>Ga0126310_10000100_pt1 | contig 24122 bp, 20 predicted proteins | sample Plot60_FD_92540 | JGI IMG/M metagenome (GOLD analysis project Ga0126310, IMG submission 92540) | Serpentine soil microbial communities from UC McLaughlin Reserve, CA, USA - Plot60 | ecosystem: Environmental > Terrestrial > Soil > Grasslands | place: USA: UC McLaughlin Reserve, Lake County... | reverse complement strand
CCTGTCTCGGCGGCGGTGTCGAGTTGGCGCTGCATTGCGACGCCCGCACGATCGCCACCTCGGTTCGACACTTCGCGTCTCCGGAATGCTTGCTTGGAATCGTTCCGGGGTGGGGCGGGACACAGCTCGCGCCGCGGGTTGTCGGCGCTGGGACCGCGATCGAATTCATCGTCGAGAACCCGCTAGGCCAGAACAGGATGCTGGACGCCGCGCAGGCGCACGAGCTCGGTTTCGCCGACCGCCTGCTCGAGCCGGCCGAGTTCGTCGACGAGTCTCTGGCGTTTGCGACCGAGCTCGCACGAAACAGCGCCGAACCCGGAACAAGGGCCGAAAGCGGGGACAGTCCTCTGCGCGAAACCGCTTCGGGCACGCTCCAAAAGGCCCGCGCGCGGCTCGACGATGCCGTCCACGGCGCGGCGCCGGCGCCGTACCGGGCGCTCGACCTGATCGAAGGCGCCCTCTCCGGCTGGAGCCTCGACGAGGGTTGTCGGGCCGAGGAGGACGCGATCGCCGAGCTCTTGCCGGGGGCCCAGGCGCAGGCGTCCCTCTACGCCTTCGACCTCGTCGAGCGACGCGCGAAGAAGCCGCCGCAGCTCGACGCCGAGCCACGCCGCGTGGGCGCGATCGGCATCGTCGGCGCCGGCCTGATGGCGACCCAGCTCGCAACGCTGTTCCTGCGCCGGCTCGAGCTGCCGCTCGTGATCTCAGACGTCGACGGGGACGCGCTCGAACGAGCCCGGCAGACGATCGAGTCCGAGCTCGGCGGTCTCGTCGCCAAGGGCCGCTACGCGGAGGGAAAGGCCCGTTTCCTCGCTTCGCTCGTCCGCACGACGACCGGCCGGGCCGAGTTCGCCGGTTGCGAGCTTGTGCTCGAGGCCGTCTTCGAGGAGCTGGAGCTGAAGCGCCAGGTCTTCGCGGAGCTCGAAGCCGTCGTCGCCCCCAGCTGCGTGCTCGCGACGAACACGTCCGCCCTCTCCGTCACGGCCATCGCCGCCGAGCTCGGGCATCCCGGGCGGGTCGTCGGCATGCACTTCTTCAATCCGGTCGCGCTGTTGCCGCTGGTCGAGGTCGTCCGGGGCGAACGCACCGACGACGCCACCGCCGCGACAGCCTTCGAGATCGCGATGAAGCTGCGCAAGCGGCCTCTGCTCGTCAAGGATGCACCCGCTTTCGTCGTCAACCGCATCCTGGCGCGGCTGCTCTCGGTCGTGCTGGCGGCCCTCGAGCGCGGCAATTCAATCGACGAGACCGACGAGGCGATCCTGCGGCTCGGCCTGCCGATGGCACCGTCGGTGCTGCTCCAGATGGTCGGCCCGCGGGTCGCATTGCACGTGCTCGAGACCCTGCACGATGCCTATCCCGATCGGTACCCGCTCTCCGAGACGCTCGCGAACTACGCCGAGGGCCGCGAAGAGATCGCGCTCGCCGGGGACAGCCGCCTCTCGCAAGACGAGATCCTGGCGACGGCCCTGGCGGCGATCGCGGACGAGATCCAGCACCTGCTCGCCGAGGGTGTCGTTCCCGCCGCGGCGGACGTCGACACCGCGCTCATCCTCGGGGCCGGCTTCCCGTTCTGGCTCGGCGGGATCACCAAGCACCTCGAAGAGGTGGGCATCTGGGAGAGAATGGGCTCGTGAACGACGACTGGCGGATCAGGGTCGACCTCGCGGAAGAGCATGCTGAAGGGCTGCTCGAAAGGCTTGGACTCGATCTCAGCTCCGAGGCCCGCAAGCTGGCGGAGGAGCTCGAGGGCCGCCGCCTCGTCGTCTCGCGGGACGACGAAACGCTGTTCGTCTATGCGGGCGCGAGGCCCGAAGCCGAACGCGCGCTTGCCGTCGTCGAAGCGGAGCTTCGGGAGCTCGGCGCCGAGGCTCGCGTCGGCCCGATCGAGCACTGGCTCGCCGAAGAGGACAGGTGGGACGACGAGCCGCCGCAGGAGTTCGAGGCGGAGCAGGACGTCCGCGACCAAGGCCTCTCGCCGTGGGAGGTTCGGCTCCAAGCGGCCTCGGCCGAGGAGGCGGAGGCGCTGGCCAATGAGCTCGAAGCCGAAGGCCACGGCGTTGTCCGGCGCCACACGTTCGTCCTGGTCGGGGCGGCGTCGGAAGAGGAGGCGCTCGAGCTCGCCCGACGGCTGCACGGCCAGGCCGAGGCAAGCGGGGAGCTCGTTTACGAAACGCTGCCGCAGAACCCGTTCATCGTCTTCGGCGGCCTGGGCGGCTCGGGCACCCCTCTCTGACCCGAGTTCCTCTTCCGCCTGGATATCGGGTATGCTGCGGCAAGCGAGGCTCGCCAGAGGGGTAGGCGCGGGCTCGCTTCTCATTACGAGGTTGCAGCACTGAAACGTGCTGCGTCGATGCAAGAGACGACCGAGCAGCCGACGCGAGCGCCGGAGGCGGAACACGGTCTCAACGAGACCGCCGCCCGCGCCCAAGAATGGGCCGGAGAGCCATTTCTCCGCCCCGACGAAGACCCTGCCGTCGTACTCGCTCCGGGCACCGCGCGACGACTTGCGCTGGATGACGCGGTCGCCGAGCTGGACTCGGGCCTCAAGGCTCCGTCCTACGAGTGGAGGCGGCGCTACGCGCTGATGCTCGGTCTCGAGCGGGTGCTCTCGGACCGGCCGCCGCGGCTGGCCTCCGGAACGGAGCTGCGGAAGCATCAGATCGATGCGCTGGCGGGCATGCTCACGGAGCTGATCGCCGCGGCCCAGGCGGCGGATGACGGCGGGAACGGGAACGGGAACGGAACGTACGCAGAAGGCGAGGCCGACGAGGAGGAGGAAGACGAGCTCGAGTCGCCCGCGGCTGCAAACGGCGATGCGGACGAGCTGCCGCTGCCGCTCTCGCCGGAGGAAGACCCTGGCGCAGTCCGCCGCTTCCGCTTCCGGCACCCGACAGCTTCCGGCAAGACCATCGCCGCGGCCGGATTCGTCGAGGCGGCACGCACGCTCGGCGTCCTCATCCTCACCCACCGTCGCCTGCTCGTCTCGCAGTTCAACCGCGATCTGACCACCGAGGGCTACGGCGACCGCATCGTCGACGCCGTCGGCCGCGGTCAGGAGCCGCCCAAAGCGAACCCGCTGACGATCCAGACCTACGCCTGGTTCGCCCGCCACTGGGGCGACCTGAATCCCGAGGCGTACCACCTCGTGATCGCCGACGAGGCGCATACGGCGCTCGGCGAGAAGACGAGTGCGGCGATCCGCAGCTTCACGAATCCGATCTACATCGGCATGACCGCGACCGAGCAGCTGATCGCGAAGCAGGTCTCCGACGTCTTCCCGGCCTCGGTCGACGACCTTCCGCTTGCCGATGCCGCCCGGCGCGGCCTGATCGCGCCCCTGCGCTCGCTGCGGGTGCCACCGGCCGCGGCGATTCACACCGTGCCGATCGTCGGCGGCGACTTCGAGGAGAGAGCCCTGGCCCAGGCGCTGGACCACCAAGCCCTGAACCAGGCCGCCGCGAGCCTCTACCGCGACCGCTTCGACTCGACACCGGGCATCGTCTACGCAGCCGGTGTCGAGCACGCCTACAACCTGGCGAAGGAGTTTCGCGCAGCTGGATTGAAGGCCGAGGCAGTGAGCGGCCGGACGCCGCCGGTCAAGCTTGCCGAGATCCTCGCTGCCTACGAGCGCGGCGAAATCGACGTCTTGATCAACGCGATGCTGCTGGCCGAGGGCTGGAACTCACCCCGCGCGACCGTCTGCATGCATCTGGCGCCGACGGCGAGCAGGCGCGTGTACCAGCAGCGAATCGGCCGGATCATGCGCATGCATCCGCGCAAGGAGGCGGGCGTCGTCGTCGACTTCGTGCCGAAGGCCGCCACGCACAACGAGCGCGTCGTCTCGCTGCACAGCCTGCTCGACTCCGACTTCTACCGCGAAGGCGCGCGCGTGACGCCGGCCCCCCGTCGGCGCCAGCAGCGCCGTGCCCGCCGCAAGCTTTCGCCGGCGCCCTGGCTCGTTCCGGTGACCGCCGACGTCAAGCGGCGGCTCGGGGTGATCACGCGGGAATGGCAGCGGGTCGATCCCCGCTTCCTCGACGAGGACGAGCAGCGTTACTGGGCGACGATCGCCGGGCGCAACGTCCGTTACGACGAGCGCGTCGATTTCGCGAAGAAGTTCACCGAGGGCGGCGCCTCCAGAGGCGCGCTCGAGACCTTTCTCGCCACCTGTGCGGCCGAAAACCCAAACCGGCGGCTGCGGATGACCGCACTCGCCGACCGGGTCTCGATGACCGTCGAGCGCGCCGACTTCGACGACCTCGTCACGCTCGTCACCCAGGCACCGACCTGGGACAAGGACCGCATCCAGGGCGTCCGCATCCTCCTGCGGGCGATTGGCGAAGGAAAGGCCCAGGCACCCGACCAGATCCTCGGCCGCTGGATCTGGCGGCTCGCCCGCGCCTCACGGAAGGTGCAGGACCGTCGGGCGAGCGCCGAGTTCCCCGAGGCAAAACGGCTTCTCGGTGCCCTGGCCAACTCCCGCGGGCACAGGCACGAGGAGAACGCGGCCAAGCTCGTCAACGCGGCGCGCGAGCAGCCGCTCGAAGTGGGCGCGGCGCTCCTCGCCTCGGCCGAGGGCTACACGCCGCGCGCGAACCAGCTGATCGACGCCGCCCGTGAGCAGCTCGGAACCCTCCCGGAGGTCGCGCACGGGCTCGCCGAGAACCTGCCGGCGCCGAAGCAGCCGAGCGGCCGCTCCCGCCGCCGCCGAAGACGCCGCAAGAAGAAATCGCAGGCCGCTCAGCAACAGCAAGCGCAGAACGGGCAGCAAGCTGCTCAAGCTTCGCAGGACGGAGCGAAAGCACCGGAACAGCCGAAGCAGCCGGAGCCGGAGCCCGCGAAAGACCCGTAACGCCGGCTCGAACGAAAAGACCATAGAGCGATGGACCTCGTCCTCGATCTCGGGGTCGCCTTCCTCGCCGGCTTGGTCACGGCGGTTTCGCCCTGCGCACTGCCCGTCCTGCCGATCGTGTTCGCAGGAGGTGCGAGCGGCGGTGCGCGGCGGCCCTACGCGATCATCGCCGGCGTCGTCGTCGGCTTCACGGGGTCGCTGGTGGCGGTGGCATGGTTCCTGCGCGAGCTGCACCTTCCACAGGACCTCCTGCGGAACCTCTCGATCGTGCTGCTCTTCGTCGTCGCGGCGACGTTGATCTTCCCGCGGGTCGGTGAAATCCTCGAGCGCCCCTTGGCCCGCTTCTCACGGAGATCCGGGTCCGATCTCGGCGGCGGCTTCGTGCTGGGGCTCGCGCTAGGCCTCGTCTTCGTGCCTTGCGGAGGCCTCGTGCTGGCGGCGATCACCACGCATGCGGCGACGCTCGGCGGCGGCGAGCGGGTCGCCGTCGCGATCGCCTTTGCCATCGGCACGGGACTGCCGATGCTCGCGATCGCCTACGGCGGCAGGCGCGCCGCGGGGGGCTTGCGGTCGTTCCGGGCGCACGCGCGCGAGTTCCGCGCCGGGCTCGGGGCGTTGATCGCCGTCATCGCGCTGCTGATCACGTTCCACGTCGACAGGACGCTCGCGAACGTCGGCAATCCATTCGGCTCCCTGGATGCACAAAAGAGCTGCACCGCACAGCGCCACTTCAGCGGCCGGTGCATCCACGAAACCTCCCGCCTCGCGGACTTCGGCGCCGCCCCGGACTTCGTCGGAATCACAGACTGGTTCAACTCGAAGCCGTTGGCGGTGAAGCAGCTGCGCGGCAAGGTCGTCCTCGTCGACTTCTGGACCTACTCGTGCATCAACTGCCTGCGGACGCTGCCGCATCTGAAGGCCTGGTGGCGCGACTACCGGCGGGCGGGGCTCGAGATCGTCGGCGTGCACACGCCGGAGTTCGCGTTCGAAGGCGTCCCGCACAACGTCAACGCCGCAACGAGACAACTGGGCGTCGGTTGGCCCGTGGCCCTCGACCCCAAGTACGCGACCTGGAAGGCATACGGGAACCAGTACTGGCCGGCGGAGTACCTGATCGACAAGCGCGGCCACATTCGCAACGAGCATTTCGGCGAGGGCGAGTACGACCGCACCGAGCGCCTGATCCGGGAGCTCCTCGGCGAGCCGGGCCCGGCGCGGGCCGACCTCGCCGACATGACACCGACCGAGCTGACGACGCCGGAGACCTACCTCGGCTACGACCACCAGCTCGCGGACTACGCCGGCTCGCACCCCGTGCCGGACCGAGAAAGCGATTACACGGCGCCCAAGGACCTCACGCAAAACGCCTGGGCGCTTTCGGGTAGGTGGCGGCTCGGCCCAGAGCACACGATCTCGGTGCGGCAGGCCGCGCTGACGCTCCACTTCCACGCCAGGGACGTCTACCTCGTCATGGGCGGCCGTGGCCGGGTCGATGTCTCGGTCGACGGCCACAAGCTCCAGACGATCGCGGTGCGGGGCATCAGCCGGCTCTACACGTTGCTGAACGAACCGGAGCTCCTGGACGCCCAGCTTCGCCTTAGCTTCACGCCAGGCGTCTCGGTCTACTCGTTCACGTTCGGCTAACTGGCAGGCCCGCGCGGGCCGGATTCGCCGTTGCCGGCTTCCCGCTCACGGAGGTAGCGCGTCAGCTCGGCGGCGAGGGCATCGCCGGAAGGCAGCTCGAAATCCTCCTCGATCGTGTCCGCCCGGTGCTCGAGCTCCTCGACGTAGGCGGCCGTCTCCTCGTCGCTCGCGACCGCCTGGCTCACCTGTTCCTCGTACGTCTGCGCGGCCTGGTCGAGCTCGGCGGTGTCGATCTTGATCCCGAGCAGGCCGCCGAGCCGGTCGCAGAGAGCGGCGGCGGCCCTCGGGCTCGGGGTCAGCGAGACGTAATGAGGAACCGCGGCCCACAGGCTCGCCGACGGAATCCCGGTTTTGTTGCAGGCGTCATGCAGCACGCCGACGATCCCGGTTGGGCCCTCGTAGCGTGAGGTCGAGAGGCCGAGCTCCTTGACGAGCTCGGCATCGGAGGCGCTGCCGGTAACGGGAGAAGGTCTTGTGTGCGGCACGTCTGCGAGCAGCGCTCCGAGCGTCACGACGAGCTCGACGCCGAGCTCCTCGACCTGCCCGACGACGAGCTCGGTGAAGGTACGCCAGCGAACATTCGGCTCGATGCCGAGCAGCAGCACGACATCGCGACCGAGCCCCTCCGGCTTCGCATGGTAGAACGCCGTCTCCGGCCACTCGATCTGCCGCGTGATCCCATCGACGAGCGAGACGTGCGGACGGGTCGCCTGGAAGTCGAAGAAGCCCTCAGGATCGACGTCTGCGATCTGCTCGGCTCCCCAGAGCTTGGCGAGATATCCCGCCGCGAGCGAGGCCGCCTGCGCGCCGTCGTTCCAGCCGCGGAACGCGGCGATGAGCACCGGCCGTGAGAGCTCCGGCCGGGCGGAGACCCGAAGCTCCGATTCCATCTTTGGAGTCTACGCCGTGCCGACTTCGCCGGAGCGCCGGCTAAAGCCGTCTAGTGGACGGCGCGGGGCGAAGGGCGGGCGTCAGCGTGGGACGTCGCGAGCCACGCGGGCGGGCGCCAGAAGGCCATGACCAAAGCGACGATGCCCGCCCACGCGGTGGCTGCGACGGCGACGTGGATCAGCACGAGATACCAGGGAAGGTGGAGGCGGTACTGGAGCTCGCCCAGCCCGACCTGCACGAGCAAGACGACCAACACTGCGACGGCCGCCCAAAACAGGCGCGGTGCCCGCGACCGCCGGGCGGCCAGGTAGCCGAGCAGGAGGAGAAACGAGCAGCCGAAGACAGCGACGACGCTCGCGTGCGCATAGAGAACCGGCTCGAAGCGCGCCAGCCGCTGCACCTGCGTCGTGCCTCCACCCGAGTGGGGGCCCGCGGCGGTCGCCAGGGAGCCGCTGACGACGAGCGCCAGTCCCGCCACGGCGACGCCGGCGCCGAAGAGACGCAGCTCCCGTGGAACAAGCGGCTCGGCCGGCCCGGCCACGAGCTGCGACACGCAGAAGACGAGCACGACGGCGCCGGCGAGCAGCACCATCGACAGCAGCAGGTGCGCCACGACGACCGGCCAGCGCAGGTCGGTCTTGACGGCGAGGTAGCCGAGCGGCGCTTGCGCCAGCGTTCCGAGGAACAGAGCGGCGGCGAGCTGCCTCGCTCTGCGTCCGAGCGGTGTCCAGAACGCAGCCACCGCGACGAGCAACGTGATCAGGATCGTCACCCCGCCGATGACCCGGTTGCCGAACTCGATGTAGGCGTGGTAGTCCTTCGCCGGCAGCGGGTGGCCGGCCTCGCAGCCCGGCCAATGCCGGCAGCCGAGGCCGGAGCTCGTCAACCGAACGGCCGCACCGGTGGCCACGATCACCCAGAGGGCAACGAGCTCGAGCGCCGCGAGCCGCAGGAACCACACAGGCGCCAGCGCGAACGAGCGCGCCCGGCGCGCGGCCGTCGTCGACTCGACGTGCACGCGATTCAGCCTACCCCGGCTCTACCATCAGCGCTCTTGTCAGGTTTCTCTCAGGAGCTGATCGGGCGTTCCGGGTATCTGGACCGGGGCTTCGCCGATGTCTACGACCGGTATCGCCCGTCACCGCCGAGCGAGGTGCTCGAAGTGCTCACGTTCGCCGCGGGTGTCGAGCGGCCAAGGCTGGTCGTCGACCTCGGTTGCGGCACCGGCCTCGCGACCCGGGCGTGGGCCGAGCGGGCCGAGCAGGTCGTCGGAGTCGAGCCGAATCCGCGCATGATCGATCGGGCGCGAGACGCGACCGGCCAGCCGAACGTGCAGTACGTCGAGGCGTACGCGGCCGAGACGGAACTGCCGACGGATCAGGCTGATCTGGTCACGAGCTTCCAGGCCTTCCATTGGATGGAGCCGCAGCCGGTTCTGGCCGAAGCGGCGAGGCTTCTTCGAGACGGCGGCGTCTTCGCGGCCTGCGACTACGACGTGCCGCCCCTCGTGGAGCCCGAAATCGATGAGGCGTTCGCGGCTCTCGTTGCGGCTCGTCGCGAGGCGCGGCTGCGGCTGGCGCTGCCCGCCGGGGCGTCGTCGTGGCCCAAAGACGGTCATCTCGGAGAAATCCGCGCCAGCGGCCTGTTTCGGTATGCCCGCGAGCTCGTCGCCCACGGCTGGGCGGAGGCGGACGCCGGCCGAATGATCGGGCTGGCCGAGAGCATCGGTGGGCCCCGCAAAATCTTCAGCGAACAAGCGCCCGAGGTCGGCGAGACCTTCGAGCAGCTGTGCGAGACGGCCAGGCGCGTCCTGGGCGACCGCACCCGGCCCCTGCTGCTCAACTACCGGCTGCGGATCGGGATCAAATGAGCGGCTCGAGGAGCTCCTCGGCCGGATAACCGTCGGCGCCCTCGACCGGCGTCGGGCGCGAGCCGAGGAATAGCGGCCGATCGGCTGCGTTCAGCAGCACGGGCATCAGGTCAGGCCCTCGAAGCTGACCGAGAATGCCGTGGGCGCAGTCGAGCTCGCCGAAGCTCGTGACGGGATCCGCGCGAACGCCGGGCCCCGCGACGAGCAGCGGCACGGGGTCGCCCGAGTGGATCACCTCCGGGGACGCTGGCGTGGCGTGGTCGCCCGTGACGCAGACGATCGCGCGGTCGGTCGGCAGGTCGGCCAGCTCGCCGTCGAGGCCCTCAATTGCCCGCTGCTTCTCCCGCGGATCCTTCGTATGGCCGGCCTCATCCGCCCGCTTGTCGTGAACGTAGACGAAGGTGTCGCCGGCGTCGAGCCGTTCCGCAACGAGGCCGAGATCGAGCGTCGCCGCGAACGGCTCGAGCCCGACGCAGCGGCCGAGACCGCGCAGAAAGGCCGACTCGGCCGCGAAGGAGCCGGCAAGGCCGTGCCGCTCGGGAAAGCTCGGCACGCGCCTTGGACGGCCGAACCACTTGAGCGTGATCACGTTGAAACGCTCTCCCTCGAGGCGCCGCATCACCTCGCGGCTCCACGCTTCGCAGGCCCGTGCCGTTCGCTCGGCTGCCGGGACGACCGGTCGCGGCCGCAGCACCGGATGGCGGTCGCGGAAAAACGCATCGGTGTCGGTGACTCGGTCGTCCGCGCCGCCTGCGATCCGCAGCACCGCCTCGCCACGCCAAACGTGCTCGAGAGAAAACGTGAGTCCGTCGATCTCTAACCCGTCGCACCGCTCCACGAGCTCGGCGGCTTCCTCGGCGTCGCGGTCCGGATCGGGCCGCCCGGTCAGCCACCACCCGTTCCCGCGCCACTCGGCCGGACGAAGCGCAGCGTAGGCGAATACGTGCTCGTCGCTGACGGCTTGTCCTCGCCCCAGCGCCTCGAAGACGGCTCGGCCGGGAAACTCGTCCGGCCGGTAGCCGAGCATCGCCCAGTGCGCCACCTCACTCGAAGGCGCTCGCCCGGGACCAAGGGCGTAGAGCAGGCCGCAGGAGCCGCCCGCCGCGAGGGCGTGGAGGTGCGGAGTCGCCGCTGCCTCGCTCGCCGTCCGACCGCCGAGCGCGGCGTGAGCGCGGTCGCCGAGACCGTCCAGCAGGAGGAGGACGATCGGGAGCACGCGCGCAGGCTAACGACAGACAGAAACACAAAGGGCGGCCTCACAGGCCGCCCTTCGTGGTATTCCGGCGCCACTGACCCCTAGCGGCGCCGAACTGTGATCGTCGGGCTGTACCCGTCCAGGTAGCCCGGGCCCGCCTGGTTGACGGACATGGCGATTCGAATTCGCGACTTCCCCTTCGGAAGCCTGAGCCGGAAGACGGCGCTCGACTTGCCGCCGAGGCGGACCTTCTTCAGCGTCACCCACTGGCCGAAGCGAGAGAGCCGCTGAGCGAGCACTCCGTGCCGGGCGTGAGAGGTCGCCGACTGGACGATCGTCGTGAACCTCGCGTTTCGGTGGAAGAGCCTGATCCGCGGGCGAACCTGGACGCCGACGTTGACGCTCGTGCGGCCGTTCCACTTCGCCTGGAACTGCGTCAGGATCTTCGGCGACGGCGAGAGAACGATGTTCCACGCTCCGTTCGTCGTCGTCAGCACCGTCGACAGCTCGGCGAAGGACGTCTGCGGGTACGGCTGCTGGTAGATCGTCACCTTCTCGCCGGCCTTACCGCTCGAGACGGTGCCCGAGAGCGAGACCTGCTGGCCGTAGACGATGATCGGCAGCGAGGCGCCGATCGTGACGGCCGGCGGCGGCCCCGTCACCTTGACCACGCCCCTGACGGCCGAGTTCAGTCCGTCGTGGTACCGGTAAGTGCCCGAGGCGTTGAAGCGATGCGAATAGACCTTGCCCGGCCCGAGAATCGGGGAGACGAACGAGCCGTTGTTGGACACGACCTGATGGTTCTGCGTATCGGTGTTGACCCACCTGATCGCGTCGCCGGTCTTGATCGTCACGGTCTGTGGAACGAAGGAACTGCGTTTGATCTGGACTGTCGCTGTCGCCGTCGACGCCGGTGCGGCCGGCGCAGCGCCAACCGCAAGCGCGGCGACGGCGATGAATGGGAGCAAGAGCTTTTTCATGAGACCTGACTCCTTCCGTTGCGGCACCGGTTAAAACGGTGGGAAGGAGGAAAAGTTGCGGCGGCGCTTACACCGTTTTTACGTTTAGCGAGTCATAAAATTCGCGAAGAGCGCGCGCGACGCCTGCAGGCACCAGTGCCTCCCAGTTGCCGCCCTCGCGCAGGGCCGCCCGGACGTCGGCGCCGGAAATCTGCTTCTCGGCGCCCTCGTCGAGGATCACGACTTCATAACCCGCTTCCCGAAGTCGCTCCAGCTTCGTCCCGCCCCAGTCCGAGAAGAGCCGCAGGTACTGCGTGACGCCTGTGGGCACGTAGGCCGGCCAGAGCTCCGGTTCATTGACGGGGAACGGAATCACGTGAACCGCCGCGGGCGCGATCCCCAGATCGGCGGCGGCGGCCTTCACCATCAGCAACCGCTCCGCGTACGAGAACGGATTCGACTCGGGCAGGTGGCGAAGCGGGTCGGTCGCCTCCGGCTTGATGCGGGTGGGATCCGGATTCGTGATCCCGATCCAGACCTCGTCGGAGTGCTCCGCAGCGCCGCGCAGGTACTCGAGATGGCCGTTGTGGAAAGGCTGAAACCGGCCGTGAATCATTCCACGGCGCGTCACTGCACGCCGACTCCAGAGCCCTCCTCGACCCGACCGATCCTGCGGATGAAGAGCTTCCGGGTCTCGAACTCGGCTTCGAGCGCCGCGCCCTGCTCGGCCGGAAGGGATACCAGCAGCCCACCGGCGGTCTGCGGGTCGAAGCCGAGGGCGACGATGGCCTCCGGCGCGCCGTCCAGCGCAACGTGCGCGGCGGCGAAATCGCGGTTTCTCGGATCGCCGCTCGTGCGGACACCCTTGCGCGCGAGATCGAGCGCGCCGTCGATCGCGGGCAGGCGCTCCCATTCGAGCACGAGCCGGACACCGCTGCGATCCGCGACCTCGTGGGCATGCCCGAAGAGGCCGAACCCCGTCACGTCGGTGACGGCGCTGGGGGTTCTCGCGCGCAGCAGGTCGGCTGCGTCCTTGTTCAGCGTGCGCATCCACTGAACGGCGCGCTCGAGCGGCTGGGACCCCGTCAGGCCCTGCTTGTGGCCGGTCATGATCAGGCCGGTCCCTAGCGGCTTCGTCAGGAAGAGCGCATCTCCGGCCCGAGCCCCGTTCTTCGGCCAGATCGCCTCCGGATGCACCGTGCCGACGACCGCCAGGCCGTACTTCGGCTCCGCGTCCCGGATCGTGTGCCCGCCTGCGAGCAGCGCCCCCGAAGCGCGGACCCGCTCGTCGGCCGCGGCGAAGATGCTCGCCAGGATCTCCATCGGCAGCTCCTCGGGGAAGGCTGCGATCGAAAGCGCGAGCAGCGGCGTGCCGCCCATCGCGAAGACGTCGTTGAGGGCGTTCGTGGCGGCGATCGCTCCGTACTCGGCCGCGTCGTCGACGACCGGAGGGAAGAAGTCGAGCGTGAAGATGAGCGCCCGCTCGTCGTCGAGCCGGTAAACGGCCGCGTCGTCTGCCGGCGCGAGCCCGACGAGCAGGTTTTCGGCCTCGGCAGGGACAAAGCCGGCGAGCAACTGCTCCAACCGGGCGGCCGAGTATTTGGCTGCGCAGCCGCCGCACGCAGCGAGGTCGGTGAGCTTGACGGTGGCCGCTTCGAGATCCATCGATCACTCGCTTCCGGTTCCGGAACTGTAGGGAACTCTGTCTCCCTTGCGTCACAGACGTTTCAGCGGCTCCTGTTATTCCCGGAACGGAGCGCTCGAATCTGTTTCGTTGCTCTTCGCCACCGTGCGTGAGACGGCCGCGCATCCGGCGGTTGAACAAAAAGGCGGCGGCCGAAGCCGCCGCCCTATCAGGGGAGAGGAGGAGCTGATCGCGAAAGGCCTCTACCTTCCGCGGGAAACCTCTCCTTGGTTCTTCGTTGTCCCTACGATCCCTTTTCGATCGGGACGTCGACGAGGTTGCCCCACTCCGTCCAGGAGCCGTCGTAGTTCTTGACCGTCTCGTAGCCGAGCAACTCGCGCAGCACGAACCAGGTGTGAGCGCTGCGCTCGCCGATCCGGCAGTACGCCGTGACGTCTTTCTCCGGCGTGACCCCCTTGCTCTCGTAGAGGTCGCGCAGCTCGTCGACGTTCTTGAACGTGCCGTCGTCGCGGACCGCTGTCGCCCACGGGATCGACGCGGCGGTCGGGATGTGACCGGCCCGCTGGGCTCCTTCCTGCTCGTACCCCGGCGGCGCGATCAGCTCGCCCGAGTACTCCTGTGGACTCCGGACGTCGACGAGGGCCCTCGACTGCTCCCCGATCCCTTGCTTGACCGTGTCGCGGTAAGTCCGGATCGACTCGTCGCGTTCGCTGGCCTTGTACTCCGACTGCTGCCGCTGCGGCGTGTCCGTCGTGAACTCGCGACCGTCGTCAGCCCACTTCTGGCGGCCGCCGTCGAGGATGCGAACGTCCTCGTGACCGTAGATCTTCAAGTACCAGTACGCGTAGGCTGCGAACCAGTTATTCCTGTCGCCGTAGAGAACGAGCGTCGCGTCGTTGGCAATCCCCCGCTCGCTCATCAGTCGCTCGAAGGTCGGCTTGTCGACGAGGTCGCGCTCGACCGGATCCTGGAGGTCGTCCCTCCAGTGGAGCTTGACGGCGCCCGCAATGTGACCTTCGTCGTAGAGATCCGGGTTCTCGTCGACCTCGGCGACGACGACGCTGTCGTCGTTCAGGTGCTCCGCGAGCCAGTCCGTGGTAACGAGCACCGGTTTCGCGTATCCGTTCTCGGCCATTGGCCCTCCCTAAGACTTCTAAAAGTGAAGTAACGCCGGCGAGCCTATCGAAAGCTCACGGGTCGAGACCCGTTTGCGTCTGGCTAGAGCTCGCCCGGAGTCCGAACGATCTTCCAGATCATGTACAGCCCCAGGACCGTGGCGAGGCACACGCCGGCGAAGCCGAGCCCTTGTAGGTCGTGAAGGTGCGCGATCAGCGTTCGATGTAGACGCCCGGAAGCAGATCCGGCCGTGATGACAACAGCTGTCCGAGCTTGACGTAGGTCGTCCCGAGCTCCTCGAGCCCCTTGCGAAACTCCTGGGCGGCCTCGCGCGTCGCCGGCCGGCCGCCGACGACGCCGACCTCCCGCAACACGCGGTTGAGCTTGCTGCGGCGGGCAACTCGCGCGACCTCGACGGTGCGCCGCAGACGTCGTGTGCGTGGTGCCACGGCCGGTCTCTATCCACTCGGCTACAAGAGCAACCGCCGCACCGCCGCTTCCAGCTCCCGAGCGGAGAGAGAGCCCTCGAACTTGGCCTTGATCCTGCCGTCGCGACCGACGAGAAAGGTCCACGGCTCGGAGTGCAGTCCCCACCGGCGCATCCAGCGGTTGTAGCCGAGCGCCGGCCGGTTGCGCGTGTAGACCTCGACGTGGATGAAGCGCACGCCCCGGGCCGCCAACCGCCGACGCACGTACTCGACGACGTCGACGACCGGCCCGCAGGTGCGACTCATGCAGTAGCGCGGCGTGGCGAACGTGACCACGAACGGCCGGTGCGCCGCGAGTGAGCCGGCGATGGAGTAGCGGAGCAGGCTCCGGTCGGGCGGTACGCGGGTCGTCAGCTTCCGCACCGCGCCGTGGACGCTCGCGAGCGTTGGCGTCGCCGACGCCGGTGCCTTGGCACCAATCGTCCGCGAATCGGAACGGCGCTTAACGTCGAGCGTTCCGAGCGCCTGGATCCTCGCGCCCACGGGCTCGGCGACGAGCCAGTACCGGCCCGGTCGCGGAACCCGAAGCTCGACGACGTAGATCCGGCCGGTGCCCCCGAAGGCCGCCTCGCCGCCTCCCGGCGGCCCGACCGTCTCCAATCGTGCGGTGGCGCGCTCGAACGGCTGCCCGAACTGGGAGCGTGCGAGCCAGACCCGCGCTCGCTCACGTTCCACGGGCCGCGCGTCGTGCCTGATCACGAGGAACGAGAAGCGGACGACTCCCGGAGCGAAGTCCGAATCTCCGGCAACGACGGAGACGTCTTCGCCGGGCCGCTTCAGCAGGGACTGCAGCGAGCCGGGAGCCCCGGCAGCGCTTCGCCGCGGGCTATGGGCTCCGCAGCCCGGGGCAACGACCGTTCCTAAGACGGCCATGAGGACAGCGCCCAACGCGCAAGCTTTGCTCGGGCGTCCGCTCAAACCCGGTTTGCAAGATCGCCGCGAGAGATCATCGCTCCACATGACGCCGCGAGGCGGTCGCTTGCGACGCCGGCGTGGAGGACGTCCGAGCTTTGCTCGGGCGTCCGCTCAAACCCGGTTTGCAAGATCGCCGCGAGAAATCGTCGCTCCACATGACGCCGTGCAGGCCGAGTCTAGCCCGGGCCCGCGCGGCTTCACGAGGTTAAGATCGCGCGCGGGCCTAGTGACCGTCGAAGGCGCTGCCGCCGTCGAACATGCTGGACATCGCGCTGCCGCCGTCGAACGCGCTGGAGACGTGCTGAATGTTCGAATGCGCCGGATTCTTTGCCTGAGCGAGACCGGGCAGCGACCATGCAGCAGCAGTGAGGGCGCAAAGCAGGAAAATGAGTCGCGTCTTTTTCATATGTTCACCTCCTTTCGTCGTTAGAACCGAACGTCCTGGAGTGCCTCCGCCGCCTGGCGGTAGAGCTTGGCCGCAACCCCGTCCTCGCCACGCTTGGCGGCGAGATCGCCACGAGCCATCCAGGCTGCCGCCTGATGGCCAATGGACTCGAGCTGCTCGGCGCTCGAATCGGACGCGAGGAGAAATTCCTCCGCCTCGTCCAGGCGCCCCTGTTCCATCAACGCCCGACCCAGCACGAGCTGTGTCGGTGCGACGTGATAGAGGAAGTCCTCGCGGCTCTCCATCAGGGAGAGCGCGTGACGTGCCTCTTCCTCGGCCGCCGTGGACTCGCCCGTCATCAGATGCACATGGGCGAGTGATGCGACCACGTTCGCGGCTTCCGCGTCGCTGCCCTTGTCGAGCAGTACGCGGTACGCGTTCTTCAGATGCTCGATCGCCTGCTCGGGCTTGCCGAGATGGAAATTCAGGCCGCCGAGGTTGTTGAGGAGCCGACCGACGTTTCGCTCGTCGTTGATCTGCTCGTAGTGGGCCTTCGCGCGCTCGGCGTAATTGCGCGCCTGGACCCAGTGCCCCATCCGCTCGCTGACAAGAGAAGCCTGGAAGTAGGTGTCCGCCGTCTTCCGCGGATCGTCGAGCGCCTGTGCGAGCTCGAGCGCGCGCTCGACGTCCTCGCGCGCGGCTTCGAAGTCTCGCTGGCGCCGATAGCAGCGCGAGCGCCAGCCGAGGATGTCGGCGCGCAGTCGGTCGCACGGGAGCTCGGAGCCCTCGGCGAGGGTCAATGCCTCGTTGAGGAGGTTGACCGCGGTCGAGATGCTGGAGAGCTGGTAGCGACAGACGGCTAGGCGGAAGAAGAGATCCGCACGGTCGACATCGGAGAACTCGGGCGCCTCGGCCAGCGTCCTCGCCCGGTTGAGCAGCTCGATCGCCTGCTTGATCTCGCTGGTTTCCATCCGCGCCCACGCCTCGCCGGCGAGGTGGCGGACCTCGAGCTCGGTGACGCCGGTCGCCAACACCGCGGTCTTGCAGTTCTCGTACTCCGCGATTGCCTCTTCGTGGTGATGCGACTCCGTCAGCGCCTCCGCGCGCGCGAGCAGCGTGTCGACGCGGCGGCGCTCATCCGCCGAAACGCCCCGTTCGAGGAACCCCGGATCGACGCCGAGCTTGACGGCGAGCCACTCGATGGTCTCGCGCGTGGGCCTGGTCTTGCCGCGCTCGATCTGGCTGACGTACTCCTTCGAGAATCGGTCGCCGGCGAGGTCGGTCTGCGTCAGGCCGGCGGCGACGCGCAGTTGCCGCAGGCGCTCGCCCAGGCGGTTGCCTGACTGGGTGCCGCGGCGAATATTGGTGGCAGCGCGAGGCATAAGTGACTCACGAGAAGTCAACTGCATGCTTCACCAATATGCAAGCGCGGCCATTCCGGCATCCCCCAAAAAGGGCATGCCCGGGCCGAAAAGCTGGTCAAGCGGAGGGCCTGGAAATCACTTGATCGAGCTACTTGACGACGTCCGGGGACAGGTCTATAGTCAGTCCACTCTGCAGCACCGCCGGACGCCAGGTTGGAGCCGCAGAGGGCGCGCCAAGGAATGGCGACGGAGAACCCGGAAGCATGGCTGAGCCGCAGAGTCATAGCTTCCGGGCTGTCGCCTCTAGAAGCCGCTCAATTGAATAGAAGGGCCCCGGGTGCCGCAGCCGGGGCCTTTCCTTTTATGGGCTCTCGCCGACCATCCAGCGGCGTCGCGAGGCGAAGACGCCCTCGAAATCGTGATCGCCGACCGTCCCGAGCCGCCGGTCGATCGTGCTCAAGAGGCCGAGCGAGATGAAAATCCAGGCCTCGGCGTCGGGGTCGCGGTCTCGCTTGATTCCTCCCGCGTCCTGAGCGCGCTTGATCTGGTCGGCGACGAAGTCGTGTACCTCTCGCACCTGGTCTCTCAGGTAGCGCCGGACCTTCGGATCCTCGCTCGCCTCGGTCAGGGCCTGGATCCAGAGATCGGAAAGCATGATCTTGTCGCCTGTGCGCTGTAGGTGGACGTAGGCGCGGCCCATAGCGGCGAGCTGTAGTCGGGGGTCGGGCTCGGTGGCCAGCGCGCCTTCCCACAACTTGCGAACGTGCTCCCAGGCCGCATCCAGGCAGGCGAGGTAGAGGTCGCGCTTCGACGGGAAGTGCCGGTAGAGCACCGGTTCCGTGACCCCGCTCTCGCGAGCGATCTCGGCGGTCGTCGCGCCGCTGTAGCTCGACTTCGCAAAGACGCGGCACGCCGCAGCGACGACGCATTGCCGCCGATCCTCGGCGGCCATGCGAGGCCTGGTTACGCTCACGCGGCTTCCGCCAACGGCTGAGCCTGCTCCGTGTGGCGATACTTGCGGACGAGGAGGGCCGCCGCGGCCGCGCCGCCGAGGCAGATGACAGCGCTGACTCGCATCGCGAAGGTGAGGCCGTGGACGAACGCGTGCGCCGGGTCGTCGCCGGCGTGAAGAGCCGCCGCCTCGCGGTTGGTGATGATCGCTCCGGTAATCGCGATTCCTAGGGCGACCCCAACCTGCCGGAAGGTGTTGAGGACACCCGAGGCGACCCCGGCCTTGTCGACCGGCGCGGCGCTCATGACGGCCGCGGACATCGGGGTCATCACGAACGCCATCCCAAGGCCTCCGAGGACGAAGCCGGGCAGCATGTGCCAGAAGCTCGAATCGACCGTGACGGTCGAGAGCTCGAGACAGCAGAGCGCAACGGTTGCCATCCCGCCGGAGATCAGCCATCGCGACCCGATGCGGTCGGAGAGCTTGCCCGCGATCGGGGCGAAGATGACGATCAGCAGCGTCCAGGGAAGCAGCGCCGCGCCCGACTGGATCGGGGACCAGCCGCGCAGGGTCTGCATGTAGATCGGGAAGAAGACGAAGATCCCGAACATCGCGAGCGTGACCAGGATGGCCACGACGTTCGCACCGGTGAAAGTCCCGTTTCGGAACAGGCTCAAGTCGAGCATCGGCAGCCGCTGGCGGAGCTCGACGAAGACGAAAGCGGCGAGCGCCACCGCGGCGATCACGAAGAGGCCGACGATCCTCGCCGAGGTCCAGCCGTAGTTGTGCCCCTCGATCAGCGCGTAGACGAGTGCGAGCAGCCCGATCCCGGATGTGACGAGTCCCGCGGGGTCGAGTCTCTGTTCGTGAGACATGTCTTTGGACTCCGGCACGACGACCACGGCGGCGACGATGCCGAGGAGCCCGATCGGGACGTTGACGTAGAAGATCCAGTTCCAGGAGATGTGCTCGGTGATCACGCCTCCGAGCAGGGGTCCGATCGCGAGCGCCATCGCCGAGACGCCGGCCCAGATCCCGATCGCCGCCCCTCGCTCGCGCGCCACGAAGGTGGCGGTGATGATCGAGAGCGTCGCCGGCATCATCAGCGCCGAGCCGACCCCTTGAACCGCCCGGGCCGCGATCAGCTCGGTGGCACTGGACGAGAGGCCGCAGGCGAGCGACGAGGCGGTGAAGACGACGAGCCCGATCGTGAAGATCAACCTTCGGCCGTAGAGGTCGCCGAGCTTGCCTCCGGTGAGCAGGAGCACCGCGAAGGTGAGGGCGTAGGCCGTCACGACCCACTCGAGCTCGGAGGTCCCGATTCCGAGATCGCTCTTGATCGCCGGCAGGGCGACGTTCACGATCGTGTTGTCGAGCATGATCATGAACAGGGCGAAGGACAGGGCTCCCAGCGTCCACCACTTGCGGTTCTCGTCGGCGAAGATCCTCGCTCGCATGCTCCTCCCTCGGTCGAAAAGTTAGTTCGCACTAGGTTAGCGGTCACTAGCTTTGGCGGCAAGCCCGTTCTCTAGGCTTCCTCGCCGGATGGAGATCGTCTGGAGACCGACGCCGGAGGTGCTCGAGCAAGCGAATGTCGTCCGCCTGATGCGGCGGGTCGGCGCCGCCGACTTTGGCCAGCTTCAGCGCCGGTCGGCGGAGGAGCCGGAGTGGTTCTGGCCGGCGGCGATCGAGGACATGGGCCTCGAGTTCTCGCAGCCCTGGGACCGGGTGGTGGATCTCTCCCGCGGGCCGGAGTGGGCAACGTGGTTCGTCGGAGGCAAGCTCAACCTCGCCTGGAATTGTGTGCACCGCTGGGGCGAGCGAACCCCAGAGGTCGCCGCTGCGCTCTGGGAGTCCGAGGACGGCCAAAGGCATGGACTCACATACCGGGAGCTCTCGGATCGGGTGACGCGGTTTGCCGAGGCGCTCGTGGCGCTCGGCGTCGAGCCACGGGATCGGGTCGCCTTCTTCCTGCCGATGTCGCCCGAGGTCTCGATCGTCTCGCATGCCTGCGCGCACATCGGCGCGGTTCAGGTGCCGATCTTCTCCGGCTTCGCGGCGCCCGCGGTCGCGCAGCGACTGCGCGATGCCGAGGCGAAGGTGGTCGTGACGGTCGACGGGTCGTTGCGACGTGGGCGCGAGGTTCCGATGAAGGAGATCGTCGACGAGGCGGTTCGCGAGGCACCGTCGGTGGAGCACGTCGTCGTCTGGCGGCGGCTCGGTCGGGACGACGTGCCGATGACGCCCGGCCGCGACCTCTTCGACGCCGAGGCAATGGAGGGGCGGGTCGGCCAGTTGGAGCCGCTCGAGGTCGACTCCGAGCATCCGTATCTGCTCACGTACACGTCCGGCACCACCGGTCGGCCGAAGGGCGTCGTCCACGTCCAGGGCGGGTTCCTCGTCTCGATCACGCGCGAGGTCGCCTATCAGGCCGACGCGAAACCGGCCGAGGTCGTCCACTTCGTCACCGACATGGGCTGGATCATGGGGCCGTGGGAAGTCGTGGGCGGGAACGCCCTCGGTTGCACGGTGCTCTTTGCGGAGGGCGCACCGGACTGGCCGGCGGCCGACCGGCTGTGGTCGCTCGTCGAACGTGAGCGGGTCGCGGTGCTCGGGCTCTCGCCGACGCTGACGCGCGCGCTCACTCCACACGGCCGTGAGCTGGTCGAGCGGCACGATCTGTCGTCGTTGCGCGTGCTCGTGACGACTGGGGAGCCATGGAACCCGGAGCCGTACCGGTGGCTGCAAGAGGTCGTCGGCGGCGGTCGGTGCCCGATCATCAACTGCTCCGGCGGCACCGAGGTCGGCGCCTGCTTCCTCTCGCCGACCGTGGCGACGCCGATCAAGGCCTGCTCGTTGGGCGGGCCGGCGCTCGGCATGGCGATGGACGTGGTCGATTCTGAGGGCCGCTCCGTGCGGGGCGAGGTCGGCGAGCTCGTCTGCCGGAAGCCGTTCCCCGGGATGACGCGCGGGTTCTGGCGTGATCCCGAGCGGTACCTCGAGACCTACTGGCGCCGCTTTCCGGGGGTGTGGGTCCACGGCGACTGGGCCTCGGTGGACGAAGATGGCTACTGGTTTCTGCACGGCCGCTCCGACGACACCCTCAACATCGCGGGCAAAAGGGTCGGGCCGGCGGAGCTCGAGTCGGCGGTGGTCGCGCATCGGGAGGTGGCGGAGGCGGCAGCGATCGGGGTGCCGCACGAGGTCAAGGGCGAGACCGCTTGGATCTTCTGCGCGCTCGTGCCGGGGGCGCAGGGGTCGGATGCGCTCGTAGCCGAGTTGCGCGGTCTCGTTGCTGCGGAGCTCGGCAAGGCTTTCGCGCCGGAGCGGATCCTGTTCGTGACCGCCCTACCGAAGACGCGCAGCGCGAAGATCGTCCGGCGCGCGGTGCGCGCGACGGCGCTTGGCTCCGATCCCGGCGACCTTTCGTCGCTCGAGAACCCTGAGGCGCTGGACGAGATCGAAGCCGTCGCGCGTCTCTGACCATCGGCCGCTCACGAGGCCGCTCGCGCTCGGCAGCGGCCGGCAGTTCGTGAGGACTGTCCTCACGAACTGCCACCACCGGTCATGGCTAGTGCAACAAGACTGTGACGTTTCGTCCACAGGGCCCTCCGTTTGAGACGGTAGGAGGCGAAAGGCTGCCCTACGGTGATCGCATGAGCCGACTGCCGCGCTACGTCTTCCCGGACGGCACGTACCACGTCGGGACCCGTGGGGTCGACGGAACGGCGATCTTCCGCACCGACGACGATCGGCGCGACTTTCTCCGGCTGTTCGCACACGTGGTCGAGCGAAACGACTGGCTCGTTCACGTTTTCTGCCTGATGACGAACCACTACCACCTCGTCGTAGAGGCGCTTCGAGACGAGCTCTCCGACGGGTTCCACCGCTTGAACGGTGTCTACGCGCAAGCCTTCAACCGTCGTTACCGCCGAAAAGGGCACCTCTTCGGCGACCGCTTCTGGTCGGGCCTGATCGAAGACGACGAGGAGCTTCGTGACACCTGCACGTACGTGCTCGCGAACCCGGTTCGAGCCGGACTCTGCGCTCGGCCGACCGACTGGCCCTGGAGCGGCAGCCGAACCGGATCTGCGGCTTGGCGTATCCTCCGCCGATGAGCGACCGCGAGCTTGCAGGGCAAGTCGCGCTCGTCACGGGCGGCGGTCGCGGAGTCGGCGCCGGCATCGCCCGCGAGCTTGCGGCCGCGGGCGCTCGGGTGGCCGTGAGCGCCCGCACACGTGAGCAGGTGGACCAGATCGCCGGCGAGCTCGGCGGTCTCGCCATCGTCGCGGACGTCACCGATCGGACCTCGGTCGAGTCGATGGTCGAGCAGGTGGAGTCCGAGCTCGGGCCGATCGATCTGCTGGTCGCAAACGCCGGCCGAAACGCCCGCGAACAGCAAGCATGGGAGGTCGAGCCCAGCGAGTGGTGGAACGTCTTCGAGGTGAACGTCCTCGGCGTCTACCTCTCTTGCCGTGCAGTGATTCCTGGGATGCTCCAGCGAGGCCGCGGGCGGATCGTGATCACCGGTAGCGGAGCTGCCTACCTTCCGAGTTCCGGGAGCACTGCCTACTCGGCGAGCAAAGCCGCGGTTTGGCGATTCGGCAACGTGCTCGCAGAGCAGCTCGAGGGCCGCCTCCCGGTGTTCGTGATCAGCCCAGGCCTCGTCAAAACGGAGATGACGAAAGCGGCGCCTGACGATGCTCCATGGACTCCGCCCGAGCTCGCCCCCCGCCTCGTCCGCGCCCTCGCATCGGGCAGAGCCGATGCGCTCACGGGCCGTTACATCCATGCCGAGCATGACGACATCGACGAGCTGATCTCGCGCGCCGAAGAAATCCGAGAACGCGACCTGAACGCGATCAGACTGCAGCGCTAGCCAGGTTTTCGACTGATAGTCTAAAACCTACGATGCGACTCGCGCTGGCCCAGATCAACACCGTCGTCGGCGACCTCGACGGGAACGCGCAGCGAATTCTCCAACGGCTCGCAGAGGCCAAGGACCACGAGGTAGACCTCGTCGTCTTTCCCGAGCTGGCGGTCACCGGTTATCCGCCGGAGGACCTGCTGCTCCGGCCCAGCTTCATTCGCGCCGCGCAGGCCAAGGCTGAGGCTCTCGCGCGCGAGGCGCGTGGAGTCGTCGCCTTGATCGGCGTCCCCTGGCTCGACCGCGATCTCTACAACGCCTGCGCCGTCTGCGTCGCGGGGGAGATCAAGACGATCTACCGCAAGCGGTTCCTGCCGAACTATGGAGTCTTCGACGAGGACCGGTACTTCGCTCCCGGCCGCGACCTCGTCCTGCTCGAACACGGCGGCACGCTCGTCGGACCGACGATCTGCGAAGACATGTGGCAGCCGGGCCCGCCCGCGACCGAGCTCGCGCTCGCAGGCGCGCAGCTACTCGTCAATCTCTCCGCTTCGCCCTTCCATCTCCTTCGGGATCGCGAGCGGGAGGAGATGTTCGCAACCCGGGCCCGCGACAACTCATGCTTCGTCGCGTTCTGCAACGCGGTAGGCGGGCAGGACGAGCTGCTCTTCGATGGGAATTCGCTCGTCCTCGACGCGGAGGGCCGGCTCCTCGCGCGCGGACCCGGGTTCGAGGAGGCGCTCCTCGTCGCCGACATCGAGCCCACGGACGCCGTTGGCCGCCGGCTGCGGGACGTTCGCCGCCGCTCGCTGGCCCGCGACCGCGGCGAGATCACCGAGGTCCCGGTCGTTCACATCGGCGCCGCCCGAGGGCCCCGCGAGCCCGTCGACGCGGTCATCGCGCCTCGACTCGACGAACTCGAGCAGATGCGCCTCGGCCTCGAGCTCGGGCTGAGCGACTACGTGAACAAGAACGG
>Ga0126310_10000099_pt1 | contig 24239 bp, 27 predicted proteins | sample Plot60_FD_92540 | JGI IMG/M metagenome (GOLD analysis project Ga0126310, IMG submission 92540) | Serpentine soil microbial communities from UC McLaughlin Reserve, CA, USA - Plot60 | ecosystem: Environmental > Terrestrial > Soil > Grasslands | place: USA: UC McLaughlin Reserve, Lake County... | reverse complement strand
TGCATACATCCAGGCTGGGATTTATTTACTGGTTGGTTGGCAGTACGAGAAAGTTGGATAACGATATTTAGCAATACAGAGGTGATAAGATTTGTAATTACCAATACAAAAGTAAGAGCATTTGATAACAAAGCAGCAGTAGTTGTATGTGTAGAAAACATAGAAACAACTTCCACTGATGGGTGAATAATTAGAATTGGTGTCATTGCCACTAATGTATTCGAATGCAATGAACAACTGAATCAGTGGCTACTTGTTCATCACCATGGTTCTCCTGTAGCGAACTATATTCCGCCTAACGTGTCTTCTCAATAAGAAAACCTACTGTCCATTCTATGAGTAGGGTATAGTGCGACAAACGGCTAGATAGACAGGCTACTATTTATGTGTCATACATACGAGTAGATTTCTGCTGAACCAGATAAACATGGAATACAGAAGACAAAAGAGAAAAGAGCTCTGCAATTGATTACCGCACTGCAGCACTGAATGACGAGTCATGTGACTACTATGAAGGAGCCATCAGCGTCGCAGGATGACTGCTGATTGTTAATAGGGAAGAACTTTCACCAACGTTTATTGGATTTGCTTTTATCATTTCCCTAATATTAGCAGATTGCCCATGAGCCTAGATTCAAAAAAAGTAATCAATTGTATCAGAGAATCCGAAGTATATGACTACTCCACTTTAATGGAAGACAGCAGAATAGGAAGAACCATTGACAGTCAATTGCAGATGGTTCTGCCAAGTTCTACACGCTCGTACAGAGACAGAAATTATATTATCAAAGACATACTTTCGAAACTAGTAGAGCATGGTGAGCTTAACAAGAGCAATTTAATAAGTTATTGTGGATTGAACTTGAAAAAACATGAGTATATTATTGATTATTTAGAATCGAACGGGTTGATCGTCAAAAATGAAATGTTTCAAAGAAAAAGAACAATTAGTATTTACAAACCAACAGAGAAAGGATCGGAATTCTGTAGAACCATATTGCAATCCTATGAAGAAATGTTTCCTAGAAAAAAACTATCAGTACTGTCAAAAATAGAAAAAAATGAGGCAAGCAATAAGAAACTAATACTCCCAAAATGACAAGTTAAAAAAGAATTAGTCAATATTGGTATTAGATTAACTTGAGAACAACACATGAAAGTAGATTTGTCTGTTATACTTGAATATGGCCTTGATATACCTGGTATCGTATCTCTAAAAAATGAAAAACCTGCTTATGCTGACCAATCTTCCTCACCATTTGTCTTCCAGAAGACTTATCATTATCCTGTGATATACTTTGCACGATACGCTGTATGACCAATTTGTACGGTGGTGATGATGATGGTAATGATAATCATAATGACTTTCTTATTAGCGAACTACAACAAGACAATATTGGCGGTCAACGTTCTAAGATCGACGTAGTGGCCACTATTCTTCATATTTGTCTAGATGGGAGTTTAAAAAATCACATAATTGGAAAGGGTAATCTAAGTGATTCTATGACCAATCACTATCTTACCTTGTTGCTTTATCACAATTTATTAGAAACTTACAAAGATGAGGGCAATAATAATAGGACATATTATAGGACTACACGAAAAGGAAAAGCCGTTATAGTACATTATAACGAGATACAAAAGCTCTTCTTAAAAAAGGGCATATTAAACTCAAACAGCACCAGTACTGGGGATAGATATTATCCAGAAAAACGCAAATATGCCCATAATTCCATACTATACCCATACAAGATTCTCATCATAGATGACGAATCAGATATCACCTCCGCATTAAAGAGTGGTTTGCAACTGCAGGGATTCAAAGTCGACGTACTTAACGAACCCCTCAAAGCTTTGTCAAACTATAGCGTTGGTACTTACAATTTACTGATTCTTGATGTAAAAATGCCTAAAATGAATGGATTTGAATTATATAAAGTAATCAGGAAATTAGATAAGGGAATTATAATTTGTTTTTGGACAGCATTTGAGGTTTGCTACGAAGAATTAAGAAGGATGTTTCCTGCAATGGATGAAAGATACTTCATTCGAAAACCGATCGCTATGGACGAGCTGATAGATCGTATACAAAGTATAATATCGCCGTCAGCAGAGATGACAAATGCGATGACTCCTAATAACGGCGCTGCTAATAATCAGCAAAAATGAGATTTTTGCAGTTTCCTCAGAAAAGTTATATCCTACTAACTATTATTGCTGTTTGCGCAACGTTATTAGCTATCCTTTCCTATCAGTATTCTATTTCTTATTCTGATCAGACTCTTAAACTTGAGTCAGAAGACATTAGGTCAAATGCGAAAATACAAGCCGACTATATTTCGTTAATTTTATCAAATGGGTTAAACTCTGTTAAATCGAATCTACAGGTTCTTTCTAATTCCCGTGGACTTCAAAATCATGACAATGCCAGCGGAATTTTGCTAGATGCAGTACAAGAATCTACAAATGAGTTACCAGATTCTTATATGTGGGTAGATGAAAATGGCAAATTAATTTGGTTAAGTGGTAGTGCTAGCAACCTCAACGAAGGCAAAAACCAAAATCCATATAGTCTTAATTTCAGCAGTACACCTTATTTTACAATACCTAAGAATACTCGTACTCCGTATTATGGCAATACTATAGTGGAACAAAATAACAACAGGAACCCTGTTAAAATGTATATTTCCTATCCAATTATTGATAAACATAATCTAAATGCTAATAATAGTCCTCTAGGATCATTCAAAGGCATAGTCGCTGCCATAATAACATTTGACCTCCAGTCGGACATTCTAAAAAAACAATCATCTGCAGAAGTCCAAAAGAATTTGGTAATACTTGTTGATAATAATGGGACAATTATGTCGTCTTACAATAATCGATTGACCGGTAAAAATATATCTCAATATGCGTCTCAAATCTCGGGCGCCCAATCACAGTCATTGAATCACTTTATCAGGCGCTCACTTGTAGGATTTAATGCTGATTCTATCGATATTGAGCTAGGTACTAAGATGAGCAGCATAGTCTCAAAGCCTATAACCAATAACGGAAAAAAACTCTGGACAATATATGTTATTTCTCCACATGATCTTACAAATACCGTTAACTCACTGTTTAAACAACAAAATAATTTTAGTACCTTGATGATAATAGCAATAGGATTAATAGCATTTGGAATCGCATGGATAATCATATCATGGAATAAAGGGTTAGAATCCATTATAAACTCAAGAACCCTTGAGTTGAAGAAAGCAAATAATTATCTTATTTCAATTAATGAACAACTAAAAATTCATGATAAAATGCAAAATGAATTTATCAATATTGCAAGTCACGAGATGAAAACACCTACCCAATCAATCCTGTTGCATTCAAGCCTTTTGTTTGCCCAACCTGAGGTAAGAGAAGAATCTATAGAGGCTATACGTAGAAGCGCTACCCGACTTCAAAGATTAACAAATGATATACTAGATGTAACAAGAATAGAAAGCCATACGTTAAAACTCAATAAGGAACGATTCAATTTAAAAGATATCATCACAGATCTTCTAGAAGAATATGATGCGGAAGTTGATAGTGGAAGGATTCAACTAATCTATGAGCCTAAAGATATTTTTGTTTTAGCAGATAAATCAAGAATAATCCAAATTATTTCTAATTTATTGAATAATGCAATCAAGTTCACTCAAGAAGGATCTATTCATGTAACCACAGAAAAGAAAACCGATGATAATAAGAACGACGATGATGACAACTTTGTCGTCATAAGCGTCATAGACAATGGTACGGGTATAGATCCCGGAATACTGCCAAAGATATTTTCGAAATTTACTACAAAATCTGATATGGGCATTGGGCTGGGTTTGTACATATCAAAGAACATAGTTGAAGCTCATGGTGGTAAAATCTGGACTGAGAATAATAGTGATGGCAAGGGAGCTACGTTTTACTTTAGCCTGCCATTGCGCAGATAGACTAGTTGCCTATGTGATAGATTTCTGATGTCAAATTAGGCCGAAGCGAAAATTTTTAACATTATACTTGATCCAATTCTGTTAATGGAACCCAGCAGATCAATTTATTGTCTATGCTCCAGACAATATTACGTACATATAAACTCATACTTAGAGTCTAGGGCAATTTGTATAATGAACCTGCAAACCTGCGAATTTCACATTATTTTTGAATTGTCGTGACATCTATGAGAATGATTGATAAATCGCAAGAATACCCACTGAGGTTCGTACAGCTAAGCAAACATCATAAAGGAGGAGGAGTAATGTAAAACACTGTCAGGTAAACCCAAAGATGAAGAATGATAAGAAAAGAATATTGCTTGTAGATGACGAACGCGATATTACAATTGCCTTTCGCATGGGCCTGGAAAGTAATGGATTTATAGTTGATACATTTAATGATCCTCAAGGAGCGTTATCAAATTTCAAAGCTGGGTTATATGATCTACTGCTTATTGATATAAAGATGCCAAAAATGAATGGTTTTGAATTATATCAAGAGATAGAGAAAATAGATAATAGAGTAAAGGTTTGCTTCATTACAGCATTTGAAGTATATTACAAATCATTAAGAGAACTGTTTCCTACCACGAACGTAGATTGCTTTATTAAAAAACCAATTACAACTGACGAGCTAGTAGAAAGAATAAGTACAGAACTTGGTGCTTCTTAAGTCGGTGTTGCTATGTAGTTAGCAATAAATACTAGGTAACTAAAAAGCAGCTCAGACATAAGAGAATGGTATTTTGGTTTGAAGGGTATACATGCTATTTTAGAATACCAAGTGAAAATATATACAGGAGACCATTAGCAGCTACAGTATTATTTAATATGCTTCAAGGGCTTGTATCAGCTCGTGCCCTGACATAACAGGGTTTGATTTCATTCTTTTACCAGTGCAAATATATATTTAAATAAGAATCCAAAACCAGCTGTATTTCATACGATGTATAGCAATAGTATTGGATCATCGATACCCATCACCGCAATCCCAGATTTTCTCAAACAAGTTGTTTGACTTTGTACATATTGCATCTATATTATTATAATCTGATTTATCCAAACGAAAGTTGAATAGCTGTGCATTACTGTTTCTGTGACAGGTATTCCAAGTCTAACACCAATAATAACATCTGCTACTGCAGACTTGTCAAGGATATATCGGGTTGCTACATTTGCAATACTAACATTATACTTTTGTGCTATTCTGTTCAAAGTTGTCAAAAGTTCTTGAAACAAATCCCACCCGCCCCACGCATCTATCATCTGCATGTATTTTCAAGCTTAATGTATCTAATTCCGCAATAGATGGTTGTTGTGTCCTTCCCAAATATCTCTCTGACACAAGCCCACCAGATACACTCCCATATGCAAGGATACTGATATTGTATTTCAGGCAAAAAGGTATCATCTTTACTTCTGGTCTACGATCTATAATTGATTTTGGTTATACAATCTCGTATAATAGTACCATATGCCGGTGTATTACCAAAATGATTCATTGTCTTTGCTGGATCTACCCAAATACTACTTCATTATCATTTAGCGTCTCAATACTTAGAGGCACATCATTAACCGGTCCTTCTTTCATTGTTATTGTGACAGTTCCATTATACACAATTATTCCATTATTTGGCATGGACATGTCAGCTCTCATCATTAACCTTACACTATCACGATATAAAAAATATATAAAAAATGCTTATAATAATTCTGAATTTTGTTATTATAAAAAAATCTAAATGTGTCACGGAAGGAATATTTTCTAGTTTTAAACAATCATTACAATTTTCCTCTTCGTGCACTTGGCAGATCATGATATAATATTCCTTTTTGTGACTCTTCTATCATTTTTAGTTCTGTTAATTTTGCCTTGAACTTGGAATGTCTTGGTCCTATCCTTAATTTGTACCCGCAACATGGACACAACAATTCTTCCCATTTTATGAATAAATTACAGTGTTGACAACGTTTGTGTCCATTAGCATAACGACCCACAACTTTATGGCGTATACATATTCCTTTACAAGGCATTTTCTCACGATTTTTATATTATAACATTCATAGACAAGACAAGATTATTAATTTAGACTAACCATGTTAACCCAGATTTTTAAATTATTTAACGCTTATTCTCTACATCTGCGTCATAGATTACTCTAGTACAATTCCAAACAAATAGCCGATTATAAACATGTTATCAAAATTTGAGTTGCTCGCACAATGGATGAATAATAAATATAGGGTTGGTCATTAATGGAAAAAAGGCAGATATTGTCATGGTTTATTACAAGATCTTTTCATTGAAATGATATGTCTTATCGTGAATATATCGCATTCTTAGCATACTGAATCTCGTCTTTCAGCTTGTTTAGTTGCTCCTTTACTTCAACAGCATATAATTTTTGGTCCTCATAGGTAATTTTCAACATCTGAACCTCGTCTTCTAAATCCTCCATCTTATTTTGATATGATCCATTATGTCTTGGTGCTTCTACATCCTGTGTATTTAGAATGTCCTCTCTATATGATCTAAGTCCAATTAGGGTGTTTTCCATCTCTTCTCGTTCTTTAACCAGCATGAGCAGGTCTGATTTTGCCCTTTCACAATTAGACTTCCACTTCTTTACTTCTTCTTCTAAGACCTGAATCCTATTTCGGTATATGTTATCAGGCAATTTACTAATAAGGCTGAAATATTCTCTAAAATCCTTCTCTTTGCAAAGATTGATTATTCAGGCAAAAAAAGTTATCAATACATCTGCTGGTATATTTTGTAGTTGTCTTTAAGGTTTTGCGGTAACAATAATAATCTCAAAACACTAGGTTTATCGTCACTCTCCAGGATAGTTTATATTGTGTAACTTACCTTCTGTTTTAAATAACAATATTCAACTTTAATTATATCCAAAGAAATCAGAATGATTAGTTTACAATGCCAGATCCTAATGCCAGACGCCTGTTGTGGTATCTATTCGCTGGTTCGAAAGGTGGTAATAACAGAATAAGGATTATTGAATTACTAAAGGAACGTCCATATAATATTAATCAACTTGCGGAAGCATTAGGACTTGATTATAAGGCAATTCAGCATCATATTGTAGCACTAGAAAAGAATAACCTAGTGAGCAAAATGGGTGAAAAATATGGCATTTTGTATTTCATTTCGAATTACCTGGAAGCCAACATAGAATCATTTAACGAAGTAAGATCAAAGATAAAAAAATGAAGTCATACAACAATATTGGATTTCGATCTTGTAAAGTCTTATAAAATAATATGGAATAGATCTGGAAAAAAGTAAATAAGAGAAGCCAAACTGATTTCCTCTAGCTATTCAATGGATATTCTGATGGGTATAATTGCGGTTATAGGACTGACAAATATCGGAATTCTAACAGCTTTGCTTATTATTTATTTAAGAATATACAAGAACATTAAAGCAACATTCACTATAGGCCTCGTCTTTTTTGTAGCCCTGCTCATGTTACATAATATAATTGCTGTATATGCTTACTTTGCAATGGAGCAATTGTATGCAATAAGGTTGTTGCCATATCTTATAGGAATACATATTGCAGAATTGGCTGGATTATCAATACTCCTCAGAACTACGCTACTGTAGATTGCAATTTACGATTGAACACAATTTCGATATATATCCACTCGATTTAGTTCACTAATTTTGAGTTTTATTGTCAATCGACAGGCGGTCAAGATGTGTAGTGAATATAGGATAAAGTATAATTTGAGTTAGATAACCTTCTACAATATATACATGATTATTCTTTTAGTGTTTGTTAATTTGCTTTAAATATACTTGTACATTTCAATATTTTTTATAGTTTGAAGAGATATGGGATATATATGGAAGTAATTTGAAAATGAGTATTAATATAAAATTTGAGGGTGATCGTTTAGAGTGAATATAACCGTAAAATTCTTTATATGCTAAATTTATAGTCCTATCCCCTTAAGGCTTTTTAAATATTCATTTATAGAATTAGCCATATCAAAATGCAATGCTGCATCAAAATAATCCCTTTTTTCATACATGATACGTGTCGGTCAATTTCTTGGTTGAATGCATTGCTATAAAATGGCCTTAGTTTAGCACTTTTTAGATTCATGAAACCATCGAGTTCTTTTTTAGTATTTTATCCCTTTCATCATCAGTCATGTTATACCACATTAATCATTCATGCTCTGGTATAGGATTTTTGGGATAATTCAATAGGTTTTTTACTCATTAGATAATCCTTTTAAAATTCCCAAAACGATATATTGAGTTGTTGGATAGCGATATTCAAGTTTATTTGCATTTTAAGGGAACTTACCGGGGTTCATCTGCAGTGAAGCCATTACGAAAGATTTAAACCTTAAAAACTCATTCGTGATGATATTATTTGAATAAAGATAATGATGAGCATATGAAAGATGATAATAACGACCTAACCAGGGGAACCAAAAGACAAAATAATATCTTAAGTTTGATTGACAGTTTCATAGAACAGATATTTCACTTGAAAAGAACCCTCACGTTGATTTCTCTCTCTGCAATAATCTTGGCATGTCTTGCAATAGCACTTTCAATATTTTTGTTAAGACATCCATCATTCTTCGTAGTCCTTGAAATGGAAGACGAATTTGGTCTAGTTCTGAGCATATTGTTGGCTGCAATAATTATTATTTCTGCGATATGGATAGTAGCAGGTATAAAACAATATCGCTCTATCAGTTCATGGGGTAAGAGATACAGTGACTATGTGAAACACAAAGAGGCTTTAGATAAAAAATTTGCAACAGAATATGATTTGCGCCAAGATCATAATCAATAACTTATCATCATACACCGGGATTATGTGATTCATGTGATTTATGTTACCAAACCCTTTAGTAAAATCTTCACTATATGAGTCAGTGAACCTTTCTTGTACATATTGCAGGTCTACTAATGGCAGAGGTACGATTTTATGTTACTATCATAGATCATTATAGAATGGTTGGGCGTAAACCCATTTTGCTGGTAGATGATTCAGTTGAGTCTAATGAGGCAAGTGACCTGTTGAGAAGATCTGGTATTGAATACACAGAGTATAGTATTAAGAAATTTGAAGAAAGCTGTTGTGGTGAGCTGCCATCAACTAAGGCACCTTCAGTTTTTGCTGTTGAAGGAGTGTTCAAAGGTTTAGAAAAAATTAATGAATATATCGCACTCATAGGGGAACCTGTCTATTCTAATATTGAGTCTGAAAGCGCGTATTGGTAATTTGAACAAACTCAACATCTACATAATTTGTAACAGTAATCAATACGATCAATATTATATTCACTCTCTTGCTATAGTTAGTAAAATTTCTTTTGTATACTTTACTCAATGTCTAAGGGAAACATATGATCAGGCAGTTGCATTGTCGTCCCTAGTTGCTTTACTCATTATATGAACCTGCTTTTCGTAGATTTGTTTGACCTGTTGTAGCGAGTCTATGTCTGAGACGTTTTTGTCTTCACGTATATTTTTTATCCTGGGAAAACGCAATGCAAAACCGCTGTCGTGTCTATTGCTTTTCTGAATACTATCAAATGCAATCTCTAAAACTATTTCTGGTTTTACTATTATTCTAATGCCCTCATCTTTTATCATAATTGATTTTAACCTTTTTGTCATTTGAATTATCTCATCATCAGTTAATCCCGAATAAGCCTTACCAATGGTTCTTAGTTCCGTATTCATATCATCGTCCTCTCTTACTGCAAATGTGTAATCCGATAACACCCCCGCCCGCTTTCCATGACCATATTCAGCAACTACGATAACTGCATCGATTGTATCTAATTCCTTTTTCAGCTTTATCCAATATCTCCCTCTTTTCCCAGGGTAGTAATGAGAATTCGGATCTTTTAGTACCAATCCTTCATTACCATTATCTCTGCTTTTTTCAAACATCGAAATGATCTCTTCCTCTGAATTTACAAGTTTGTATATTGAGTTAATGATAGGTCCTTTAAAATATATATTTGATAGAATATCTTTTCTTTCTTTAATTGACTTTTTGTTCAGGCTTTCTCCGTTGAAATACATGATATCAAATACTACATATACAAGCGGGGTTTCTCTTATGATTTGTTCTGTCAGATTCTTTTTGTGAAGCCTTTTTTGGAGTTCTTGAAAGTGAAGTGGTTTCTCATTTTGAAATGCTATTACTTCTCCATCTAAAATAAAATCGATGTCTGACAATGCCTTTGAGGGTTGTGATGACAGTCTTACGTCAGCTGCAGCATTAACTAATTCTGGAAATGCATTCGTAACATCAGCAAGCTTACGAGAAAATAGTCTGATTTCTTGTCCGAACTTGTGCATCTGTGCTCGTATACCATCATATTTGAATTCACAAATCAAGGTTTTTTTATAATAATTGACTATGTCTTCTGCAGTAAGCATCACATCTGCTAACATGTAACTCATAGGCATAAGTGGCTTGATTAAAGCAGTATGTAGAAGGTTTCTTTTGGCTAGCAAGACTAGATGAGAAATATCTCCTAGAACGAGCATTGCATCTCTAACATCTTTAAGATCTCTTCCAAATATTTTTGATATCGCAACTTCTACTAGGCCCTCCGTCAAACCAATCCTCATTTCTCCGTTTATGATTTTTATCAGATATTTTGCTTCAAGCGGTGAGCTGTCGATAAGTAATCCTTTCAAGATGTTCTTCTTATCTTTACTGGAACCAGAACCTATAGTATCTGCAATTTCCTTAAGTCGGCCATATACAGATGATAACGTTAAAGGTTGTTGTTGGAAAAGTGAAAGCATGTTCTTTTTTGATACTGCATATTCAGATAGTGCACCAGTATCACCATGTTGTAAGTAGACTTTCTGAATTTGAATTAAATCTAGAGTAGCTATCTCAGAGAGTACTTGTATTATTGTACTAAAACCTACGTTCATCACGAATTTTGAACCTCGTGGAAATATTCTATTAGAGAAGAATAGGACAGCAATAGGTAAAGATTCATCATTTAGCGAAAAAAGATATTCAGCAAGGACATTTACCTTTATATTTTTACTACTAGTTGCCAGTATTTTTTCACAGGCATTTACAAAATTCGAAAATAGAGTTGAATCTTTAACAGATGGGATACAAATACACCTTCTTTGTTCCAGAGAATTATTATCAGTTGGTTATAAAAACGAACTATTCAATATGGCTGTGATGGTCAGCAAGAAGGCCTGTGAAGTAATATACATTGAGGCCTATCTTTTAGTACGTTGGTAAATACATTCATCCCATGATTTTGAGGTAACATGCAATTGGAGAGGACAAACTATCTTTGAGGTAACTACATTTGCATTCAAGTCTTGCGAAGTGATTTCGTGTAAATTAACTAGAATGGGCTTAGTTGTGATTCTTGTCAAAATGAAATATATGGAAATGTGCATAAGACCAGATATTTCCTAGCATAACACTAGTATTGGCCGATGACATTATTTTAATTTTTTTAGTAATCTCGCTTCAATTCATACACAAGGCTCACGGAATTAGTGCAAGAGAGATTAGTCTTCTCCAAGACCTTTGCTCGAACATCATTGGATTGTGTCCGTTCATGTTAATTTTTTTGGATGCTCGTCTAGTCAGATAGAATGTAAATGCTGCCAATGTACGCCAGAACCTGTTACATGGATCTGAACTAAATGAATTCAGAGCTAGCTTTGCAGCATAATGAATCACCGGATGATAATTCTCGAATATATATGTAGTCAATGACTTATGCGAGCTAGATAGTACATAATAAGCTAGCTCATATAATTCATTTTCTGTGGCATAATTAGCTTTATCGATTTTGAGCTTGCCCTTATGCATGCTGTTCAAAACCGAGTCCATATTGTTTTCTGATTCCAGTGTATTTATACACCTGCCAATTGTAGAAGCTACGTGTGAATCGCTTCCTGCAACTTTATTCATCGTATTTTCTTCTGAAAATTTATCTGAAATGATATTTGAAAAAATATCTATATTGTTACTGTTAAATGACTCAATCAGATCACACATTACTGCTTTTTCACGTATTCCGTTTGAGACAGCGAATGGATGGGCTGCACAGGAAAGTCCATTTTGTGCCTTGACTCTATCTAATGTTTCTTCTAAAGTTAGGCCAGGTTTTATCTCTTCTGCTATACCATAGGCAATTACGTGTCCTTTATTATCTATAGTAACTTCTTCTGCAGGGTATATTTTGATAGAGTGATATTTGCTATGATTCTGTTGATACTCAAGTATTTGACGGTAACCGTCAAGTGTATTATGATTAGTTACAAAAAGAACATCAATTTCCTTCATGAGTGCACAATCTAACTGTTCTTCGAGGGTTACTCCACAGTCAAAGGGAATTCTAGATGATTCATTTTGATAATTTGAATAAATATTGTGACAGTGAAGTTCTGTTTTAAGAATTTGTGCCGTATAAAAGTCAATAAACAATTGTGTAGTCTACTACATATATGTTTCTAAAAATAGCCCTGTTAAAATACTGTCGGTTCTAGAGTAAACTATAAAACTGTTAACTGTTGCCCGACGAAAGATAAAAGATAATATTCTACCTATATTTCAGTGTCATACTCAGAATGTGATAAATCATCATGTAGTAATATAATGAGTCTTTATAAATCTCACTCTTATAGCTTGTGAACTGGGATTACGATATAAAATAATTCATAAGGGCATTAATATATCAAAGTGGCCTAGACAATTGAAAATATCTAGAGTTCATTTATCAAGGATAAACTAGTCGTTGTACTCTTTCTTACTCTAGCATTCATATTATGAATAGAAAAATTCGCGTCTAGCATTTTTTATCAAGCAAAGTTTATGTAATAGAATTTGATGATAAAAATAAACAAGAGATAATTGTCTTATAAAAGAACCATCTACTCTTTTTGACCGAGCTCTATTCTGATTGACTGTTACAGTTATGATCAGACCTTATGCAAAAGTACAATTGGCAGTAATAGCCTAACAATACAGATTATATGTATGCCAAGGAATCAAATATTCATTTCTCACAGTGCCAAGGACAAAGAGATAAGTAGTTTCTTTATCAGAAAATTTGGAAACACTAGTGTAAAACCTGTCCTCATGGAATATGAAAAATGGTCAAGAAATAATAGGCCTAATTGGAGGTGGATAAAAGATGAAATTCAAAAATCGAGCGCTCTATTCCTTGTATTAACAAAGAATCTAGTTAAAAATGAATACACCCAGAATTGGGTAGCTTTTGAAATAGGGGTGGCTGCGACATCTCATCCCGCAATACCGATTTTTGTATTTAGAGAGCATAACATTGATTTTCCAGTGCCCTATTTGAATTATTATTTCGATCAACCTATGTCTAACACAAACCTTGTATCCCAAAGAGATGTCTCATCTACTATCCTCAATGCAATATTCCATAGGTTGAAGGAGAGTATACTAGAGGAGATTATTGAGAACAAAAATCCGGTTATATTGGACCGGAAACTTCTCAAATGTTCGAACTGTCTTTTAGAATTTGCTTACTTTGGGAGAGAGAAAAAACTAATCTGTCCATGTTGTTCCAATATCATTTTAACATGATTATCCTATGGATAACAGAATCATCAAATCTATTAGCATTTTTGTACAAAAGAGTCAGAATTCAACAGTAGTAGATTCAATAATGGATTAGTCACAATTATTTTTGTATTTCAATTTCAATTGGATTTGCCTATTAATTGAACACTAATATAACAAAAGAGTCAATGTGATGGTCATTTTGCTCTATTCAATGACAGTTTGTTATCATGCAAAAATTTCTTTCCAAATCCAGTAATAACATAAAATGATAAGTCCAATTGCTTTGCCATGACCGCTAGTGATCAATATGTTCATTTCTATGCTAAACTGCAGATAGTATGGATATATACATAAAAATATAGAATCCTTAACTAGAAGCGTTATAATAACAATGGCATTCTCAATTATTAAAGGCTAAAATGAGATGATATGTATAACTTCAGAACCAATTGATTTTTGCAGGATATTGGAAGACATAATGGATAGATCATCTGGTGGTACTGCGCTCTTTTTAGGAACAGTCAGAGACCATAATGAGTTAAAGGCAGTTTTAAAGATGCACTATGAGATATACAAAGAGATGGCAGAAAAAAATCTTGCAAAAATCGAATACGAAGTCAAAACCAAGTGGAAAATAAACAAATTTGTGGCAATCCATAGAACAGGCGACTTAAGAGTCGGGGACGTTAGCGTTGCTGTAGCCGCATCAGCTGAACATAGAAAGCAGGCCTTCCAAGCTTGTATATATGGCATTGATCAGATAAAAACTAAAGTACCTATATGGAAGAAAGAGATATACAATAATGCTGCACGCTGGGTTGATGGTAATCTATTGAACAAAAAGTGATTTCTATGAAAGAAGGTATGTATGATGGTATGTATGATATTAGCAATAAACCAGAATCATTTCGAACAGCCATCGCACAAGCCATTGTAAAGATGAATTCCGATACCATTACTCTAATCCGCGACGGGAAGTCTCCCAAGGGCAATATTTTCGAAGCGGTGAGGTTTTCTGCAACTATGGGAGCAAAACGAACTTGGGAATTAATACCGTACTGTCATCCATTACCTATTGATAGTGTCAAAGTAGGTGTCTCACTAAAGCAGCATTATGTAGAAGTAATTGTGGAGGTCAAAAATGTAGCCAAGACAGGTGTAGAAATGGAAGCATTAACTGCGGCATCCATAGGAGCGCTCACAATTTATGATATGTTAAAACCTGTCGATGAAATGTTATCTATAGAGTCAGTCAAACTCCTAAAGAAAAGTGGTGGCCTCAGGACATTCTATGAATCATCCGATGTATCGCTTAAGGCTGCCGTCTTGGTTACCAGTGATTCACGAGGCGAAAAAGAAGACAGATCGGGTAAAATAGTTAAGGACAGGTTAACCAGTAATGATTTTAGTATAATAGAGTACCAAGTTATACCTAACAAGTCCGATCTCATAGAATCTGAACTTAAAAGATTTTGTGATGAATTGAAGCTTGATATTGTTATAACCTGTGGGGGGACTGGGGTTGGCCCCAGCGATGTAACACCAGAAGCAACCAAGAACATTATAGAAAAGGAGTTATGTGGTATTTCTGAAACTCTTAGGATTTTTGGACAGCGACGAACACCATTTTCTATGCTTTCTAGAGGGGTAGCAGGAATCAGAGCAACTACTGTAATAATAAATCTTCCAGGTAGCATCAGGGCCGTCTCAGAATCATTAGACTCGCTATTTCCGGGAATAATGCATATATTCAAGATGTTAAAAGGAAGTAAACATTAATTTGAGCCCGTACGAGCTTTCTTTTGCCCTAGTTCATATAATTTGACACAGCCTCAATAGCGGAGATAGAATAAGTCTACTTGTCAATGCCTATTTTAATGTGCAATCATATAAATAATATGCAACAACCAATTCAGATTAACTCTCCATTGATTTCAGAGAATCCTCTAAGAAGATTAATTGCAACGGTTTGGCCTGCCATCATTTTCCTCACTTTTCCTGGAACAAGGATATAACCATTAGCCTTTGAAAGAAGTGACATACTTTCAGTTTCACCTGCTAATGGTTCTGCTTTGAAAGTATTTTTATAATAAGATAGTTTTACGTACACTACCTTTAAGAAATCTGGGAATCTCTTTCTAGCCTGCCAGCTTTTAGTTAGTGTTGCATAAAATGTCCAACTAGTTTTTTTTCCTGGTCTACCAGAAAGATGTCTAATCATTGGATATGCGAATACTATGAAAACATTTAGTGCTGCCTGAATTGGTCCCGGCAAACAAACTATCGGTTTACGTTTCAATAAAGCCAATCCAGCCACCCTGCCTCGATCTAACTTTATCCCATGTGCTAGCATTCCAGGTTTACCAATCGAGTCGATAGCACTTTGTACAAAATCATGCTTACCAATGGATGTACCGCCAGTTGTTAGTATTAAATCGCAAGTCTCCAAAGCATTGTACAGTTTCTGACGAATTGCATTGATATCATCTGATGTAATTCCGAAATCTATTGGTAGTCCGCCACCTTCTTGTATTAGCCTAGCTATGATTCTACTATTTGTATTAAATTTCTTGCCAAGAGCAATGTGATCCAGCTCATCGGAAAGTTCAGAGCCGGTAGGTATTAATCCAACTCTCGGTTTTTTAAATAATACGACCTTTTTTATCCTCAAACTGGCTAGTAGGCCTATGTCCTGAGCTCTTAATAATTGGCCTTTTGAAAAAATTAGCTGCTTGGCTTTAATGTCTATTCCAGTAGGATATACAAATGCACCTTTTGGAGACGGAGAATGAACCTTTATCTCATTATCGATTATAGTTGCCTCCTCAAATGGTATAATAGTATTGGCACCCTTTGGCAAATATCCACCAGTAGAGATCTCAAAAGCTTCACCACTTCTCAATATATTATAAGGCCATGAAGCTAAGAAAGGTGTATTATGATTAGGATGATGAAAGTCAGATTTTTCTGAAGGGTTTGTAAGTAGCCACGGTCTGATCTTTAGAAATACTGGCTTGATACGCGATGCACGCGAGATTTCTTTTGCCTTCACAGCAAATCCATCCATATGCGAAGTATCATAAGCTGGAATATTTGATTTAGATATTATGTTCTCTGCGAGTACTCTTCTATAAGCGCCTACGGTAGAAACTATTTCTGATTTAGGTGTCAACCTAACGTGCTGTTCTATTTTTTCAAAAGCACTGTCAACAGAGGTATACTGATAAGCTGTCAATCTTAAATGCATTTTAATTCACCTACTGCTTATATGTATCTGCGTGCTAATAATCATAATAATTAAAAAATCCTAAAGGTAATAGTATTGTACACGGAACTACTGAGTTAGTATAAAAATATTGTTAGATAGACGGCTCTGCTGTCATATCTTAACAACCTTTGTAAGTATACCAATTAATGAGTAAGCCAAATTATATCTATTATAGGATCTTACTCAATTTTTGTAAAAAGTACACTGTTCAATGAATTATATAGAACAACCCTTTTTACCCTCCGCTTACCGGTGGCAGGATTGCTACTACATCTGCGCTACTTATGGGTGTTATCTCATCTACAACCTCACAATTAATCGCTACAACAAACTGAATTTGCGAGGATAGAACCGGGTATAAGTCGAGAATTTTTTTTCTAAGGCTACCGACTGTCATCTGGTTTTTTTCCAATTCTAACGTAATCTTGTCTTTACCGATTAGCTCTCTACAAGAAGCAAATAATTTTACGTCAACTAACATCGGGTGACTATACTGTTCCGACTGCTGCTCCTTTTCAGTTCTAGAGATTATTTTATCCGCCTATCCTGTTCATAAGATTTAGAGTCGGTCTCAATGCTTTAGTTCGTATGACGGCTATTATGCCTTCTGGTTTTTTTTGTATACTTTCTAAGATATACCTTCGTATATCGCTGTCCGTTTTTCCATCTCGTAATAGATCTCTCAAATTGTAACCCATACTCTCGAATAAGCAGGTAAGCAACCTTCCATCAGAAGTAATTCTTATCCTGTCACAGTATTTGCAGAAGGGCTCAGTCATGGAAGGAATAAAACCGACGGTCCCTTTACCATCTGCAAACGAATAAAGTGTTGCAGGTTCTGAAATATTGTTATGCAAAGGGACGAGATTATTTATGTTAGTATTTATCATACCAATCATCTCTTTCTTACTAACAACAAGCTCTGGCTTCCAAATACCTGTACCATCAAGAGGCATGAACTCTATAAATCTTACGGTGTGTCCTGTATCTCTAGCGAATTTAGCAAATTCTATAACTTCATCCTGATTCCAACCTCTGATAACTACTGTATTGATCTTCAGTTTAAGGCCCGCAAGCTCAACTGCCTTTATTGAGGCTAAAACCCTCTCAAGCCCGTCTATGCCGCACATGGATTTGAACCTATCGCGTCTAAAAGTATCTAAACTGATATTGACTCCAGCCAAGCCTGCTCTTTTTAGTTCTGTTGCATTTTCTTGCAATAATAACCCATTTGTTGTCATACTAATGGATTTGACTCCATTAATTTTTGAGATGGATTCAATTAAATTTTTTATATACGGTCTGACAGTAGGTTCACCTCCTGTGACTCTAATCTTGTCTATGCCTAGACTAACGAAGATTGCAGTAAGCCTCGTGATCTCTTCATAGCTTAAAATGCTGTCTTTTTCAACCCATTTGAGGTTATCTGATGGCATGCAATACACACAACGCAAATTACATCTGTCTGTAACGGAGATCCTCAATTTTTGTGCAACTCTGCCAAACCCATCCCTTAGCTGTACATGATGAGATCGCTCTAGTTGCGGATCTAAATCATTATTCCTTTCAATTTCTTGCTCTTTCTGTAAATAATCTGGTTGTTTCAATAGCAGTTCTTCCCTTTATCAATTGTTAAATCCGAGTGATTATCCTCGTTAAGTATAATAGGTCTTATTAAATTGACAGATCCGCCTGTAGGTAGTATGAATATTCCACTAGTTAATGCTCCATTAAAAGTGATTCTATTTGGAATAGTTAACTTAAGCGGCACTGTCATAGATAAAATTATCTATATGTGTATCACAGATTTTAATCTATTTGCATTAAATTTTGTGCTTGTATCCCATTCCCTTGCGCATTGGCGTCTAATATGTGAAACATGTTTTAACGTGATAATCCAAAATCCAAAATCATTTTTATTGCCCTTGTAGTATCTGTGCTAATAATATTGAGCCATACTAAAGTTCATATTTGTGCATTGACATTCCTGACTATAATGGATTCACATACTGAAACAACCGAAAACGATAATAGATACACAGACGGATCTTGAAAATGTTTTTGTATTTACAAAACCCTCCTGGACCGTTATTTCAGTGGAGTTTATCTTATACGAAAACCTGTTTTAATGCTGTACTGTGATATCTCTTCCAATCAAAATTCTCTAGTATCTTGATCAATACTTTTATCGTAAACCATTTAGAAAATAACTTGTATGCTAGGAGACCTAGTTGTTGCTATCGCCCATCCTAGTTTGTCCTACGTTCTAGCCTCATGCGCATGCCGTATTTGGGCCTTAATGTGATAAGTGGCCTTAATTCAACTTTATGGCTTGCATCATGATGCATCTTCCACTGTCGGCATATAGTCGCTATGAGTAGTATCCCTTCTATCCACGCAAAAGGTTCACCAACACATCCTCTGATACCTCCGCCAAATGGAAAGTAGCTAAATCTAGGAAGATTAAGTATTTTCTCTCTTGTCCAACGATCCGGATAAAAAACATCTGGGTCAGAGAAAAAACGCGGACTATGATGCATGACATATTGACTCATCAAAATAATAGACCCAGCAGGTATTACATATTTCCCAATTTTGTAATCGTATACTGCCTGACGACCTATGGTCCAGGCTGGTGGGTATATGCGCATAGATTCTCTAAATATCTTTTCTGTGTATTCCAACTTTGGTATGTCTTCAATTGTTGGGATTCTTCTTTTGGCATTACCACCGCTAATATCTACACCATTATTGCCAAGGATATTGCACAACTCTTCATAAAGTCTAGCTTCTACATTTGGATATTCTGATAATAGATAGAATGTCCATGTAAGCGCATTAGCAGTTGTCTCATGACCTGCTAAAAATATCGTCATTACTTCATCTCTCAATTGTGAATCAGTCATTCGTCCAATTCCAACATCTGTATCCTGGGCTTGCAACAAGGTATATAACAGGTCTGAAGTAACTGCATTTTTGCTTTCATTTTGTCTATGTTCTTTAATCATAGCATATACTATGGAATCTAGCTTGTCTTTTGCACGATGAAAACCCTTGTTGATAGGTAGTATGGGTATTTTTTCGACGAGTTGACCAAATGGCATCAATAGGCGATTGAAGTATTCCGCACATGTTAAAAGCGCGTCTCCAACTTCATCAGCTTGTTGTTTAACATTTGACCCTAATACAGCCTTACTAATAATTGCCGATGTTAAATTTATCATTTCCTTGTGTATATCTAAGGTTGTTCCATCTTCCCATCGTTGACACCTATCTACAGTATAACTTGTCATTATGTCTCCATATTTCGCGATAAGGTTTGGATGAAATGCAGGTTGTATTATTCGCCTTTGGCTGTCATGATATTCTCCCTCGCTGGTTACTAGGCCTTCCCCTAACAGACGCTTAGATACTTGCAAACCTTTACTTTTTATAAAATTCTTGTAGTTTCTGACTAAAACGTCCTCTATGTATTGAGGGTTATTAAGCAAATAAACATGCTGCCTCCCGAATTTAAAATGTGCAATATCTCCGTATGTATATGCAATCTCCATCAATGTCTTGATAGGATTCTTTATAAATTCCCGCAATAGTTTGTTAGGCAAGATTGAATGAGGACCTGGTGGATATTGGATCTTAGTATTTACCATTATCATTTGAGTGCTCTGCTAAAATATATAAAGAAAAATTAAGTAGCCTGAGAAGTTGATGTTTTTATGTATGGAGGGAGACAGAAAGCATCTGGTCTTACCTGCTAACCACAGCTGTCAATGCAATGGAAAATCAATTCACGAAGCTGTCAATAATACTTTTATATCAAAAACAAAATCTCCAAAAAGAAAAGATAAATGCATGGAACAGTGATTTGTGATATAAAACTTACCAGAAAGAGCCTTTTCCTTGGTTTGGTCTTAGCCATTATTATTTGACTCGTTCATTTGTTTTGCTGAGATAAAAACAAAAGCTTTGTACTCTAGTTGGATAATAAGCATTAACACAGTTTACTTTGTAGCATCTGACGAAATTGCGCCAATTTTTGTTCAAGCGCAAAACCATCCTATCCTTTCAAAGGTTAAATGTTACGCTAGTGATGGTTCTACGCTAAATAATAAGCTTATAAAAAATACTGAAGCTGCAGCATTTGTAGTAAAAACAAGTTTCACGACCGCAATTTATGCAGTTGAAAATGATAATGACAAACGGTTCAGATCCATGAATATATAGAATGAAAACCTAGATCTTACGCCAGCGTTGCATATGACACATTATAGGTAGCAGCGCTAGCTGAAAATAGTACTAACTCGACCGGAGATATTAATTACCTAAAAAGCGCAATCGAGAAGATAGTTGATTCATATAAAGGCATTACAGGCAACACAAGTCTGAACCAGTTTAGAGATAAGAAGTACGAAATTTATCTGATCTGATGACAACAGAAATGAACTGGATTTTTTTGAATCCGCTGCCACCTTCGGTAAGGCGGTTGGCTAACTCTCTAAATGGACAACCCGGGCATGTGATGATGATGAAGTAATGAATCCATCAGTTGCATCTTGTTATGTCGTTAGATTTAGAGAGCATCTGTTAAATGACCGAGTTTATCAGTGAGTTTTATGTTCTCAGAGTAGTCAACTGGGCATGCAATTACTGAAACAGATTTATCATCTTTGAGTGCAGATTTCAAAGTGGGGAGAAGATCACCTGCCCTCCTAATCTTATATCCTTTGGCTCCGCAGCTTTCTGCATACATGACAAAATCTGGATTATGGAAGTCAACTGAAGAATGGTGCCCCAGCTCTAGATCCATCTTCCACTTAATAAGTCCATATGATTGGTCTTCCCATATCAGAACTACAATTGGTACATGTTCGCGTACTGCTGTCTCTAACTCTGAACCAAGCATCAGGAGTCCTCCATCGCCAGACGTAGCAAGTATCTTGTGTTCTGGACATGCAAGCTTTACTGCAATCGCTCCCGGCAGGGCAAACGCCATAGTGGAGAGACCATTAGATATCAAGCAAGTATTGGGTTTGTATGTAGGATAGAGACGAGCCATCCACATCTTTAGTGCGCCCGTATCGACCAGCACGATATCAGAGTCACTGAGTGCGAGACGAATATCTGATACTATTCGCTGCGGTTTAACAGGGAATGAATTATCCTGTGCTCCTTCCTCCAACTCTTTTCTAAGCAGATTTCGAATCTTGCGATTCGCCGGTTTCATGACCTCTTTGGACTTGAGGCTCTTGGCAAGCTCATCAAGTGCCATTGAAATATTGCTTTCAATTCCCACTGCAACAGGATAGTGTGGATCTACTTCCGCGGCGTATCTAGAGATATGAATTATCTTCTTGTCTGCTTTTGGATTTATCTTGGCAGGATCGAACTCTTGCATATCATATCCTACGCATACAAGTACATCCGCGAAGTCAAATCCAAAGTTGATATAGTCTCTATGCATAAAGCCTACAGTTCCCAAAGCATTAGGATGGTTGTCTGGAAAGACTCCTTTTCCCATGAAAGTGACGGCTACTGGGATTTGAAGCTTTTCTGAGAATCGAATCAATGCATGTTGGGCATCATTTCGAGCGGCTCCATGGCCTACAAGGATGATTGGGGATTTGGCTCGTTCTAATACTTTGGAAGCCCGAAGCACCTGTGATGGCGAAGGATAACTATCATAGACATCCGATCTAAGAAGAGGTTGGAGATGCTCTGATACTGGCATTTGCTCAACGTCCTGTGGTATGCCAAGATAGCAAGCGCCAGGACGTTCTGTCTGAGCAAGCTTAAATGCTTTTCTTATCATGGTGGGCACTGCGCTTGGAATTCTTATTTCTGCAGCCCACTTCGTCACAGGCTTGAACATGCTAATAAGATCGACGAATTGGTGCGTTTCTTTGTATTCCCGATGTAGACCCACCTGTGCGCTTAGGGCGATCAAAGGCACGCTATCTGTAAATGCGTCTGCCGTTCCCAACATAAGGTTAATTGCTCCTGGTCCAAGTGTTGCGCTACAGACACCGGCCTTTCCTGTAACACGCCCATACATGTCAGCCATAAATGATGCTGCCTGCTCGTGATGTACCAGGATGAATCGAATTGAAGAAGAACTTTTTAACGCATCCATAAAGTGGATGTTCTCCTCACCTGGAATTCCGAAAACATATTCGACATCTTCGTTTTCGAGACATCTAACTAAAAGCCGCGCAACTGTTGTCTGTTCATTAATTGAAGTCTCTTGTATCTCGTTATTTTTTTGTGCCTTATCCTTCATACCGTTTATTAAGCTTCTTAACTATCATAATATAAGATAGTTGACTAGACCAACTTACCATGATATCTACAGCAGGAAAAATACAAGAATTCCCTCTGGTTTGCTTTGGAATCAATAATAACAAAATTATTCACCGCCTATCACTTTCTTGTATATCTTTAATCGTAATGGCTATAATGATCGTAATGACTATTTGATTTTATTTAACAATAATGATATAATAGTGACCACCACTTATCGCGGTTTGCGTGCTTAACCATAAGGGGCATTTCTAGCTGCTTACAAATAGATTGGTTTGTTTGTAATTTTTCATGAGTGCAAATCGGTTCTAACATGACTTTTGATATTATCTACTCATTTTCGATCTATTTAGATGCAATAAGTCTAACGTATTTAGGACGCAGATGCTTATTACTTAGGAAAAATATAGCTTTCAATAGTAGCAGCGATCTATTCAAGACCATGTTTTAAATGCTAGATTTCCTGCCTTAGCGGCTGGGGGTTAAGACAGAGGAACGACGCCTTCTCATTTTACCAGTCATCAATATATAAAGAAAAATTATCAGTTTAAAAGCATAGTCTAATTAAAAGAACAATTCTGATCCTAGCGAAACTCTTTATACTTTATACATTTTGTAATAAAATCAATTGGCACAGCAACACTTGACAAGGCATTGATTTAGTATACATTTGTAGTATATTGGTCATTCTTTGGTTACATTATTAAGAATTAAATCCTGTATTCATCCTTGAACCAGTTGTAAAGTATGCAGACCTACTTACCTTCCAATGCCTCGATATATATGATAAGTTTATCTGAAACAGTAGAGTATTAAGATCATGGCCGATCAACTGTTCATGTATGCTATAGTCACTGGTGTCTTTGCAGCATTTGCCGCAGTTTTGTTTACAGCGAGAGCAAAAAGACATCACGAACGCTTGGAATCAAGAGATCAAAAATCATCCCCTATCTAAAATATGACTTTAGATAGAGTAAAAGTGTGTGTATACACTGTCACTAAGTAGAATGCTAAGCAAAGTCACGTAACTAGAACTAGTAAAGACCATACATGTAATTG
>Ga0126310_10000098_pt1 | contig 24517 bp, 20 predicted proteins | sample Plot60_FD_92540 | JGI IMG/M metagenome (GOLD analysis project Ga0126310, IMG submission 92540) | Serpentine soil microbial communities from UC McLaughlin Reserve, CA, USA - Plot60 | ecosystem: Environmental > Terrestrial > Soil > Grasslands | place: USA: UC McLaughlin Reserve, Lake County... | reverse complement strand
GACCGCCGCCGCCAGCCGCTCGAATCCTTCCCCGAGGTGAAGCCGGAAGCCCAGCGACAGCAGCGCCTGGAAGAGGAGTGGATGTGCACGGAAGATCGGGAAGAACTGCTCGAGCTCGGGGTGACCGGCGATCGACGCCGCCTGGCCCGTATAGACGGCCTCGTCGCTGTTGAACCCGACGCTGTTGAGGTGCCAGACCCTCACCGCCGTCGCAACGGCGAGGATCAGCCCCAAAGGTCCCCATGCCGGCGTCCGCGTGAGCCTGCCAGCGCGCGTCCACGTGGGCCCGCCCGCGCGCGCGGGCTCCGCCGGCCGGGCCGTCGGCTCCGCCCGGCGAAGCTCCGCCTGTGGCGTCGCGGTGCTAGCCCTCGAGAATCGACCCACTATCGGCCTCGCGCCTCCGTCCGGTGAGCGCGTGCACAGGCCGTGGGGCCGCTCCATTCGAGGACTCCGGCGCGGACCAGCGGCTGACCACGTCGGGTAGCCGGCGCCACCAATCCATCGACTCGCTGCGGAGCACGGAGGCGGGGACGCCCCCGAGCGCGCGGGCGACTATGCCGCGCTCCACCTGCTTGAGGTCCCCGCCGTCGCCGCCGCGCAGGAAGCCCTCGATCGCCGGATAGGGAGGGAAGCCGTAGGCGTCCTCGCAATTCTGCATGAGGGTGTCCAGCGCTTCTCCCGCATCCAGGGGCACCTCTCCCTCCCCGCCGCGCTCGATAACCACCATCCCGGCAAGCCGCGCCTCCGGGGCCACCTCGACGCCCGGCACGAGCCGCTCGACGTGATACTTCGGCGGCGGGACCAGAAGCTGGATCAGGGCGTTGATGGTTGCCGCGGGCAGGTGGGTGCGAGCCAGGAAGAGCGCGAGCCGCCGTCCCGAGCGCGAGTGCAGCCGGCTCTGCACGATCAGGGCCAGCCGCTCACGTCGTGAGAGCAGCGGGGTCTTGACCGCGGTCAGGGTGTGACGGCTGATGGTCAACGGCTTGGGGTAGGTGAGCGCCCGTCCGTCGGGGCTCACCAGGGTGAGGTCATCGGACAGGAACGAGTAGGGCCGGCTGTCCAGGAGCTTCAGGCTCGTGGTGGTCTTGCCGGTGTCGGTCCTTGCCGTCACGAGGTAGGCGGAGTCTCCGGCCGCCAGGCACGCACCGTGGACGAGGGCATAGCCGCGCTCGACGAAGGTCCACCGCAGGATGGGCTCCACCACGTTCGTGTAGAGCACGTGGGGTGACCACCTGAGCAGGCGGGACGCGGTCGCCTCGATCTGTGCGCCCCGCGTTATCGAGACGCCGAAGCCGAGGCCGGCGAGACCCTCGCGATAGTCGATGGCTGCTACCGACTGCGCGCCGCCATTTCGAGCCGCCCACTTCGGGAAGGGCGCCGGGCGGCTCGGGTTCGACCCGCGCTTGCCGATGCGCACCCGGATGTCCGCTGCTCCTACCAGCTCGCCGACGCGGAAGCGCTCGAGCTCGGGCAGACGGGCATCGGACAGCACCGTGACTATGCCGTGGATGTCATAGCCGTAGGGGCCGGGCTCAACCCTCGGCGGGCGTGCCTTGGCCCAGATCCAGCCGTCCGCGAGGGCGAAGCGCAGCAGGGTCAGGCCCGCGAGCGAGAGCACGTTCGAGACCACGTAGTGAACGCCGAGTCCCGACGTGAGCAACACCAGCAGCGGCCCTCTGAGAGCCAGGGCCGCGTTGTTCATCAGGAAATACATCCCGATGCGCGTCTTGAAGGGCCGCTTGTGTTCGCGATCGGCGAACACCCAGCGCTCGGTGAGGGTGAAGTTCCAGAGCGTGGAGGCCTGGGTCGCGATGACAGCCGAGACCACGTAGAAGAGCCCCAGCGTGTCCGTCAGGGCAGCCAGCACCACGGTGTTGACCACGAGCCCGGTCGCCCCTACAGCCCCGAAGCGGGCGAAGCGCAGCCGGGTCAGCAGCGCCAGGTACCGGAGCCCCTCCCGGATCGTTGCCTTGCTCTTACCGGCGCGCCGCTCACCGAATTCGAATGACACCTCAGCGACCCGAAGCGCCGGATTGCGAACCAGGATCTCGAGCAGGATCTTGAAGCCGCGCGGCCGCAGCCTTTCGAGCGCTACCGCGTCGCGACGGACCAGGAAGAAGCCGCTCATCGGGTCGGTCACGTTGCTGAGCCGGTGCGGGAACAGCAGCCGGGCCGCGGTGGTGGTGGAGCGGGAGGCCATCGCCCGCGCCCAGCCGAAGCTCTCGGCGTCGCCCTGGCCGCAGTAGCGGCTGGCCACTACGAGGTCGAGCTCGCCGGACTCGGCCTCCTCGAGCAGCTCGGGGATCAGTTCGGGCGGGTGCTGGAGGTCGGCGTCCATGACACAGGCCCATGGAGCCCGCGCCGCCAGCAGTCCCTGCACGACGGCGCCGCCGAGCCCGCTGCCCCGCCGCCCTCCGCTCTGGCGAAGCATGACGACGTCACGCTCGCTCCGCATGCCCATCTCCTCGATGGCATCGGCGGTCCCGTCCGTGCTCGCGTCGACGAAGATGATCTCCATCGCGATGGTGGGCAGCGCGGCTTCCAGGCGCTCCAGCAGCCGGGCCACGTTCTCGCGCTCGTTCTTGGTAGGGACCACGATCGAGATGAGCGGCCGCTCACCGGCCAGCTGGCCGACCGCCACACGCGTTCCGCTGGTGGGCGCCGGGCGCGCGCGCTCGATGTCGGGAAAGGTCGTATTCGGTGTCAAGGCTGCTCCGGACGGTCGTGGACAGGGCCAGGTCTGCTGCGTGTAGAAGCCTGCCCCCGCGCCGCCGTCGTGGCGTCGGGCGAAGGAGCGATCTTTCTCCCCCGAAGGGGGCATTTCCGGGTCACGAGGAGTCGGCCGTCAGCCTGTGCTCGCGGTCGGCGGCGTCGCGGAAGTAACGCGAGACGGCCTGGGAGCGGTTATGCACGCCCAGCTTGCGAAGGATGTGCTTCACATGCGTCTTGACGGTGCCCTCCGACACCACGAGGCGCTCCGCGATGCGGCCGTTCGTCTCCCCGTCGGCGAGCATCACGAGTACCTCGACCTCGCGGCGGGTGAGGTCCGTTTGAGGCTCGAGCGCCGGCACGCGACCGCCGCCGCCGGCAGCCGCCTCCTCCTCAGTGGAGCCCGGAAGCTCCATCTCGAGCTTGCTCAGCTCCGTCACGCTCGCCTCTGTAGAGCGCATGAGCTCGAGCAGTCGCTTTGAGTGCGTCCGCAGTCGCTCCGCCAGCAGCGCGCGCTCGACGGCGCAACCGAACCCCTCGGCGAAGGCCGACAACGTGTCCCGGTCCAGTTCCGTCGCCAGGCCGCCGGCAGACCCGCGGTCGGCATGGATCAGGCCTACGGCGCGTGACTGGCAGACGAGGGGCGCGATCACATAGGAGTGCGTGCCCGGGAGCATCCCGAGCGCGCGCGGGTCGTTGGCAGCGTCTTTCACGAGCGTGGCCCGGCGCTGGCGCAGCACCTCCGACTCGCGCAGCCAGGGTCCCAGCTCGAAGCTGTCCGCCCGGGGCTGGATCGAGGCGCGCCCTGCTGCAGGGGTTCCGCTCAGCGCATACGCGCTTTCGGCGATCAGGGCGTGACCTCGGAGGCTGAAGAGAACCGCTCGTTCGAAGCCGACGACCTGGCAGATCAGAGCGGTCGCGTCGCTGAACAACGCAGGTACTGACACTGCTGCCCTTAGGCGCCTCAGGGCGAGGCTGACGCTGGCGAGCGCCAGGCCGGAGTCGGAGCGCGAGTCGGACGGGTAAGGAAGATCGAGAACTCCGAGCTGCTTCATTCGCTGCGCCGCCCTCCTGCTTCGAAGCGCTGCGCACGGCCCTCTGAGCCCGCCGGCGCGGCGCCCTCCCGGACGGGGATGCGCGCGCGCACCACGCCGGCGGTGCCCTTGCTCTCATCCGGCGCGGCCCTGGTTGCGAAGAGCGCTCCGCTTGCCGCTCCGATGCCGAACGAGGCGAGCAGCGCCGCGCACACGAGGCCGAGGTTCAGTCGCGTCCCGACCACTCGCTTCGACCCGGCCGGGCGCCGAAGCAGCCGGCCGAAGGCGAGCAAGAGCGCAGCAGCCGCAGCCGCCATCAGAAGTACGGACCCGGTGGTGCCGATGTTCGGTGAAGCCGACTCGGGCGGCGCGCGATCCGCACCATGGCCGTGTGGCCGAGGGCTTTGAGGCACTCGGGCGTCCGGACCGGCCCGCGCCGGCGCGCGACCGGCGTGCCGGCGGATGAGCTTGCGCGTGGTCTGAGGCCCGAGCACGCCGTCGACCGCCAGCCCGTGCGAGCGCTGGAAGTCCGCGACCGCGGCCGCGGTGCGCGGCCCGTACAGGCCGTCGACGGGACCCGGCGACCGGCTCAGCCCGCGCAGACGGTGCTGGAGGCTGCGCACGGCGGCGGAAGCGCCGTCGGCGTAGCCGCTGCCCAGCGCTAGCACGCCCCGCGAGCCGCCGGCGGCGGACAGCCCGCCAGTGGTCTCCGGTCCAACGACGCCGTCGACCCTCAGGCCGCGCGTCCGCTGGAAGCCCGCGACCGCGGCCTGCGTGTGCGGCCCGTACAGGCCGTCGATCGGCCCCGGCTCCTGGCCCAGGCCGTGGAGCCGGCGCTGCAGCTCTCGCACCGCTTGCGAGCCGTGCGTCGCCGCGAAACCGCTCCCCGGTCCGAGGACGGGATCGCCTGCCCCTGCGCCGCTCGCGGCGCTGGTGGACGGCAGGCAGAGCAGGACCACTGCGGCGCCAAGCAAGAGGACCCGGCGCAGCGAGCGGAGGTCGAGCCGCGCGGCTTCCTGTGCTCCCGAAGCGACCTTCCTGGCCGCTGGCTCGGCGGCGGCCTCGTGAGCCGCCCCGGCGGTCGCGGGAGAACCTAAAATCGATGGAGGCACGCGTCTCATCCTCAACGGGACAAGTACCCCGCCGGCGTGAGTGCGGCCGAGCCTGACGAGCGAAACTATGTAACCCGCGGGCTGCTACTGCAGGGGAGGAGCGGCGATATCAGCCCGATCTAGGCGAAAAACACGCCTTTGGAGCGCCTAGGCCCCACTGACCGCCGTCCGACCCGGCCGCGCCCGGCGGCGGACGGATTCCGAGGTGCGGTCCCACGTCGACCGTTGAGCCGCCGCTAGAGCACAACGGTGGTGGCCCCTACCGTGCCGGCCCGGTGCGCCTCCAGCACGGCCAGGCACAGCGCCAGGTCCTGGATGGCGAGCCCCGTGGAGTCGAACAGCGTGGTGGCCTGCGGGTCCGCCCTGCCCGCGGACGCGCCGCTCAGCACGTCGCCGAGCTCCGTGGCCTGCTCGCGCGACACGAGCCCGGCCTCCACGGCGGCGGTGAGCTCGCCGCCGTGGCTGGCCTGCTCCCACTCGTCGCAGAACAGCGCGCAGGCCGCGACCGCCGCAGGCTCGGCCTCGGCCTTGCCAGGGCCGTCCGCGCCCAGCATGTTCAGGTGCATGCCCGGCCGCAGGTCGGGCTCGCGCAGGACCGGCTCGCCGCCGGGCGTCACGCAGGTGACCACGTCGCAGTCGAGCGCGTCCTCCCGGGTGCCGGCCTCCCAGCCGAGCTCGCCGGCCAGCCGGCCGGCGGCGTCCGGGTCGGGGTCGAAGCACACGCCCGGCCCGTACTCGGCCGCGGCCAGGCAGCGCGCGGCCCACGCCCCGTGCAGGCCACAGCCGATGATCCCCGCCGTGCGCGCATCCTCGCGCGCCAACTCCTGCGCGGCCACCGCGGCGATCGCTCCCGTGCGCAGGGCGGTGACCGCCCGGACGTCGATCAGCGCCAGCGGCCGCCCGTCGGCCAGCGACGACACGCAGATCACGCCCATCACCACCGGCAGTCCCGCCGCCGGGTTGCCCGGGAAGGAGGTCACCCACTTGAGGATCGCGAGGCCGGCTCCGCGAGCCGGCATCGCGCGGAAGTCGCCGTTCGGAGCGGCGTCCAGATAGACCTTCGGCGGCATGGCCCACTTGCCGCCCGCGTACTCCACAAAGCCGTCGCGGACCCGCTCGATCGCCTCCAGCGGCGACACCGCCTCCAGCACGGCCTCGTGGGAGAAGACCAGCACCTCGGGCACGCGGCTACGCTACTCGGCCCGTGAGCCGCAACGGCAAGCAGCAGCCGGCTCGCCCCCGCATCGAGGTGCGCCAGGCGGCCGCCTCACCGGAGGAGGCGGCCGCCATCGCCGCGGCCATCGAGCAGTTCCTGCGCGACACGGCGCCCGACCCGGAGCCCGACCCGGGCGCCGGCCTGAGCGGCTGGGCCCGGGCGGCCCTCTACGAGGGCGTGGGCATGGAGGCTGAAGCTTTGCCCGCCTTCCGCCGATAACCAGCTAAAGCCGGTCGGGTTTTGCTACTTTGGTCGGCTACCCGACTTCGCGGAGCGTCAATGGAACCTGTCTCCACCGAGCCGAAGAGAAAGCACGGCAAGAAGGGCTCGCTCGACAACCCAGAGGTGGTCGAGAACGTTCCCGGCCACGTCATCCCGATCCTCGAGCGCGAGTTCGACGACTTCGACACCGAGGCGCACCAGTTCCTCGAGGGCAAGACGGAGGAAGTCGACTTCATCGGCTTCCGGCTGAAGCAGGGCGTCTACGGCCAGCGCCAGCCCGACGTGCAGATGATCCGGGTGAAGTTGCCCTTCGGCGGCATCACGCCGGAGCAGATGGAGGCCTTCGCCGACGTGGTGGAGAAATACGCGCCGCTCGACAAGGGTCACATCACCACGCGCCAGAACATCCAGATCCACCACGTGCCGCTCGACGATGCGGCCAAGCTGATTCGCGAGATCAGCGAGGTGGGACTGTCCTCACGCGAGGGCTGCGGCAACACCGTGCGCAACGTGACCGGCGACCCGTGGGCGGGCGTATGCGAGGACGAGCTCTTCGATCCGACCCCTTACGCCGGTGCCTACGTGCGCTACTTCGTGCGCCATCCGACCACCCAGCTGATGCCCCGCAAGGTGAAGACGGCCTTCACCGCCACCGACGAGGACCGTGCCATCACGGGCATCCACGACGTCGCCTTCATCCCGCGCGTGCGCGACGGCGTGCGCGGCTTCGAGATGCGGGTCGGGGGCGGTACCTCGATCATGCCGCGAGTGGCCCCCACGCTGTCCGAGTTCGTGGCGGCCGACGACGGCGAGTACCTCAAGGTGACCGAGGCCGTGCTGCGCATCTTCGACCGCCAGGACTGGCTGCGGGCGAACCGCGCACGCGCGCGGATCAAGGTCTTCGTCGACAAGTTCGGCATCGAGGAGCTGCGGCGCCAGGTGGAGGAGGAGCTCGAGGGCGACTGGGTCGCCGAGCGCGACTTCACGCCGGACCCCCTGCTGTTCGTGGACGACGAGGAGGCCAAGGCCCCGGGAATCCCGGCCAGCTACGCCAGCACGAACGGCGACGGCAGCCAGTTCGACCGCTTCCGGGCCGCAAACGTGACCCCGCAGCGCCAGGCCGGCTTCTCGACGGTGGAGGTCCAGGTGGTGCGCGGCGACCTCACGCCCGCGCAGTTCCGCGGTCTGGCCGAGATCATGCGCCGCTACTCGGGCGGCTACGCCCGCACCACGGTGGGCCAGAACCTCGTGCTGCGCTGGGTGCGCGACGAGACGGTGTACGAGGTCTGGCGGGCGCTCTCCGAGCTGGGCCTTGGCGAGGCCGGCGCCCAGCAGGTGAACGACGTGGTGAGCTGCCCGGGCACCGATTCGTGCAAGCTCGGGATAACGAGCTCGATGGGGCTGAACGCCGCGGTCCGCGAGCGCGTGGAGTCCATGGACATCGCGGACCCGCTCACGCGCAAGGTGCACATCAAGATGTCGGGCTGCCCCAACGGCTGCGGGCAGCACCACATCGCGAACATCGGGTTCTATGGCGCGTCCATAAAGGTCGGCGAGCACACGCTCCCGGCCTACGTGGCGCACATCGGCGGCAACTACGTGGGCGGCGAGGTGGTCTACGGCAAGCGGCTGAAGGTGCGCCTGCCGGCCAAGCGCGTGCCCGACGCAGTCGAGCGCTGGCTGCGCATGTACGAGACGGAGCGCCAGGGCGACGAGGCCTTCAACGACTTCGCCGAGCGGGTCGGCGCGCTGCGCTTCGAGGACGAGGTACGCTAGCTGGCCCTGCCCGTCGAGTTCGGCCTCGAGACGATGAGCAATTTCATCGACTGGAACCGCAAGGTCCCGTTCCAGGTCATCCGGGGCGAGGGCGAGTGCGCGGTATAGAGCTTCGGCGCACAGCCGACCGCGGACGCCGCTTGCCGCTCGAAGCTCGGGAGGTGGTCGAGCGGGCCGTGCGCGAGCACCACCCGAAGCTGGTGCTGGCCTGCTCGTTCCAGAAGGAGGAGTCGGTCCTGATCGACATGCTCCTGGGCGTGGAGCCCGAAGCCAGGGTGTTCACGATCGACACCGGGGTGCTCTTTCCCGAGACCTACGAGACCTGGAAGCGAATCGAGGACCGCTACGGCGTGAAGGTGGAGATCCACGACGCGGGTGGGCCGTGGACCGGCCCCGAGCACTGCTGCGGCGAGAGCAAGGTGGCCGCTCTCGAGCGCGCGCTCGACGGCGCCTCGGCCTGGATCACCGGCGTGCGGCGCCAGCAGGCCGCCACGCGTGCCGGCGCCGCAGAGGTCGAGCGCGACGAGAAGCGGGGGGTGTGGAAGTTCAACCCGCTCGTGGACTGGACGGAACAGGACGTCTGGGGCTACGTGAGCGAGCACGACCTGCCCTACAACCCGCTGCACGACCGCGGCTACGCCTCTATCGGCTGCGCTCCCTGCACCGCTCCCGGAAGCGGCCGCGCGGGCCGCTGGGCCGGCCAGGAGAAGACCGAGTGCGGTCTGCACGTGTGAAGAGCGCGTCCGCGCATCCTCACTTGAGTGCCAACGGCAACGGCCGTCCTCCGGGCGTCGGGGAGCCCGCGACCCCGGACTTCAAGGCCCACGGCCGGCGCGTGCCGCACCTGCGGGCGCTCGAGGCGGAGGCCATCCACGTGATGCGCGAGGTGGCCGCCGAGCCGGGCAGCGCGGTGCTGATGTTCTCCGGCGGCAAGGACTCGGCGGTGCTGCTGCGGCTGGCCGAGAAGGCCTTCTGGCCGGCGCGCTTCCCCTTCCCGGTGATGCACGTGGACACCGGACACAACTTTCCCGAGGCGATCGAGTTCCGCGACCGGGCGGTCGAGCGCCTAGGGGCGCGGTTGATCGTGGCCTCGGTGCAGGACTCGATCGACCGTGGCCGCGTCAGCGACGAGAGCGGGCCGCGAGCCTCGCGCAACCGCCTGCAGACGGTCACGCTGCTCGACGCGATCGAGGAGCACGGCTTCAAGGCCGCCATCGGCGGCGCGCGGCGCGACGAGGAGCGCGCCCGCGCCAAGGAGCGGATGCTGTCCTTCCGCGACGACTTCGGACAGTGGGACCCCAAGCGCCAGCGTCCCGAGCTGTGGTCGCTCTACAACGGCAGCGTGCGCCCCGGCGAGCACGTGCGGGTGTTCCCGCTCTCGAACTGGACCGAGCTCGACGTGTGGCAGTACGTGGCAGAGGAGGGCATCGAGCTGCCCTCGCTCTACTTCGCCCACCGCCGTGAGATCTTCAGCCGGGACGGGATGCTCTACGCCTCGTCCCCCTACGTCGAGCGGATGCCCAGCGAGGAGGCATTCGAGGCATCGGTGCGCTTCCGCACTGTCGGCGACATGACCTGCACCGGCGCCGTGCGCTCCGAGGCGGTCGAGCTCCACGAGGTGATCGCCGAGATCGCCGCCACGCGCGTGACCGAGCGCGGCGAGACGCGCGCCGACGACCGCTTCACGGATGCCGCCATGGAGGACCGCAAGCGTGACGGCTACTTCTGAGCTCGTCCGCGTGGCCACCGCCGGATCGGTCGACGACGGCAAGTCCACGCTGATCGGCCGCCTGCTGTTCGAGAGCGGTCAGATCCTCGAGGACCAGCTTGCGCAGGTGGAGCAGGCGAGCCTCGGGCGCGGCGACGGCTACGTGAACCTCGCGCTGCTCACGGACGGGCTGCGCGCCGAGCGCGAGCAGGGCATCACGATCGACGTGGCCTACCGCTATTTCCAGACGGCGAAGCGCAAGTTCGTGCTGGCCGACACGCCCGGCCACGAGCAGTACACGCGCAACATGGTCACCGGCGCGTCCACCGCCGACGTCGCGCTGATCCTCGTCGACGCCCGCAACGGAGTTGTGGAGCAATCGCGCCGGCACGCGCTGATCGCGTCGCTCCTGCGCATCCCGCACACGGTGGTGTGCGTGAACAAGATGGACCTGGTCGACTTCTCCGAGTCCGCCGTCGACGCGGTCCGGGCCGAGTTGCCCGACGCCGAGGTGATCCCGATCTCGGCGCTGCACGGCGACAACGTGACCGGGCGCTCCGAGCGAATGCCCTGGTATGACGGCCCCGCGCTGCTCGAGTGGCTCGAGCGGCTGCAGGTGGCGAGCGACCGCAATCTCGACGACCTGCGCTTCCCGATTCAGTGGGTCATCCGCCCCATGACGGACGCGCACCACGACTACCGCGGCTACGCCGGCCAACTGGCCGGCGGTGTGGTCCAGCCCGGTGACGAGGTTGCGGTGCTCCCGAGCGGGCGGGCCACGCGGGTGGCCGCCATCGACACGGCCGACGGCGAGCTCGACGAGGCCTTCCCGCCGCTGTCGGTGACGCTGCGGCTTGAGGACGACCTCGACGTGTCGCGCGGCGACATGGTCGTGCCCGCGGACGATGCCCCCGAGCCCGTGCGCGAGCTCGAGGCGACCATCTGCTGGATGCACGAGCGGCCGCTCCCCGCGGGCGCGCGGCTGCGCCTCAAGCACACCACCCGCAGCGTGGCCGCCAAGGTCGACGCGCTCGAAAGCCGGCTGGACGTGAACACCCTCGGCGAAGAGGCCGCGCCCGACGGGCTGCAGCTGAACGACCTCGGACGGGCGCGCCTGCGCCTGGGCCAGCCGATCTTCGCCGACCCCTACGAGCGCAATCGCGTGACCGGGAGCTTCATCCTCGTCGACGAGAGCTCGAACGAGACCGTCGGCGCGGGGATGGTGCTGTAGCCGTGGACCCGCGCTGATCGCCTTCGGGCTCGGCGTGGGCCTGCTGGTGGTGGGCGTGACCGGCATCGGCGGGGGGTCGCTGATGACGCCGCTGCTGATCCTCGTATTCGGGATCAAGCCCGTGACCGCCGTCGGCACCGACCTCGCCTACGCGGCGGCCACCAAGACCGTCGGCGGCTACAAGCACCTGCGCCAGCGCACGGTGGACCTGGGCGTATCCACCTGGATGGCCTTCGGCTCTGTGCCCGCGGCCGTCGGTGCGTGTACGTGCTCGACGCGCTGGAGCGTGCGCACGGCGAGCAGTTCGACCAGCTCTTGCTCACGCTGCTCTCGGCCGCGCTGCTCCTGTGCGGGGGCGCCACGCTGGCGCGGGCGCTGTTTCTCAAGCAGCTCGAGCAGAAGGAGCGCGACAGCGTCGCGCCGACCGCGCGCAACAAGGGCGCGGCGGTCGTGCTCGGCCTGTTCGTGGGTTTCGTGCTGGGCATCACGTCGGCCGGCAGCGGTGCGCTGATCGCCGTCGGGCTGATCCTGGTCTTCCGGCTGGCCCCGAGGCGCGTGGTCGGAACGGACGTCTTCCACGCCGGCATCCTGCTGTGGGCGGCGGCCACCGCCCACATCGTGGCCGGCAATGTGGACTTCCCGCTGGCCGGCAACATCCTGATCGGCTCGCTGCCGGGCGTGTGGCTGGGCAGCCACTTCTCCGTGCGGGTGCCCGTGGCGGCGCTCCGCACGACCCTGGCGGTCGTGCTCATCGGCAGCGGCCTGGGACTGCTGGCGAAGGCCGGGGCGGGCGTCCCGGCCGCCGCGCTGCGGCCTTCCCACTGGCCGCGGCCGCGCTCGTGGTGGGCGCGCTGGTGCGGGGCCGCCGCCGCGCCGCCGCGGCTGCTTGACGTAGCGGGCGACTCCGCGAGACTTGTGGGGATGCCCGCGGGCTACCCACCGGGGCCACGCTATCCGCGCCCACTCGCCACGCTCGGCTGGGCGCTGCGCCCGGCGTCGTTCATGGAGCGCTGCCGGGACCGCTACGGCGACACGTTCACGCTGAAGATCGCGCAGGAAGGGACCTGGGTCTTCCTCTCCGACCCCGAGGACGTCAAGCAGGTGTTCACCGGGGACCCGCGCCTGCTCCACGCCGGCGCGGCGAACGTGGTCCTGCTGCCGCTGCTCGGCCCGAACTCGGTGCTGCTGCTGGACGAGGGGCCGCACATGGCGCAGCGCAAGCTGATGCTGCCGCCTTTCCACGGCGACCGCATGCGCGGCTACCGGGAGGTCATGGCCGCCGTGACCGAGCGCCAGCTCGACAGCTGGCCGCTCGGCGAGCCGTTCGAGCTCTGGCCGCACATGCAGGCGGTCACACTCGAGGTGATCATGCGCACGGTCTTCGGCGTTCGCGAGGGCGAGCGGCTGGAGCGCCTTCGGCGTGCTCTGCGGCAGCTGCTCGAGTGGACGAGCGACCGGAGGCGGCTGATCTTCATCGGCCTGGCGGGCCCGGAGCGCGCGCTGCGCATGACCGCCTTCACGAAGGTGCGCCGGCACGCCGACGAGCTGCTCTACGACGAGATCCGCGAGCGGCGCGTGGTGCCCGACCTGGCTGAGCGCGACGACGTCCTCTCGATGCTGGTGCAGGCCACGCACGAGGACGGCCGCCCGATGGGCGACGAGGAGCTCCGGGACGAGCTGATGACGCTGCTCGTGGCCGGTCACGAGACCACTGCCACCGCCCTGGCATGGGCGGTCGAGCGGCTGGTGCGCCACCCGGAGAAGCTCGAGCGGCTCGGCTCGGGCGACGACGACTACGTGGACGCCGTCGTGAAGGAGACGCTGCGCCTGCGCCCGATCCTGCCCGTGGTGCTGCGTCGGCTCGCAGGGCCGATGGAGATCGGCGGCCGCGTGCTGCCGGAGGGCGCGATCGCCGCCCCCTGCATCTATCTCGTGCACCGCCGCCCCGACGTCTACCCGGAGCCAGAGCGCTTCCGGCCCGAGCGCTTCCTCGAGCAGCCGGCCGGCACCTACACCTGGATCCCGTTCGGCGGCGGCGTGCGCCGCTGTCTGGGCGCGAGCTTCGCGCTGTTCGAGATGAAGGTCGTGTTGGAGACGATCGCCTCGAGACTGTGGCTGCGCCCGGCGCGCCCAGAGCCCGAGCCGATCTCCCGGCGAGCGATCACCCTGACCCCCGGGCGCGGGAGCGGGGTCGTGGCCAGCGCGGCCGGCGGCGGCCTGTTCGGCTGAAACTCAACGCCCGCTGGTCAGCCGCCCTAGCGCGGAGCCGGCAGGGCCGCGGCGGACGCCGGCGCTGCGGCGCCTGCCCGCAGCCGGCCCCGCACACGCCGGTGCCCGAGGCGCCCGCGCACGCGGGTCCCGCGGATGCGCACGACCCCGTCGGGGCTGGCGCGGCCCGTCAGGTGGAGCCGGCCGTGCTGGCGCGATTCGCCGAAGCGCGCGATCCGGCCGCTCACGCGCACGCCAGGCACGTACTCGACGCGGCGCAGGGTCACGGTGCCGTCGCCGTCCAGGCGGTAGCGGCCGCCGCGCAGGCCCCCGCCCCTGGCCAGGTCGGGGTCGTCAACATCGAGGATCACGGCCGTCAGCGAGTCGTCGGAGACGTCCTTGAGCGTGAGCGCGAGGGCGCCCAGAGCCCGTCCTCGCAGCCCGCGGGCTCCCGGCGCCGGCCGCACGCGGCGGATGGAGGTCGGCGGCGGCGGCGCTGGACGGAAGTCGCGGCGGGTGCGCCGGCAGCGTGTGCTCACGGCGCGGCCCAGGAAGAAGGCCTCGAAGGCGCGCTGCGAGCACGGGGAGGGGTCGGAGCCGAGCGCCGAGTGGCCGGTGGCGGGCGCCACCACCAGGGACGCCTGCCTGAGCCGGCCGGCCACCCGCCGTGCGTTCTCCACGGGGGTGCGCAGGTCGTCCTCCCCCTCGAGCAGCAGAACGGGTACGTCGGGTAGCGGCCCGGGCCCGTTCGAAGGAGCCTCGCGCGCCGCCGGCCAGCGGTCACAGAGGGACAGCAGGTCGTTGTCGAGCGCGGTCTGGCGGTCGAACGGGAAAAACGCCGAGTCGGGCTGCGCGTCCGCCGCCGCGCGCGCCTGGCGGTGGCGCTCGGCCGGGTCGGGCGGCGTGTCGCGGCTCCACGGGAAGCGCACCTCCTCGCAGGTCGCTGCGGCATAGACGGCCGAGCTCAGGCTGCGCGGAGGCGGCGGCTCGCCGTCCAGGGCGAACGCCCGCCGCTTCAGCCGCAGCAACACGTCCGGGTCGCCCCGCAAGGCCGCCCGGACGGCGCCGGGGAAGGCGGCGCGCAGGCTCGGGTCGAAGTCGCCGGCCAGCAGGATGATGAACAGCTCGTCGCGGTCTAGCCCGGCACGGCGCCTGCGCCCGCGGGAGTCCACCACGCGGCCGCGCAGCGGCCGGCCGGACATGCGGGTCACGAGCTCGCGCACGTCGGCCAGCGGATTGCGCGTGAAGCGCGCACAGCCCGAGCGGCACAGTGCCCGCAGCGCGCGCGGGACGGCCGCGAACGTGTCGAGGTACAGGGCATCCGGGCCGTCCGGCTCCACCATCGAGTCGAGCACCATCCGCTCCACGTGCGCCGGGTAGCTCAGCGCGTAGGCCAGCGCGACCTTCGTCCCGTAGGACGTCCCGTAGAGCGCGATGCGATCGATGCCGAGCGCCCTGCGGATCGACTCGATGTCCTGCACCGAGTCGCGCGTGGTGTAGAAGGCGCGCCGCTCCCCGAGCTGCCGCGCGCAGTCGGCCGCCGCCGGCCCCGCGTCAAGCAGGTTTGCGCGCTCGAGGCGGCGGCAGCGGAGCAGGCCCGAGCGGCCCGTGCCGCGCTGATCGAACACGATCAGGTCGCGGTTGCGCGCCGCCGGGTAGAGCTGGCCGAGCCCATCGCCCTCGAACGCGTCGGTGGCCGACTGTCCCGGGCCGCCGGCCAGCACGAACGTCGCCCCTCTGCGTGGGCGCCGCTGGGAGCGGATCCGCTTGACGAGCAGGGAGATGCCACCGGGCACGGCGCCCGAGTGGTCGAGCGGCACGCTCAGTCGCGCGCACGAGAAGCCGGAGCCGCCGCAGGCCCTGAAGCGCAGCGCAGCCTCGGCTGGGGCGGCCGGCGCGATCAGTGCTAGGGCGGCGATGAGCGCGGCGGCGGCCCGCTTCACCGGCCCATTATGCTCCGCGCCCGCCATGTTCGAGAAGGTCCTTGTCGCCAACCGGGGCGAGATCGCCATCCGGGTCATGCGCACGCTCGAGGAGCTGGGAATCGGCACCATCGCCGTGTACTCGGAGCCCGACCGCGACGCGCCGCACGCCCGCCGCGGCCAGGAGGCCTACCTGCTCGGTCCCGGGCCGGCCTCGGAGAGCTACCTCAACGTCGACAAGATCCTCGAGGTCGCGCAACAGGCAGGCGCCCGGGCGATCCACCCCGGCTACGGCTTCCTGGCCGAGAACGCGGGGTTCGCGCGGGCCTGCGAGGAGGCCGGCATCACCTTCGTCGGGCCGCCCGCCGACGCGATCGACGCAATGGGCTCGAAGACACGCGCGCGCGAGCTGATGAAGGCGGCGGGCGTGCCGATCGTGCCGGGCACGACCGAGCCCGTCGACAGCGTCGGAGCCGCGAGCGAGGTGATCGACGACTCGATCGGCTATCCCGTGGCGATCAAGGCCGCCGGGGGCGGCGGCGGCAAGGGCTTCCGCGTGGCTGAGTCCGAGAAGGAGCTCGAGAAGGCCTTCGAGGGTGCCGCGCGCGAGGGCGAGAAGTTCTTCTCCGACCCCACCGTTTACGTGGAGCGCTACCTCCGCGATCCCCGCCACGTCGAGGTGCAGGTGCTGGCCGACTCGCACGGCAACGTGATCCACCTGTTCGAGCGCGACTGCTCGGTGCAGCGGCGCCACCAGAAGCTGATCGAGGAGAGCCCCGCGCCGGCGGTCGACCCGGAGCTGCGTGAGCGGATCGGCAGAATCGGCACCGAGGCGGCCCGCGCGGTGGGGTACCGCAGCGCCGGCACCGTCGAGGGGCTGCTGCAGGACGGCGAGTACTTCTTCCTCGAGATGAACACGCGGGTGCAGGTTGAGCACTGCGTGACCGAGATGGTCACCGGCATCGACATCGTGCGCGAGCAGATCAAGGTCGCCGCGGGAGAGGAGCTCGGCTACGCGCAGGAGGACGTGCAGCTGCGCGGGCACGCGATCGAGTGCCGAATCAACGCCGAGGACGCCTCGAAGAAGTTCGCCCCCGCCCCCGGCAGGGTCCTCTCCTACCGTGAGCCCGCCGGACCGTTCGTGCGGGTGGACTCGGGCGCCGAGGCGGGCTACGAGGTGCTGCCGCTGTACGACCCGATGATCGCCAAGCTGATCGTCTGGGACGTCGACCGCGAGGCCTCCACCAAGCGGATGATCCGCGCGCTTGGCGAGTACGAAATCGGCGGCCTGAGAACGCTGATCCCCTTTCACCAGGCGCTGCTCGCCACCGAGCAGTGGCAAAACGGCGAGACCTGCCGCGACCTCGTGGAGGACCCGGACTGGCTCAGGCGGCTGGCCTTCCCGGCCGCCCGGCCGGTGCCCGGCGACGAGCAGGAGCAGGACAGGGTCGAGCGCGACTACGCCGTGGAGGTGTCGGGCCGCAAGTTCGACGTCAAGGTGATCGGCGCCGCGCTGGCGGGCGCCGGCCCCAATGGCGCCGCCCCAGCCCGCAAGCCCCCCAAGCGGCGCGAGCGCGGGGCGTCGGGAGGCGGCGGCGCACCGGGGCAGCTGGTGTCGCCCCTGCAGGGCACGGTGCTGAAGGTGGCCGTCGAGAAAGGCGCGTCCGTCAGTGAAGGCGCGCTGATCTGCGTGATCGAGGCGATGAAGATGGAGAACGAGATCACAGCGCACACGGCGGGCACGGTGGAGGAGCTCGGCGTCTCGGAGGGCGGCTCGATCGCCACCGGCGACACGATCGCGGTGATCAAGTAGGGCCGCTAGCCCCCGAGGCGCGCCAGGTTCTCCGCGTGCAGCTCGCGCTGGCGCGGACTGTCGCGCCCGTCGGGCAGCCGCGGCCGCTGCTCGCCGCGCTCCAGGGCGTCGAGGTAGTCGGCGTCCTCGTCCAGCAGCCGCAGGGCGGCCTCGCGGCCGTGTGGCGAGCCGTGGCCCGGAACGACCACCTCGGCGCGCTCCAGGAGCGGGCCCAAGCGCGCCAGCGTCGAGCGGTAGTCGGGCAGCGATCCGCCCTCGCTCAGCGTGGGCAGCTCGACGTCGGAGACGTAGTCGCCGCAGGCGAGCACGCCGCAGAACGGAGCGAACACGGACAGGCCGTCGGCGGTGTGGCCTTCCGCGGGGTGCAGCTCGAGCTCCTCCCCACCGAGCTCGAGCTTGCCGGGCACGGGCAGTGCCTGCACCTGCCCGAGCGCCAGCGGGTGCGGCCGCGTCACGTAGAACTCCGCGTCGGCCTCGCGCAGCCCGCGTTGGGCGGCTCCCGGCTCACGCCGCAGGCGCTCCGTCGTCGACTCTCCAACCCCCAGCGCCAAGCCCGGAAACGCAAGCCGGCCGAGCAGGTGGTCGAAGTCGGCGTGGGTGGCCAGCAGCGCGTTGGGCTCGAAGCCCGTCTGGCCCAGCATGCCCGGCAGCAGCTCGAGCTCGTCGGGGAAGTACGGCGAGTCCACGAGCATGGCCTCGCCCCCGGCTCGCAGCGCCAGCGAGTTCAGCTGCCACATGCGGCTCGTCAGGACGAGCGCCTCCGGATGGACCGAGACCGCGCGCACGCCGCGCCGGCGACTAGGCGGCGCCCAGCAGCTTGCCCGCCTCGCGGAAGGTCTTCACTTCCTCGGTGGGCTTCTTCTGGCCGGGCTCCAGCTGCTCGCCGCCGCGGTTGACCCAGATCACGGGGACCTTCTGCTTCAGGCAGGGCTCGACGTCGGTGGGATAGCCGCTGGCGATGTGCACCCAGCGCCTCTTCTTGCTCTCGATGCGGCGAGCGCACTCCCTGAAGTGGGCTGGGTCGGGCTTGTAGGAGCGCACCTGCTGGGCGGTCACGACCAGGTCGAAGTCGACTCGGAGGTGACGCCTGGTCGCGCCCAGCAGCTTGTCGTCGATGTTCGACAGCACGCCGATCTCGAACTTCCTCGAGAAGCGCTCGAGCTGGGCATTGGTCTCCCGAAAGGGTGGCCAGCCCGGGACGCTGTTGGGGAGGAAGTTCGAGCGGGAGGGCTCGAGCTCCCAGCCCAGGTCGCTCGCCACGCGCACCGCGGTGCGGCGCAGCACCTCGGCATAGAGCTCGTAGGAGCCGCGCTGGATCTCGCGCTGGATCTCGATGAAGCGCGGGATCAGGTCGTCGCGGTCGACGGTGAAGCCATCGCGGTCCGCCTCCTTCTGAAATGCGCCGTGAACGCCGGCCTCCCAGTCGATCAGGGTGCCGTAGCAGTCAAAAGTGACGAATTCCACGTTCTTCGGTAGGGGCATGGTGAGGGCGTTCGATAGGGTGCTGCGGCTTCGCGGGGCGGAGCATCCTATCTGGCGCGATGGACCTCCTCGAATACCAGGGCAAGCAGCTGTTCTCGAAGCACGGCGTGCCCGTGCCCGACGGCCGACACGCTTCCTCGGTGGAGCAGGCGCTGGCCGCGGGCGAGGAGCTCGGCTACCCCGTAGTGGTGAAGGCGCAGGTGCAGATTGGGGGTCGTGGCAAGGCCGGCGGCATCAAGCTGGCGGGCGACGCCTCCGAGCTCCGCCAGCACGCCGAGGCGATCCTCGGCATGGACATCCGCGGGCTGACAGTGAACGAGCTGTACGTCGAGCGGGCGTCGGACATAGCCGAGGAGTACTACGCCGCCATCGTCTTCGATCGCGGGGCCAAGCAGCCGATGGTGATGCTCTCGCGCATGGGCGGCATGGACGTCGAGGAGATCGCCGACAAGGACCCCAGCGCGATGGCGCGCCTGCACGTGGACCCGCTCGTGGGCTTCCGGCCCTTTCACGGGCGGCGGCTTGCGTTCGAGTCGGGCATCGCCGCCGACGTGGTGCGCCCTGTGGGCGCGCTGCTCGAGCGGCTCTACGAAGTATTCGTGGCCGAGGACGCCATGCTCGTCGAGGTCAACCCGCTGCTGGTGACCGGCGAGCGCGAGGTGGTGGCGCTCGACGCCAAGGTCACGATCGACGGGAACGCGCTCTACCGCCACCCGGACAGCGCGCAGTTCCGCGACCCCGGGGCCGAGGACCCCCAGGAGCAGATGGCCCGCGAGCGCGGCCTGACCTACGTGAAGCTCGACGGCAACGTGGGCATCCTCGGCAACGGCGCAGGCCTCGTGATGTCCACTCTCGACGTGGTGGCCCAGGCGGGCGGCAAGCCGGCCAACTTCCTCGACGCCGGCGGCGGCTCCAAGGCCGAGGCGATCGTCGATGCCGTCGAGGTGATCCTGTCCGACCCGAAGGTCACGGCGGTGCTGTTCAACATCTTCGGCGGCATCACCCGCTGCGATGAGGTCGCCAACGGGCTGGTCACCGCTTTCAGCCGGCTCGACGTGAGCGCGCCGTTCGTGGTGCGCCTCGACGGCACGAACGACGAGGAGGGCCGGCGCATCCTCGCCGAGGCCGAGCTCCCGAACGTGGACGTGGAGAGGACGATGCTCGAGGCCGCGGCCCGCGTGGTGGAGCTGGCTGGACCGGCACCGGACGCGCGGATCGAAGCCGAGAGCCCGCCGGTGGGCGCGGCCGCCTCGGCCGACCCGCAGGCAGCGCCGGACTCGCCGGTGTCCAGCCGTCCACCCGTCGAGCAGCCATGAGCATCCTGGTCGGGCCCGACACGAAGCTCGTGGTGTCCGGTCTGACGGGCCGTGAGGGCAGCTTCCACGGCCTGAACAACCGGCGCTACGGCACCGATCTCGTGGCAGGCGTCACGCCGGGCAAGGGCGGCCAGGACGTGGATGGCGTGCCGGTGTTCGACACGGTCCACGACGCCGTGGCAGAGACCGGCGCCGACACCAGCATGGTGTTCGTGCCGCCGCGCTTCGCCGCCGACTCGATCCTCGAGGCGGCCGAGGCGGGCGTGGAGCTGGTGGTGTGCATCACCGAGGGGATCCCGGCCCACGACATGCTGCGCGTGTACACCCACCTCAAGCGCGGGAGCACCCGGCTGATCGGGCCCAACTGCCCCGGCGTCCTCTCACCCGGCAAGGCCAACGTGGGCATCATCCCGGCGCACTTCTTCTCCGCTGGCGGCGTCGGCCTGGTGTCGCGCTCGGGCACCCTGACCTACCAGATCGGCAACGAGCTGGCCCAGCACGGCTTTGGCAACTCCACCATCGTCGGCATCGGCGGCGACCCGGTGGTCGGCTCGAGCTTCATCGACATCATCTCGCTCTTCGAGCGCGACGACCAGACCGAGCTGATCGTGATGTGCGGCGAGATCGGCGGCGACGAGGAGGAGCGCACCGCCGACTACATCGCCGAGCACGTGACGAAGCCGGTGATCGCCTACATCGCGGGCTTCACCGCGCCGCCCGGCAAGACCATGGGACACGCCGGCGCGATCGTGAGCGGCTCGAGCGGGACCGCCCAGGCCAAGGCCGAGGCGCTCGAGGCCAAGGGCGTGCGGGTGGGCCGCGACCCCACGCAGGTCGCCCAGCTGGCGGCCGAGTCGCTGGGCGCGAAGGTCTAGCCGGCGGCCTTGCCCGGCTGCTCGTAGGCCTCGCTCATCCCCTCCGCCACGGCGCTCAGCTCCTCGCGCAGCTCGCGCACCTCCGAGGCCAGGCGCTGCTGGTTCGCGGACTCGGTCGATGCCGACACCGACACGAGGTTCCCGCGCACCGTGTCGAGCTCCACGAGGATGCGCTCCATCTCGGTGAAGAAGCGCTCGAGCTGCGCCTCCATCCTGCGCAGGACCGTCAGCTGGGTCTCGAGCGCGCGGGTGAGCTCCTCCTTGCCTCGGTCGCCGCGCACCTGGCCGAGCCGCTGCTCGACCCCTATCGGGGGGCTCTCCGATAGCGCCTCGTAGAGGAGCTGGGCGCGTGCGGCCGTGCCCTCCATGGCCCTGATGAAGCGATCGACCTCGTCCGAGACCTCCGTGTAGGGAAGCTCCGCGCGCTCGATCGCGTCCCTGATCCGGCCTTCACGCTGGCGCGCGGTCTCAACCAGGCGTCCGATGGGCTCGGCGAGCGTGCGTGGGTCCAGCCGGCCCTGCTCCAGCGCCCGCCGGCGCCGGCCGCGCTCGCGCTCGAGCACGCTGTTCGCCTCGTCCTCGTCGAAGTAGGTGCGGGCGGCAGCGATCCCGTAGACCACGATCGCCACGGGCAGCACCAGGAGGAAGGTGTTGAGCAGCAGACCCGCTACCAGAATCGCCGCCAGCAGCAGCACGTTGAAGGGGCTCACCAGCGCGTTCGCGATCAGGGCGCGGTTGAACTCCGAGCGCGAGTAGGGCCGCGCCATCAGAAGAAGCTGGAGATGCTCTTGTAGACCGACTCGATGTCCTCGGTGTCGCCCTCGTAGCTCTGACCGCCCGAGGCCTTCGCGAACGCGTCGAGCGCCTCCTTCGCTCCCTCGGCCCCGGCGCTGTAGGCGATCGTGAACAGGCGCACGCGGGAGGCCGAGTCCCCCTGGGCGCTCAGCCGCCGGACGACCTCCTGGGCGGACTTCGAGGAGTCCGTGTCCTCGCCGTCGGTGAGCACGACGACCGCATTGATGCGCGTGCGGTCGGCGAGCTTACGCACGATCCCGTAGCCCTGCAGCGACGCGTCGAAAACTGCGGTGCCGCCGTCCGCGATCAGACTGCGGACCGTGGAGCGCAGGCGCCCGGCGTTCTGCCTGAAGGGCAGGATCGACACCAGCGGCTGAATGCGCTCCGAAAAGATGGTCAGGCCGAGGCGGTCGTTCGGCGACACCTCGCGGAAGAAGGTCTCGAGCCCCTCCTTCGCCCGCTCGAGCCTGTTCTCGTCCTTCATCGAGCCCGAGGTGTCCACCACGAGCAGCACGTTCGCGGGCTTGCGGTCCTCGCGCCAGGCCGCCTTGATGCCGTCCAAGACCCGCGGCGAGGGCAGCCCCAGCACGCGCGTCGGCTGCTCTGGATCGACCCCGTTGCCCTTGGACACCGGCGCCACCGGCCTGCGCTTCAGGTCCGCCGGCCGGAAGCCCGAGCGCGCCGCCAGCTCGGGCGTGATCTGCTCGGCGAGGAAGCGCTGGAACTGGTTCGCCCCGTCGCGCTGAGCTGGCCTCACCCAGGATGCGTCCAGCACGATCAACGGGTTGTCGGAGTAGAAGGTGCCCTCGGGCGGATAGAGGGCCACGAGCCGGGGCTGGCCGCCGCGCCGCTGGTTGAAGTCGAGCAGCGTCACCTCCTCCATCGCGACCGCGGAGGCGTAGCCCGGGCCCTCCTTGCGCATCTGGTCGGCCACGAACAGCGTGGTGTCGCCGTAGTGCACGATCGAGCGCTCGATGTCCTTCACGACCTTTCGCGCGCGCGAGCCCCCGATGTCCTTCCGCGTCAGCCCCTCCTTCTTACCGGTGGCGGCGTAGTACTCCGCCACCACCGCCTCCAGCCCCGAGGTCGAGAAGTCGGGATTGGTGTGGACGAGCTTGAAGCGGCCGAACTGCGGCTTGCCGTGAGCGGCGAAGCCCTGGTTCGAGCGGGTCAGGCGCAGGATCTCCTCGAAGCCGATCTGTTTGCGCGGCCAGCCGAGCGCGCGGGCGAAGGGCTCCCACATGGCGATCACGAGCGGCGTGCGCGCGATCGACGGGTTGTCGGCGGGCGCGAGCGGGCGGTCCGCGTCGAAGTTGAGCAGCCGGCCCCAGAGCGAGGAGGCAGGCGACCAGGCGACGGGGCGCAGCCGGCCGGCCGCGATCTTCGACTCGGCCTCGCCGCTCGAGACGACCTGCCCCTCCACAAACACCCGCTTGCCGCCGGCCTTGTGCCCCTGCCCGTTGAAGCGCCGGATGAGCGGGGCGAGCAGCTTCTCCTTCTCGGGCGAGTAGGCGAAGGAAACCCGCAGCGCGCCGGCCGGCGCCTTGTCGTCGCCGCCCGGGAGCCCCCCTGCGTCACCCTTCTCGTCGCGTGACGACAGCAGCGCCACCACCCCCACCCCGATGGCGGCCAGCACGACGAGGGCGATCTGCCCGCGCTTCATTCTTTGGGACGCTAGCGGCCGCCCAGGCGAACCGAGCCGTCCTCGAGCAGCTCCCAGCGCGGGTTGTGGGCGACCTCCCACGGGTGGCCGCCAGGGTCGACGAAGACACCGGAGTATCCGCCCCAGAAGGTCTCCGCCGGCTCGCGGGAAATCGTGGCACCGGCAGCCCGGGCGCCGGCGATCACGGCGTCGACCTCGGCCGGCGAGGCTACGTTGTGGGCGAGCGTGATCCCGCCCCAGCCGCCGCCGTCGGCGACGCCGCTGTCCGCGGCCAGCCTCTCGCGGTCCCAGAGCGCGACCACCATCCCGCCGGCCTGGAAGAAGACGACGTCGTCGTCGGCGCCCGCACGGGTGGTCCAGCCGAGCGCCTCGTAGAAGGCGCGCGCCCTCGCGAGGTCGGAGGTTCCCAGCGTGACGACGGAGAGCCGCTGCTCCATGGTCAGAGAGCCTGCCAGACCCTCCTGAGCACCGTGTCCACGTCGGCGGGCGAGGCCCTGTACGAGCGGCCGCCCGAAACGCTGGCGAAGGCATGGAGGGCCTGGCGGACGCCGGCGTCGGGATCGGTGTCGTAGGCGATCGTGAACACCCGCACCCTGACGCCGCTGCCCTGGGCGCCGAGCAGGCGGCGAACGCGGCCGTAGGAGCTGCGCGACGCGGAGTCCTCGCCGTGGGCCAGCACGACCACGGTGTTCAGGTGGCGGCCGCCGGCCAGCTCGCGCTGGATCCCGTACGCCTGCAGCGTGGCGTCGTAGACGGCGCTGTGGCCGCCGGCCTCGAGCGAGGCGACGGCGGCTCGCAGGCGCCGCCGGTTGGAGCGGGCCCCCTCGACCGGCAGCAGCGGCTCGAGCTGCTCGGAGAAGCGGGCGAGGCCCACGTGGTCGCGCGCCGGCAGCGCGCGCACCAGCTCGTCGAGGCCCGCGCGCGCCCGTGCCAGGCGCTCGCCGGCCATCTCTCCCGACGTGTCCACCACCACCACCACATTCGCCCCGGCGCGGTGCACGCGCAGCGGCTGCGGGGCCCCTTCGTCGGACGACGCGTGCCCGCAGCCGGCGAGCCAGGCAGACCCAAGCAGCGCCGCCGCGATGGCCCCGCCCTTCATGGAAGGAACGCTATCGTGGCGCTCCGTGGCGGCGCCCGACAGCATCTCCCTCTCGCGCGGCGCTCCGTCGCTTGACATCATCGCCGTCGACGACCTCCGCGAGGCCGCCCGGCGCGCCTTCGAGAACGACCCTGCCGGGGTGTTCTCCTACGGCACGTCGAAGGGCTATGGGCCGCTGCTCGAGTGGATCGCGAAAAAGCAGGAGGTCGAGCCCGACCAGGTGATCGCTACCAACGGCTCGATGCAGGCCGACATGTTCCTGTTCGACCAGCTCGTGCAGAGCGGCGACACCGTCGTGGTCGAGGCGCCCACCTACGACCGCACGCTGCTGGCGCT
>Ga0126310_10000097_pt1 | contig 24603 bp, 30 predicted proteins | sample Plot60_FD_92540 | JGI IMG/M metagenome (GOLD analysis project Ga0126310, IMG submission 92540) | Serpentine soil microbial communities from UC McLaughlin Reserve, CA, USA - Plot60 | ecosystem: Environmental > Terrestrial > Soil > Grasslands | place: USA: UC McLaughlin Reserve, Lake County... | reverse complement strand
CTCGCGCGCGGCCATTGGCGCGGCCAGCGCCACGGCGATGAGGGCGAGGGCGAGCAGGGCGAGCAGCACGTACGCCCCTGGTCAGCCGCCGGAGGCGCGCGGGAAGAAGATCACGCGTTCGGCCTCGGGCGGGATCTCGCCGTATTCCCTGATCAGCTCGGCCTCGCGGCGGCCGCTGCCGGCGTTGACCGTGGGCACCGCGGCCCACATGCCCTCGTCGAGCTGACGCCGGAACTCCCGCACGAGGCGCTCTTCGTCCTGCCGCACCCGCGGGTCACCCTCCGCCAGGAGAACTTCGCCGTGCCCGGGCTTCATGCGCAGGAAGCGGATCACCAGGGCCGGGATTATGCCACGCGTTTGCCCTTCGCCCCGACGGGTAGGCCCGGAGGGTGTCAACCGAGCCACAGCCGCCCAGCCTGTCCGAGATCGTCGGGCGCGCGGCCGTGGTGTGCGACCCCGGCGGCGCGAACGCCGGCGTGGTCAGCCTGCAGCAGCGCTTCGAGGATCGCGATGAGCCCGTCACGGGCGTAGGCCGGCTCGAATCCGAGCTGGCGGAGGCGGTGGGGGCGGTGGATCCGCAGAGGGAGGACCCCGCCGTCGCGATGACCTCGGCGCTGATCCTGCACCTGGCCCACCGGCGCGACCAGCTGGTCGCCGACCCGAAGCAGCTGCTCACCCAGGCCGCGCGCGACGAGTTCGCGGGCGCCCCGCCCGAGCACGTCCAGGGCTGGCTGGCGGCACAGGGCGTGTCGGTCTAGCGGCGCTCGGCCAGGCCGAGTACGTCGACCGGCCCGGCTCCGGACCCCAGTTCGCGCAGGCCGTCCCTCACCGCGCGCGAGGCGGCCTCCTTGGCCTGCCGGGCGGCGTCGAGGGGATCGGCGCCGTTCGCGAGCGCCACGGCGAGCGTGGCCGAGTGAGTGCAGCCCGAACCGTGCGCGGCGCCGTCGGGGTGGCGGTGACCCCGGATTGCCTCGAGCCGCTCACCGTCGAAGAAGACGTCGGTGGCCTCCTCGCGGTGGCCCCCGGTGACCACCACCGCTAGCGGGCCCAGCGCGTGCACCGCTCGGGCCAGCTCATCGGGGTGCTCTCGGGGCTCCCGTCCCGCTAGCACCGCCGCCTCGGCGAGATTCGGTGTGACCACGGTGGCGCGGGGCACGAGCAGCTCGCGCAGCGCATCGTCCGCCTGCTCGTCGAGCAGCCGCGCCCCACTCTCGGCCACCATCACCGGATCGAGCACCACCGGCGCCTCACCCACGAGCTCGAGCGCCCGGGCGACTGCCTCGATCGCCTCGGCGCTGCCGACCATGCCGATCTTCACGGCGTCGACGCCTATGTCGTCTGCCACGGCGCGCACCTGCTCGACGATCGCCTCCGCCGGCACGGGAACGACGGCTGTGACCGCTGCCGTGCTCTGAGCGGTGACGACCGTGATCGCGCTCATTCCGTGGGCCCCCGCGGCGGCGAACGCCTTGAGGTCCGCCTGGATGCCGGCGCCCCCGCCCGAGTCGGAGCCGGCGATCGTGAGCAGCCTTGGCGGCGGCGCGGCCATGGCGCATGAGCATAGGAGGAGCTAGCGCGCGCTCCGCTCGTACGAGCCGAGGCCGGAGCGCCTGACGAGGCCCTGGGATTCGAGCCGCGCGAGCGCGGCCCGCGCCTCGCGAACCGGCAGCTCGGCCGCCCTGGCGAGGCCATCGAGCGAGTGGCCGGCCTCTACCGCCTCGAGCACCTTCTGCAGGGCGGGGTCGGGCGCGGCCTCTGCCGCCTGCAGCTCGCGGACACCCACGCCGAAGAGCTCGTCGAGCACGTCCTGGGCGCCTGTGATCGGGATAGCGCCGTCGCGCAGGAGGCCGTTGGTGCCGGCGGCGAAGCGCGACGTGACCCGGCCGGGCACGGCGCCGACGGCGCGCCCGAGGTCGCGTGCGAACTCCGCGGTGATCAGCGAGCCCGAGGGCTCCGCCGCCTCGACCAGCACGGTCAGCTCGGCGAGCGCGGCCATGATCCGGTTGCGGGCGGGAAAGCTCCAGCGGTAGGGCCGCACCCCCGGCGGCATCTCCGAGATCACAGCGCCGCTCTGCTGAACGCGCTCTTGGAGGCGCGCGTTCTGCCGGGGATAGGGAACGTCGGGGCCACCCGCTACGACTGCCAGCGGGGACCCGCCCCCGTCGAGGCAGCCGCCATGGGCGGCGGCGTCGATCCCGAGAGCAAGTCCACTGACCACGGTGACGCCGGCAGCACCAAGTCCACGACCGAGCTCATAGGCCACCTCGAGCCCGTACGGAGAGGCCGAGCGTGCGCCGACGATGGTGACGGCGTGCTCCGCGCCTGCAGCATGGCCGAGGCTGAACACCACGGCCGGTGGGTCGGGCAGGTCGTGAAGCCCCGCCGCGAAGCCGTCGCCGTGGCGGCACGCTGCCTCCACGCCGAGGCCCTCGAGGCGTGCGCGCTCGCCGGCAACGTCGAAGCTGCTCAGAGCGCGGCGAGCGTCGTCCCGCCGCCCGCCGGCCGTGGCTGTGATCAGAGCGTCGTCGGACAGGGCCAGCAGGCCTGCATGCCGGGCGGCCGGGCGGTCGAGCAGGGCGGTGATGCGGGGGGCGAGCAGGCCGACGAGATGAGCCCTCAGCAGGCAGTCGTCGCAGGCGCTCACGCCGCAAGCTCGTCCCAACCAGCGACGCGGTAGCCGAGCGCCTCGTCGACGTCGTGCCCCGCAACGCGCTCGCGCCCGTCGACGTCGGCGATCGTGCGAGCCACGCGCAGCACGCGGTCGTGGCCGCGGCCGCTGAGCAGCCGCCCGCCGGTGACCGACAGCATCCGTTCGCGCACTTGGCCTTCGACCCTGACCACCCGTCTCGTCAGCCGCGCGTCCATCTCGCCGTTGCAGCTTGCGCCCGTGCCGGCGAGGCGCGTGCGCTGCCGCTCGCGCGCGGCGACCACTGAGTCCGTGACCTCCTTCGTGCCGCGGCCGCTGGCGCGCTCGCCCACCAGCTGCCGCAGCGGGACCGCTTCGACCTGGCAGGCCAGATCGACGCGGTCGAGCAGTGGCCCGCTCAGCCGCCGTGCGTAGCGGCCGCGCTCGAGCGGGCCGCACGTGCACCTGTCGGCGGACTTCGCACACGGACACGGGTTGCAGGCGGCCACGAGCATGGCCCGGGCGGGGAACGCGATCGGGCGCTGGCGGCGCATGATCCGGACCGAGCCGTCCTCGAGCGGCTGGCGCAGCGCGTCCAGTGCGTCGCGGCCGAACTCCGCGAGCTCGTCGAGGAAGAGCACGCCGCGGTGGGCGAGCGTGATCTCGCCCGGAAGCGGCGTGGCGCCGCCACCGACGAGTCCCTGCGGCGAGGTGGTGTGGTGAGGCGCCCGGAACGGACGCTCATGCGCCAGCCGGCCGTCTCCCACCCCCGCGGCGCTGGCAATCTGGGTGATCTCGAGCGCCTCCTCGAGCGTGGGCGCGGGCAGGATCCCGGGAAGGCGGCGGGCCAGCATGGTCTTGCCCGCGCCCGGCGGTCCGACCATCAGCAGGTTGTGGCCACCGGCGGCCGCGATCTCGAGTGCGCGCTTGGCGTCCTCCTGGCCGCGGACGTCGGCGAGGTCGGCGAGCCGACCGGAAGGCGACCCACCCCCGGCGTGCGGGGTTGCCGGCGGCGGTGTCCAGCGCTCGTGCAGGAGGTCGGCCAATGCGGTGAGCGTGGGGACGCCCAGCACCTCCAACCCTTCGACCAGCGCCGCCTCGGCCGCGTTGTCGACCGGGACTATCAGCCTGCGCAGGCCGCTCATGCGCGCACCCATCGCCGTGGCAAGCGCTCCGCGGACCGGCCGCAGCTCGCCGCTCAGCGAGAGCTCGCCGCACACGGCGCAGCCGGCGAGCGCCTCGGGCGGCACCTGCCCGCTCGAGGCGAGCAGGGCGACTGCAATGCCCAGGTCGAAGCCCGGACCGGCCTTGCTCAGATGGGCAGGCGCGAGGTTGACCGTGAGGCGCTTCATCGGAAACTCGAGCTCCGAGTTCAGGAGCGCCGCGCGCACCCGCTCCCGCGACTCACGGATCGCCCGGTCCGGCAGCCCGACCAGCGTGAACGCGGGCAACCCGCGGCGAACGTCAGCCTCGATCATCACCTCGCGGCTCGCCACCCCCTCGAGGGCGTAGGTGGTCACGCTGGCGAGCACGGCCCCGAAGCTACGCCCACGGCTGCGACCGGCGGGCGACGAGCGTTACGACCTTGTTACACCGGCGTCCCCCGGCGTCGGGCCCGCCGCTCTAGCTTCGCCGTTATGCCCGAAGACCGCCGACGAAGGCTGGGCACAGTCGGCGAGTCGCTCGCCGGCCGACACCTGGAGGCCCGCGGCCTTCGGGTGGTGGCCCGGAACTTCCGGACGCGCCACGGCGAGCTCGACCTGGTCGCGGCCGACGACCGCTACCTCGTGTTCTGCGAGGTCAAGACCAGGATCGCGCGCGGACCTCCAGGGCCGCTGGGACCCTTCGCCGCGATCGGCGCCCGCAAGCGCCGCCAGGTGCGCCAGATGGCACGTGAGTGGCTGGCGAGCGACGCCTCAACCGCTCGCACGCGCCCACCGGAGCTCCGCTTCGATGCGATCGGCGTGACCTTCGACCAGGCCGGCAGGCTGATCGAGTTGGAGCATCTCGAGGGGGCGTTCTGACCAATGCGGGCCGGCAAGCCCGCCGGGCCCGCGGGCTCGCGCTCTTCCACGGCGGGCGAGGCCCAGGACGGCCGGCGCCTGATCGCCCTGCCTAGGACTCGATCGCCAGTTGCTGGTAGGCGATCGACTGAAACGAGAGGCGGTGCAGCGGTGAGACCCCGTTCACCGCGATCGCGGCGCGGTGCTCGGGCGTGGAATAGCCGACATTGGTCTCGAAGTCCCAGCCGGGATGGCGCTCGGCGGCGCGGCGCATGTACCGGTCGCGGGTCACCTTCGCCAGCACGGAGGCGGCCGCGATGGCCGCGGAGCGGCAGTCGCCGTCCACGACGGCGCGCTGCTCGAAGCCGAACTCCGGCACGTTGAAGCCATCGACCAGGCACACCGTTCCGTCGCGGGCCACCCCGAGGAGCGCCGAGCGAAGCGCCTCGAGGTTGGTCACGTGCAAGCCCCGCCGGTCGATGCCGCGCACGCAGCGCGACACGATCGACGAGCGGGCAGCCGCTCGCAGAACGAGTGGGTAGAGGTCCTCGCGGGCCTCCTCGGTGTGCTGCTTCGAGTCGTTCAGGCGGCTCAGCGCGCGCCTGTCGGAGAGCGTCAGCCGCTCGAGGTCGAACAGCACGGCGGCGGCCACGAGCGGCCCTGCAAGCGAGCCGCGCCCAGCCTCGTCGGCGCCGGCAACGTAGCGGCAGCCGAGCTCCCGATCGAACGCGAACAGCCGCCTGCCGCTGTAGCTGCTCTTGCGCCCTCGACCCACGCCGAGGCGGATGATAGGACGGAGTGCGGCGGACCTAGAGCGTGCCGACGCGCCCGGGCGGCCAGTAGGTCATGAAGGCCTGGCCGATCATCCACTTCTTGGGGATCGGGCCCCAGTAGCGACTGTCCGCGCTCTCGCCGCGGTTGTCGCCCATCATGAAGTACATGCCCTTGGGGATCTGGATCTGCCGGGGCAGGTCGCAGATGTCGCAGCCCTTGTCCTCGTTGATGAACGGCTCGTTCTGGCGACGGCCGTTGAGGAAGACGCGGCCGTCGATCACCTTGATGCGGTCCCCGCCGACGGCCACCACCCGCTTGATGAAGTTCGTGTCGGAGCGCGCGGCGGTCGGCTTCGGGCAGGGTGAGTCGCTCGAGTGGCTGACGCCGCAGGTGTTCTCGTCGGCCCCCGCCGGCGGCTTGAACACCACCACGTCGCCGCGCTCGGGCTGGCCGATGCGGAAGGTCACGCGGTCCACCAGCACGCGCTGTCCGACCTGCAGCGTCGGCACCATCGACTCGCTGGGGATCCGGAAGGGCTTCACGAGCACAGCCTGGATGCCGAGCGCCAGGCCCAACGCCACGGCGACGATCGTCACGAGCTCGACGAACGACCCGCGGGAGCTCTGCTCCTTGCTGCGCGCCACCTGTCAGCCGGCGGGGACGCGCCCGCCTAGGACTCGTTCTCGGGCTCGGGCCCGGGCTCGGCCTGCTCCACCTGGACCGCCGCGGCGTCGCCGGGCTGCTCCGCCCCCGCGCCCTCCATCGGGCCCTGGTCGTCGCCGGATCCCGGCTCGCGCGCCTCCGAGTCGGGCGGCTCGCCGGCGGACTGTGCCTCCGCTTCCGCCAGCTCCTCCTCGCCAGGCCGCGCGGCGTCCTCGTCGACGGGCATCGCTCCGGCCGGAGGCTCCTCTGGCGGCAGGGCGGACAGGTCCTCACCGGTGAAGCGGCGCTCGCGCACGCGCGCGCCGCGCCCGACCCGCTCTCGCAGGTAGTAGAGCTTCGCCCGCCGCACGTCGCCGCGGGCCGCGATCTCGATGCGCTCGATCTTCGGCGAGTGCACCGGGAAGGTGCGCTCCACGCCCACCCCGAACGACTGCTTGCGCACGGTGAAGGTCTCGCGCGCGCCGCTGCCCTGGCGCTTGATCACGATGCCCTCGAATACCTGGGTGCGGCGGCGGTTGCCCTCGACGACCTGGAAGTGCACGCGTACGCGGTCACCGGCCTGGAAGCCGGGCACACGGCGCAGTTGCGCGCGCTCGAGGCTGTCGATGACGCCTGACATAGAAGAGGCGCGACCCCCGGAGGCATGCCGCGCGGGGGCGAATGGTAGCGAAGGGCCTAGAGCTCCCGGGCTCGCCGCCGGGCCTGCTCCAGGCGCCATTCGCGGATGCGCGCGTGGTCGCCGGACAGCAGTATCGCGGGCACCGCATGGCCGTGCCAGTCGGCCGGCCGGGTGTAGTGGGGATACTCCGGCGAGCCCTCCAGGGCGAAGCTGAACGACTCCTCGAGCGCGCTCTCCGCATGGCCCAGCGCGCCCGGCAGCTTGCGGATGACGGCGTCGCAGACGACCATCGCGGCCAGCTCGCCGCCCGCCAGCACGTACGGCCCGATCGAGACGACGTCGGAGGCGAGGTGCTCGTGAACGCGGTCGTCGAAGCCCTCGTAGCGGCCACACAAGAGCGTCAGCTGCTCCTGGCGGGCGAACTCCTCGGCCAGGGCGTCGTCGAACGGCCTGCCCCCGGCGGCGAGCGCGATCACCCTGCGGCCCGGCGGCCGCTTCAGCGGGTCGCCGCCGTAGCGGGCCCGCAGCGCCGCCTCCACCACGTCCACTCGGATCACCATCCCGGCACCGCCGCCGTAGGGCGTGTCGTCGACCTGACCGGCGCCCAGCGGGGTACTGGCGCGCAGGTCCACGGGCTCGAGCGAATGACCCCGCGAGACGGCGTTCCTGACGTGCCGCTGCTCGGCAAACCAGCCGAACCAGCCCGGGAACAGCGTGAAGACGTCGATCCTCACTGCCGCCCGAGCCAGCCGGCGTCTGCCCGGATGCTGCGCCGCTCGGTGTCGACGGCCTGTATGGCATCGGAGATGAACGGCACGAGCGTGCCGTCGTCGAGCTCGAGCAGGGCGCAGGTCGGCGCCTCGACCACCCGCCTGACCTCGCCGAGGCCCTCGACGCGGCAACCCTCGAGGTCGCCCGCCAGCCACTCGCCCTCCTCCAGCTGAGCCTCCACGAGCAGCGCCTCGCCGCGGAGCCGGCGTGGATCCCGGAGGCCGGACAGCCGAACCAGCGGGCGCTGGTGGGTTCCTCCTCGCCGCTCCACGCGGTGCTCTTCCCCGGCCAGGTTCACCGTCGTGCCCGGGGCAAGCTCGTGCTGGGGGCGGTCGACGTAGAAGCTGCCGTCGTGGCCGTGGGCGCGCCCTACGCGGCCCGCGCTGACCAGCGTCAATCGACCACGTCGACGAGCACCCGGCGCTCGTGCCTGACCGCCGCGGCCTTGACCACCGTGCGCAGCGCGGCGACGGTGCGGCCCCCGCGGCCGATCACCTTGCCGGTGTCGTCCTCGGCCACCTGCAGCTCGAGCACGAGCGTGCCGTCGTCCTCCTCGAACGACTCGACGGAGACCTCCCCGGGCTCGTCGACGAGCGCCCGGGCCAGGTAGGCGAGCAGCTCCTCCAACTAGGAAGAGGGCTCGGGTGCCGCGGCGGCGGCGCGGGAGTGCACGCGCATCAGCTGCTTGACCGTGCCGCTGGGCTGTGCCCCGCGCGAGACCCAGTGCCGGTAGCGCTCTTCGTCGAGGACGATCGTGGACGGCTCGGTCTGAGGGTTGTAGTGCCCGATCGTCTCGATGAAGCGGCCGTCGCGCGGCGAGCGCTGGTCGGCCACGACGACTCGCCAGATGGGGTTCTTCTTGCTGCCCACTCGCGTGAGCCTTACTCGTACGCTCATGGGGCGAGGATAGCCCGTGCGGGCATCCTGCCCGCACCACGTCGGCACAGGCGCCTGCGAGCGCCGAGGATCAACGGCCGCCGGCCAGCTGCTGCAGGTCGGGCATCTTGCCGCGCGAGAGCTGGCGCATCAGCTTCTTCATCTGGCCGAACTGCTTCACGAGCTGGCCGACCGCCTGAACGGTCGTTCCGGAGCCGTGCGCGATCCGCCGGCGACGGGAGCCGTCGATCATCTGGGGGTTGGCCCGCTCCGCGGGAGTCATCGACTGGATGATCGCCTGCAGGCGATCGAGCTCGCGCTCGTCGAGATCGATCTGGCCCAGCTGCTGCCCCACGCCGGGCATCATCTTCAACAGGCTCGTGAGGGGCCCCATCCTGCGGATCTGCTGCAGCTGGTCCAGGAAGTCGTCGAGCGTGAATTGCTCCTTGCGGATCTTGCGCTCGAGCTCCTGCGCCTGGCGCTCGTCCATCTGGCGCTCGGCCTTCTCCACCAGCGTCATCACGTCGCCCATTCCGAGGATCCGCTGGGCCATGCGGTCCGGGTGGAAGCGCTCGAAGTCGCCGAGCTTCTCTCCCGTGGAGGCATAGATCACGGGCTTGCCGGTGACCGCCCGCACCGACAGCGCCGCGCCGCCGCGCGCATCTCCGTCGAGCTTCGTGAGCACGACGCCGTCGAACTGGGCAACCTCGGCGAAGCGCTCGGCGACGTTGACCGCGTCCTGCCCGGTCATGGAGTCGATCACCAGCAGCACGTCGTGCGGCTTGACGCGCTTCTTGACGCTCGCGAGCTCGGCCATGAGCTCCTCGTCGATGTGCAGGCGGCCGCTCGTGTCGACGATCAGCGCGTCGCGCCCGTCTCGCTTTGCCTGGTCGAGCGCCCACTCCGCGATGTCGACGGGGTCGCGGGCGCTGCCCTGCTCGTACACGGTCGCCCCCGCCTGGGCGCCGACCTTCACCAGCTGCTCGACCGCTGCGGGGCGGTACACGTCGCAGGCCGCCAGCGCCACGTCCAGGCGGTGCTCCTCGCGCAGGTGCCGCGCCAGCTTGCCGCACGCGGTGGTCTTGCCCGAGCCCTGCAGGCCGGCCATGAGGATCACCGTCGGCCCCTGGTTGGCAAACACCAGCTCGCGCCCAGAGCCGCCCATAAGCTTGGCGAGCTCGTCGTTGACGATCGCGACGACCTGCTGCCCGGGGTTCAGCGACACGAGCACCTGCTCGCCGAGTGCGCGCTCGCGCACGGCGTCGGTGAACTCCTTGACCACCCTGAAGTTCACGTCGGCCTCGAGCAGCGCCAGACGCACCTGGCGCATGGCCTTCTTGACGTCGTCCTCGGTGAGCTTGCCGCGTGAGCGGACGTCGTCGAGGGCGCCCTGAAGGCGCTCGGAGAGCGTGTCGAACATGTCCGCCGGAGGCTAGCGCGGCCCGCTTCGCTCCGAGCCCAACCACAGCGCGCCGGCGTCGACCGTGCCGAGCGGCTTCACCGCCGCGGGCCGGGGGGCTCCGGTGGCGCCTCCGACCCAGGCAGCGCACTGCTCAGCTGTCCCAACGCCTGGGTGAACTCGCTTGGGATGATCCAGACCTTGTTCGACTCGCCCTGTGCGATCTGCGGCAGGACCTGCAGGTACTGGTAGGCCAGCAGCTTCGGGTCCGCGTCGCCGCGGTGGATCGCCTCGAAGACCGTCTCGATCGCCTTCGACTGGCCCTCGGCCGCGAGGATCTGGGACTCGCGCTGGCCCTCGGCGCGCAGGATCGCCGACTGCTTCTCGCCCTCGGCCGTCAGGATCTGCGACTGCTTCACGCCCTCGGCGGTGAGGATGGCCGCGCGCCGGTCGCGCTCGGCCCGCATCTGCTTCTCCATGGCCTCCTGGATCGTGGTGGGCGGGTCCACCGACTTCAGCTCCACCCGGTTCACCCGAATGCCCCACTTGCCGGTTGCCTCGTCGAGCACCACACGCAGCGCCGCGCTGATCTTGTCGCGCGAGGTCAGGGTGTCCTCGAGCGTCATCCCGCCGATCACGTTTCGGAGGGTGGTCACGGTGAGCTGCTCGATCGCCGCGATGTAGTCGGCGATCTCGTAGCTGGCGGCCTTCGGATCGGTCACCTGGAAGTAGATGACCGTGTCGATGTTGATCACAAGGTTGTCCTCGGTGATCACGGGCTGCGGCGGAAACGAGACCACCTGCTCGCGCAGGTCGATCAGCGGCCGCACCCTGTCCACGTACGGGACGACGAGCGCCAGCCCCGCGTCGAGGGTCCGCTGGTAGCGGCCGAGCCGCTCCACGACCCCGGCCCGGGCCTGCGGGACGATCCGTATGGCCCGGGAGAGGGTGATCAGCACCAGCAGAGCGACTACGCCCAGAACGATCAGGCCGGCCATTCGATACCTCCTATTCGGCGACGAGCGCCGTGGCGCCGTCGATCTTCATCACGTCCACCCGCTGTCCGGGCTCGAGCACGGAGTCCTCGTCGTAGCTGCGGGCGGTCCACACCTCGCCGCCGATCTTGACGGCGCCGCCGTCGGCGTCGACACGCTCGAGCACCACCGCCCGGGCCCCGACGAGGGCCGCGGTTCCGGTTCGCAGCCGCGCGGGCGTGCGCAGGTGGCGCCGCGCGATCGGGCGCAGCAGACCTACCGACGCGATCGCCGCGGCGGAGAACGCGAGAAGCTGGAGGACCACGCCACCGCCGGCGAGCGCGACAGCGGCGGCGAGCACGGCGGCGATCGCGATCGGCCCGAGGAAGAAGCCCATCGTGAAGATCTCGCCGGCCGCGAGCGCGCCGGCGGCGACCATCCAGATCACCCACTCGTCCACCGAGACGATCCTACGCAGCGCCGCCAGAGCTCTCTACGTCGGCGAGCAGGGCATCCGGGTGCTCGCAGCCGGCGCTCGGGCGCACGGTGCCGTCCGTCATTCGAGGATCGCCCGCGCGAAGTCGTCGGGGTCGAAGGGCCTCAGGTCGTCGAGCGCCTCGCCGATGCCGATCAGCTTGACCGGCACGCCCAGCTCCTGGGCGATCGCCAGCGCGATGCCGCCCTTGGCCGTGCCGTCGAGCTTGGTCAGGGCGATTCCGGTGACGTCAACGGCGTCGCGGAAGAGCAGCGCCTGCCGCAGGCCGTTCTGGCCGGTCGTCGCGTCGATCGTGAGCAGCGTCTCGTGCGGGGCGCCCGGCGCCTGGCGGTCGATCACCTTGCGCACCTTGCGCAGCTCGTCCATCAGGTGCTGCTGGGTATGGAGGCGACCCGCGGTGTCGACCACCACCACGTCGTGGCCCCGTGCCCTCGCCGCTTCGATTGCGTCGAACGCGACCGCGCCGGGGTCGGAGCCCGGCTCTCCCCGGACGATCTCGCAGTTCGCGCGCTCCGCCCAGGTCGTCAGCTGCTCGGCGGCCGCGGCGCGGAAGGTGTCGGCGGCGGCCAGCAGCACCGACAGCCCCAGCTCGTGCTGCAGGTGCCAGGCGATCTTGCCGATGGTGGTGGTCTTGCCGCTGCCGTTCACACCCACCACCAGCAGCACGGCCGGCCGTGCGCTCAGGTCCACGACGCCGTCGTCCAGGCGGGCGGAGTCTGCCAGCAGCTCGCGCAGCCGCCGCGTGAGGTCCTCGCCGCCGCTGAGCTCGCCGGACTGCGCTTCGTCCTCGAGCCGCTCGACGATCATCGCCGTGGTGGGCGCGCCGACATCGGCGTAGATCAGCGTCTCCTCGAGCTGCTCGAAGGCCTCGTCGTCGAGCGACTGGAACAGGCTTGCCTGCAGCTCGGCGCCCAGCGCCTGCCGCGTCTTCGCCATGTTGTCGCGCAGCCGGCCGAAGAAGCCGCGGGGCGCGGTCTGGTTCTCCCCCGGCGGCTCGGCCGGCTCCGGTGCCTCGCGCCCGGTCACGAACAGCTCTTGCCAGGTGCGGGCCATGCCGGCGGAGCATAGGCCCGGAACGAGCGGCGCCCGCCGGAGCGGGCGCCGCGACGCTACGAGTGAGGCGAACGGCTAGGAGTGCTTGTTGGCGTGTCCCTTGTGCTTGCCCTTGCCCTTCGAGCCCGCCACGAGAACCACGTCGTCGCCCTCGCAGCCCGTGACCTCGTCGCGGCGGTCGACCCGCACGACGTCGCGAGCACCGTCGCCGGCACCGCAGTCGACGTCGTCCGCGCCCTTGCGGCCGTCCCCGCGGGCGTTGATCCGGTCGGCCCCGTCGCCGCCCTTGAGCTGGTCGCTGCCGGGGCCGCCCTTCATGCGGTCGTCACCGGGGCCGCCGTCGATGGTGTCGTTGCCCTTGCCACCGTCGATTCGGTCGTTGCCACCGGCGGCTTGCAGCTGGGCCGAGAGCGCGCCCGCGGAGGCCTCGTCGCCGTAGAGCTCGTCGTCGCCGGAGTGGCCCCAGACGCGGTCGGCGCCCTGGCCACCGGAGACGGTGTCGTCGCCGCGGCCGCCATCGGCGCGGTCGTCGCCGTCGCCGCCGGAAACCTCGTCCTTGCCGGACGAGCCCTTCACGCGGTCGTTGCCCTCGTTGCCGTTCAAGACGTCGTCACCGGCGCGCCCGTCGACCTTGTCGTTGCCCGCGAGGGCATCGATCGTGTCGGCGGCGGTGGTGCCCTTAAGGTTGTCGTCGCCCGGCGTAGGTGTGCTGCTCGCCGCGATGGCCGCGCCCACGAGGGTGAGGGCCATCAGAGCTGCGAGAGCGAAGATCTTCTTGATCACAGGAAATTGCCTCCGAATTAGGTTCCAGCGTTACAAATCGGCAGCGGGAGGCAAGTTCTGGAGTCAGGCGGCCTCGGCTGGACGCCCCGCGAGGCGCCTGGAGACCACCCGGGAGACCCCGTCGCCCCCCATGCTGACCCCGTAGAGCGTGTCGGCGGCGTCCATCGTTCGCTTCTGGTGGGTCACCACGATGAACTGGGCCCGGTCGGCGTAGCGGCGCACCAGCTGCAGGAAGCGGTCGATGTTCACGTCGTCGAGCGCGGCCTCGACCTCGTCCAGGATGTAGAAGGGGCAGGGGCGCGCCAGGAAGACCGCGAACATGAACGCCAGCGCCACCAGCGACTTCTCGCCGCCCGACAGCAGGGAGAGGCGCTTGGTGGCCTTGCCCGCCGGCGTGACCTCGACCTCCACGCCCTCCTCCGGAGCCTCGTCGCTGGCGTCCTCGAGCGGTTCCTCCCCCTGCGAGGGCTGCTCGCCGCCGACCACCGGGCGGGGGCCGGTGTCACTCCGCACGAGCCGCAGGCGGCCCCGCCCGCCGGGGAAGAGATGGGCCACGACGTCCTCGAAGTTGCGCGCGGCGTCGTCGAAGGTCTGCTCGAAGGCATCCCTTATGCGGCGGTCGGTCTCGCGGATCAGCCCCTCGAGCTCGGCAAGGGCGTCGTCGAGGTCGCGCCGCTGCCCCTCGAGCTCGCCGACGTGGCCGACCGCATCCTCGTACTCGCGGGCCGCCAGCGGGTTCACGGGGCCCAGCTGCTCCCGGCGGCGAGCCAGCCGCTCGACGCGGGCCGCCAGCGCCTCGCCCTCCTCCGGCGACAGTGGCTCGGTTCGGGGCTGGGGCTCCAACCCCAGCCGCCCGGCCACCTCCCCCAGCTCGCGCTCCCGCTGACCCGCGGCGTCACGCACCTGCTGCGCGGTCACCTCCGCCAGCGTCACGGCCTCGCCCGCGTGCTTCAAGCGCCCGTGCAGCCCCGCCTCCTCATGCGCGCACGCGCGCAGCACGGCCGCGGTCTCCTCCCCCGCCGCCGCGCCGGCCTCCAGCTCCGCGGCCAGCGCGTCGCGGCGCCGGCAGACCGCCGCGAGGGCGGCTTCCAGAGCCAGCGAGGAGCGCTCGGCCTTCTCCGCCAGCTCCGCGTCTCGCGCGATGCCGCTTCGCAGTGTGGCGAGCGTCCCCCGCCGCTCCTCGCGCTCGCGCTGGAGCCGCTCGGCCAGCCGGCGCTCGGCGCCGAGCTCGGCGGCCAGCTCGGCGCGCCGTACGGCGTCGGCACCCTGGTCGTCGGCCTCCTGCCGCCGGGCGATCGTCCACTCCTGCCGGGAGACGACCTCCTCGGCCTCCTGCAGCTCGCGCAGCACGCGCCGCAGGCCCACCTCGGCCTCCTCGCGCGCGGCGTCGGCCTCGCCGACGCGCCGCCCCGCGGCCTCCAGCTCGTGGCGCGCCCGCGCCTCGTCGGCCGCCGCGCGCTCGGACGCGGCAACCAGCTCCCCCCGCCGCCCGAGCTCCTCGAGCAGCCGCTCCGCTCCGCCCGCGGGTGCCTGGGCAAGCTCGCCGCTGCGGCCGTCGAGCAGCCGGCCGGACCGCGTGACGGCGACGCCGGCAAAGTCCTCCGGCAGCTCGTCCAGGGACTCGACGACCCAGGCGCCTGCGAGCAGCCGGCCGGCCGGCTCGGCCAGACCCGCGTCGGGCTGGATGTGCTCGAGCAACCGCTCGGCGCCGGCAACCGGCGGCGCGACGGGCGCCTCCGCCGGGGCGGCGGTAGCAGCGGCGACCAGCGCGCTGCCGCCGCGGCCGCCCGCCGCGTCGAGCAGGGCCTGTCCGCTGCGGAGATCGTCGACCACCGCCGCGGTCAGGCGCGGCCCCAGCACGGCCGCCAGCGCGAGCTCGTAGCCGCGCTCGGCGTTCAGGCCCTCCGCCAGCGGACGGGCCCCCTGCGGCGCCGCGCCGGCGCCGCGTACGAACTGGGTGACCGCGGCGACCTCCGCTCCCGCGGCGGCCGCGGCGGCGTGGGCCGCCTCGGCCGATCGCTCGGCCTGCGCGCGGTCAGCACGGGCGGCCTCGGCCTTGCGCTCGGCGCGCTCGAGCGCCTCACGCCGCCCGGCGGCCAGCTGCTCCAGGCCGGCGAGGCGCCCGCGCGCCTCGCCCAGCTCTCGCTCCAGGCCGGCCAGCTCGGCCGCCAGCCGCCGCTCGCGGCCCTCCTCGAGCGCGCCCAGCTCATGCTCCAGCTGCGCCACACGTCCGCCGTCCTCCTGCGCGGGCCCGGGCCCGTCGCGCTCGAGCAGCTCCAGCTGGCTTCGGCGGCGGCGTCCGCGCTCCGCGGCGGCCCCCGCCGCGTCGCGCGTGCGCTCGAGCCGCAGCCCGATCCGCTCGGCGGCCGAGCGGGCCGCGTAGAGGCGTCCCTGCAGCCGCTCGCGACCGCGGGTGTGGGCTGCGAACGACCGCTCGGCGGCCTCCCGGCGCCTTGCGACGGCGGCCAGCAGGATCTCGGCCTCCTCGCGCTCCCGCTTCGCGGCAGCCGAGCGCGACTCGGCGGCGCCGAGCTCGAGCCGAATGGCCCGCACGGCCTCGGCAGCCAGCTCGAGCCGCGCCTCGAGCGACTGGCGCTCGAGTCGCTCGTGCAGCTCCGCTGCCTCGGCCTGGCGCTTGAGGGGCTTGAGCCGCAGGCGCGCCTCGCGCTCCACGTCGAGCGCTCGCGACAGGTTCTCGGCCGTGCGCTCCAGCTTGAGCTGCGCGCGGCGGCGGCGCTTGCGGTGCTTGCCGAGCCCGGCGGCCTCCTCGATCAGCAGCCGCCGCTCGCGCGGGCGCGACATCACGATCTGCTCCACCTTGCCCTGCGAGACGACGGAGTGCATCTCCTTGCCGAGCCCGGAGTCGGAGAGCACCTCGAGCACGTCGACGAGCCGGCAGCGGGCGCCGTTCAGGCGGTACTCGCCCTCGCCGTCGCGGCCCAGCCGTCGCACGATCGAGATCTCCGAGAAGTCGGCGATCAGGCCGCCCCCCCGGGGCTTCGCACCGTCCGCCGCGCCCGCTTGATTGTCGATCACCACCTCCACCTCGGCGGCGCCCGAGCCCTTGATGCCGTGGCCGCCGGCGAAGATCACGTCCTTCATGGTCTGCCCGCGCACGGCGAGCGGGCTCTGCTCCCCGAGCGCCCACAGCACGGCGTCGGTGATGTTGGACTTGCCCGAGCCGTTGGGCCCCACGACGACCGCCACGCCGGGCGCGAACTCGAGCCTGGTGCGCTGGGGGAAGGACTTGAAGCCCTTCATCGTGAGCGAGCGCAGGTGCATGTCAGGCGCCGTCCAAGGCGTCGAGGGCCTGCAGAGCGGCCTCCTGCTCGGCCCCCTTCTTGGTCTTGCCCTCGCCCCGGCCGACTTCCCTGCCCGCCACCTCGGCCACCGCCACGAAGCTGCGCTCGTGCGCAGGCCCCTGCTCGGAGGCGATCCTGTACGAAACGACCTCCGCGCGCCGGGCCAGCCGCTCCTGAAGCACCGACTTGTAGTCGACGGGGTGCTCGAGCGAGTCCTCCACCTCGCCCTGAAACGAGCGCACCACGGCAGCCGCCGTGCGCTCGAAGCCGAAGGCGAGGTAGGCGGCGCCGATCACGGCTTCGCAGATCGAAGCCAGCACGCGCTCCGACGCCAGCAGCATGCCGGCGCTGCGCCCCTCTCCCTCGGGGGCGGCCTGGCACAGCCGCTCGGGCACGCCGATGCCCAGCGCGACACGGGCGCAGGAGGCGCCGCTCACAGCCTGTGCGCGCACCTTCGTGAGCCGGCCCGCGCCGTAGCTCTCGAAGCGCGGGTAGAGGTCGGTGGACACCGCCAGGCTCAGCACGGCGTCACCGATGAAGGCCAGCCGCTCGTACGACCGCGCGCGCTGGTCGACCCACGAGGCGTGGGTGAACGCCTGCGCGCTGAGCTCCTCGGGCAGCTGATCGAGGAGCTCGGCGAGTGACTCCTCTCCGTCAGGCCTCGATCTCCGCGGCATGGGCGGCGACGAAGTCTGCGGCCTGGCCGACCGTGAGTATCTTGGCCGCCTCCTCGTCGGGGATGCGTATGCCGTAGCTGTCCTCGAGCTCCACGACGAGCTCCACGAGGTCGAGCGAGTCGGCCTCGAGATCCTCCTTGAAGCGAGTGCCGTCGCCGATGCGGCCGGGGTCGATCTCCAGCTCGGTTGCGAGGTGCTCGCGGATGCGCTCGAGGACCGCTTCGCGGGTCATTCTGGAGCGACGCTAGCAGTGGGCACGGACCTCAATGCCCCCGCGGCCTCCAGCGCCTCGGCGGTGCGTTCGACCATGCGCTCGTCGACCGCCCGGCGCGCCAGCCCCACGGCGGCGGCGATCCCGTCGGGCCCGAAGCTTCCGTGCGCCACCACCACCGGCCGCCGCAGCCCCAGCAGGATCGCGCCGCCCACGCGCTCGGGGTCGAGCTGCTCGCGCAGGGCCCCCAGCCGGCGCCTGATGAGCAGCCCGCCCGCCCTCGAGACCGCACCCGAGCGGATCGCATCGCGGATGGCCCCGGTCACGGCCCTGGCCGTGCCCTCCATGGCCTTCAGCGCCACGTTGCCCGTGAAGCCGTCTGTGACCACCACGTCCACGCTGCCGCCGGCGAGATCGAAACCCTCGACGTTGCCGGCAAAGCTCAGGCTCCCGGCCGCCAGCCGCTCGCCGGCCTCGAGCACGTCCGACGTGCCCTTGCCCGACTCCTCCCCCACCGACAGCAACCCCACCTGCGGGCGCTCCACGCCGAGCACCGCATCCATGAACGAAGCGCCCATGTGGGCGAACTGGACGAGGTGCTCGGGCCGCACCTCCAAGTTCGCCCCGCAATCCAGCAGCAGGACCGGCTTGCCCGGCACCGGCAGCAGCACCGCGAGCGCCGGCCGGTGCACTCCGCGCAGGCGCTTGACTCGCAGCGTCGCGGCCGCCAGCGTGGGCCCCGTCGAGCCCGCCGAGACCAGCGCTTCGGCGCGGCCCTCGGCCACCGCGGCGGCCGCTCGCACGATCGAGGCCTCCGGCCGCGAGCGCACGGCGCGGACCGGCTCGTCGCCGCCGCCGATCCGGTCCGGCGCATCGACGACCTCGGCCGGCTCGCCCACCGCGCCGAGCTCGGCCGCCGGTCCGAACAGCAGCAGCGGCAGCCCTGAGCGGCGCGCTCCCTCGGCCACCGCCCGCGGACCCCGGTCGGCGCCGTTAGCGTCGAGCGCGATCACGGCCGCGGGAGCGCTCAGGAGTCGTCGGCGGCCGCCGGGTCCTGCACGACGACCTCGCGGCCCGCGTAGGTGCCGCAGACCGGGCAGACCCGGTGCGGCAGGCGCGGCGAATGGCAGCGCGGGCACGCCGACAGGCCCGGCGGGCTGATCTTGTGCTGCGAGCGCCGCTTGTTCGTGCGCGAGCGCGACTGTCTCTGCTTGGGGACGGCCATCGGCGGGAGAATAGCTCCTGCGGGCGTCCCGCCTCGGCGCCTTATTCGAGCTTCAGCTCGCGCAGCGCCGCCCAGCGAGGGTCCGGCTCGGCCTCGTGCGCGTGCTCGGCCCCCGCCTGGTTGAGGTTCTCCCCACACACCGCGCACAGCCCGGCACAGTCCTCGCGGCAGACGATCTGCGCCGGCAAGGCCAGCGCGAGCGCGTCGCGCGCCCAGCCGTGGAGATCGAGCTCCTGCCCCTCGAGATAGGGGGACGACAGCTCGTCTCCTCCGCCGGGCTGATCTACCTCACGCGCGTCGACCTCGACCCGGTGGCCGGCACCCTCGAGACAGCGCACGCAGGGCCCGTCGAGCTCCGCCTCGAAGCGCAGCCGCAGCGAGTAGCCGCTGGTCGTATGCGACACGTCGAGCAGCGCACCCACCGAATGGCCGGGAACGGAATACCGCTCTCCGCCGAAGCTGAAGCCGTCGACGCGAACTGGAAGCTCGAGCCGACGCCCCTCGCCGGAGGACAGCCCGAGGGTGCCGAGATCCAGCACTTCGCCCATCCCCGAAACGTTACTCGGGGATCCCCGCGCCGGGACGCCTATCGCCGGCGCCCTCGGGGGGCATGACCGCCCGCCGCGAGGCCGCTCCCGTGGCCGCTAGGAGTCGACGCCGACCTCTTCGCGGCCCTGGAGCCGATCGCGCCCACGCTGCACGGCCGCTATGAACTTCGTGAGGTTGACCTCGAGCGTGTTGAGTATGTCGTCCGCGTAGTCCTCGGCCCCGAGCCGGATCTCACGCTCTCTCGCCCGGGCGTCCTCGACGATCTCGTCGGCCTGGCGCTCGGCCTGCTTGACGACCTCCTCCTCGGAGATCAGCCGGGTCTGCTCGTCGCGCGCCTCCTTCACGACCCGCTCCGCCTCGCGCTTGGCCTCGGCGAGCATCTCCTGCCGCTCTTTCACGATCCAGCGCGCCTGCTTGATCTCCTCGGGGATCGTGGCGCGCATCTGGTCGAGGATGTCGTAGATCTCCTCCTTGTCGATGCGCACCTGATCCGTCAGCGGCACGGGCTTCGAGTTGTGAATCGTGTCGTCGAGCTTGTCGATCAGGACCAGGACGTCCATGGCGCTTCCTCAGTTTCGTTCCCGCTTGAGCTCTTCCTGCAATCTCGCGGCCACGCGGTCGGGCACGAGTCCTTCGATGTCTCCCCCGAACATCGCCAGCTCCTTTACCCCGCTGGAGCTCAGAAAGCTGAATTGCGGGGCGCTCATTAGGTAGATGCTCTCGATGTCAGGGGCCATCTTGCGGTTTAGCTGGTTCATCTCGAACTCGTACTCGAAGTCCGAGATCGCCCGAAGCCCCTTCACGATCGCTCTCGCGCCATGCTCCCGGGCGAAATCGACGAGCAGAGTATCAAAGGGTTTTACCTGCACATTCCCATGTTCCGCCACCTCGGCCTCCAGCAACGCAACCCGCTCGTCGGCGCTGAAGACCGTTGACTGCTTTCGCACCGGCTGATTGACGACCCCCACGATCACGTTGTCGAACACGTTGGCGGCGCGCCCGATGATGTCGAGGTGGCCGAAGGTGACCGGGTCGTACGAGCCGGGGCACACCGCGGTGCCGCCGTTGCGCTCAGCATGCATGGATCGCGATCCGGATGTCGCCGTAGGTGCGCTCCCGCAGCAGACGGAACGGCAGCTCGAGCGGTATGCGCTTGTCTGATTCGGTCACGATTCGTCCCCCCTCCGCCAGCACCCCGGGCAGCCGCTCGGCGAGCGGCCCCGCGATGCGCGAGGCGGAATCATATGGCGGGTCGGCCAGCACGAGGTCGAAGCTTCCCTCGGCGGCGGCCAGGAAGCGCAGCGCGTCCTGCCGTCTGACCTCCGCCCGCAGTCCGAGTGAGTCGAGGTTGCGGCGCACCACCGCGGCGGCGCGTGCGTCGCTCTCCACGAACGCCGCCGAGGCCGCGCCACGGGACAGCGCCTCGATGCCGAGCGCCCCCGAGCCGGCGAACAGGTCGAGCACGTGGGCACCCGACACGTCGCCCAGCATCGAGAACAGCGCCTCGCGTACGCGGTCGGCCGTGGGGCGCGTACCCCGGCCGGGCGGCGCCGCGAGCCGGCGGCCCCCGAACTTCCCGGCCACGACTCTCACCGGCCCAGGCCGCCATCGGCGCGCGCCTCGCGGCAGATGAGGTTCTGGCCTCGGCGGACCAGCGCCACGTGGTCATGAGTCATCGCCCGGGACTATGCCGGGATCGGGTCCAGCTCCGGGCCGAAGCCCACCACGATGGCGTCGCGCAGCAGCGCGTTCTCGGGCTGGTCGAGCGCGGGGTCGCGCCCCAGCAGCTCGTCGGCGCGCGCCTTGGCGCGCTCGAGCAGCTCGTGGTCGTCGGGCAGCCGCGCGACCCGGAACTCCGGCATGCCGTGCTGGCGTGTGCCGAGGATCTCGCCGGCCCCGCGCAACTCGAGGTCCACCTCCGCCAGGCGGAAGCCATCGGACTCGCCGGCAATCGCCTCGAGTCGCGGCAGCTTGGGATCTCCGAACAGGATGCAGAGCGAGGCGTGCCCCCCGCGCCCCACGCGCCCGCGGAGCTGGTGGAGCTGCGAGAGGCCGTAGCGCTCCGCGGCCTCGATCAGCATCACGGTGGCGTTCGGCACGTCGATCCCGACCTCGATCACGCTCGTGGCCACCAGCACGTCAGCCGCTCCCGCGGCGAAGGCCTTCATCGCGCGCTGCTTCTCTGTGCTCGGCAGCTGCCCGTGGATCAGCTCCACGCGCTGCTCGCGGAACTCGCTCGCGCGCAGGCGCTCGTACTCGGCGGTCGCCGCCCGGGCCTGCAGGGCCTCGGACTCCTCCACCAGCGGGCAGACCACGAAGCACTGACGGCCGTAGGCGATCTCCTCACGAATGCGCTCGTACGCCCGCTTGCGGGCGCGCTCGCCGTCTACGACATGCGTCTCAACCGGTCGGCGACCCCTCGGCAGCTCGCGCAGAACGGTGGTGTCGAGATCGCCATAGGCGGTCAGCGAGAGCGTGCGCGGAATCGGGGTCGCGGTCATGTGGAGGGCGTGCGGCGTGAGCCCCTCCGGTGCCTTGCGGTCGAGCGCCGCACGCTGGCGCACCCCGAAGCGATGCTGCTCGTCGATCACGGTCACGGCGAGCGAGCGAAACTCAACCGCCTCCTCGATCAGGGCGTGGGTGCCCACCACCAGGCCGAGCTGCCCCGACGCGAGGCGGCCCAGCAGGTCACGGCGCCGGGTCGCGCTCGTGGAGCCGGTGAGCAGCTCGACGGGAGCCAGGCCGCCGAGCAGGCGGTCGAGCGTGAGCAGGTGCTGTTCCGCGAGCGTCTCGGTGGGCGCCATGAGCGCGGCCTGGCGGCCGTTCTCGAGCGCGCGCAACATGGCATGCAGCGCGACCACGGTCTTGCCACTGCCAACCTCGCCCATCAGCAGCCGCTGCATCGGCCGCTCCGAGGCAAGCTCGAAGTCCAGCCGGCCGGCGGCGGTCCGCTGGTCACCGGTCAGCTCGAACGGGAGCGATCTCGCCCAGGGCCCCACCAGCTCCCCCGTCGGGTCGAGCGGCGTGGCCCTTCGGGTCTCGCGCCGGGCGCGGCGCCGGCCGGCCACCGCCAGCTGGAGCAGCAGGAGCTCCTCGAACGCCAGGCGGCGGCGGGCGCCGGCCTCCTCGGCTTCGTCGTCCGGGAAGTGCAGGGCGGCCAGGGTCGCCGGGCGGTCGGGCAGGGCCTCGGCCGCGCGCATCGCCGCCGGCAGCGGCTCGGTGGTATGCCGCATGCGGGGGTAGTCATCCCAGACGAGCTGGCGCAGTCGTTGCGCGGTGATGCCCTCCGAGGCCGGATAGAGGGGCACGTGGCCGATACCGGGGGCAGCCGCGGCGTCACCGCCGAGCTCCTCGAATTCCTTGACCCAGAACTGGTTGCGGTCCTTGCGCTGCCCGTGGAGGAGCACCTGGCTGCCTGGCCCAAGGCGGTCGGCCAGCCACGGCTGGTTCCACCAGACAGCGACCATCGGACCGCTCGCATCGGCCACCCTCGCCTCGACGCGCTTGCGGCGGCGGTTGCGCGTGGGCTTCAGCGAGATGCTGCGGACTTCGACCGCCACGGTTCCCCACTGGCCGGGCCCCAGCTCGGCCACGGCGCGGGCGTCGCGCTCGCGGTGCTCGCGCGGGAAGTGCTCCAGCAGGTCACCGTGAGTCCGGATGCCCAGCGCCTCGAGCGCCTCACCCGGCTTTCCGCGCAGCGCCAGCGGCTCGGCCAGCAAGCTCGGACGGGGGTAGGAGCGAACCGGGGCGTCGCGCGCCTCATCGGCCGTCAGCTCCCCCTGGCCGGCGAAGGCGCGCAGGCCTATTCCGCGCAGAGGAGCCACCACCAGGCGGGCTGCCCGCCGTCGTGGTACTCGAGCTCCACGTGCTCGGGCCGCAGCGACTCCAGCTCTTCACGCGCCAGCGGCGGCTGCTCGCCGGCCACGCAGGTGAGGAGCTCCGCCCCCTCCGACACGGCGGCCAGCGTGGCCGCGAGCGTGTCACGGGGATCGCCCCACGCCAAGAGCTTCCCGTCGGCGTAGCCGACCGCTTCGCCGGCGTGAAAGCGACCCTGCGGGTCGTCGCGAGCGGCCGGCGCCACTCCTCCCAGCCTCAATGCCTCGGCCGCGGCCCCGACGGCCCGTGCGTTCTCGCCGGCGCCAGTGGCGGGGTCGAAGGCCAGCAGTGCCGCGAGGCCCTCCTGAGGCGCCGCCGTGGGCACCACGCGAGCCGGCTTCTCCGACAGCTCGGCGGCGCGCTCGGCGGCCATCACGACGTTGGGGCTGTTCGGCAGCACGAGCACCTCGCGGCCGCCCGCGGCGTGGATGCCGGCCAGCAGCTCGTAGGTGGAGGGGTTCATCGTGGCGCCGCCGTCGACCACGTGAACGCCGAGCTGCTCGTAGAGGCGTCGCAGGCCAACCCCGCTGGCAACGGCCACGACGGCCGACCCCGCCTGGTAGGAGTCGCCGCCGAGCCGCGCCGAGCGCTCGGCGATCTGCTCCTCCATGTCGGCCACGTCGAAGCGCGACACCTCGCCGACGGCCTCGAACAGCGCCACCGCGGCCTCCGGCTCGTCGGTATGCACGTGCACCCGCAGCGTGGTCTCGTCGCCGACGACCAGCACCGAGTCGCCGAGCTCCTCAAGCCGCGGGACGAGCGAAGCGCCGTTCAGGTCCCGTCCGGTGACTGCGAAGTTCGTGCAGTAGCGGTAGCTCGACGACTCGTGCTGGGGCAGGTGCAGCGAGCGCTCGGGGGCATCCTGATGTGCAAGCCGCGGCTCGCCCTCGCCGCGCAGCGCTGCCACGCAGCCGGCCAGGATCACGGTCAGGCCGTAGGCGCCCGCGTCCACAACGCCGGCCTCCCGCAGCACCGCCAGCTGATCCGGACCGCGATCTACCGCCTCCTTCGCCGCTTCGAGCGCGTTCTCCAACACGTCGGCCAACAGCTCGTCCTGCTGCTGGGGGACGGCATGGGGGCCGAGCCGTGGCGTGTCCATGTGTGCCAGGTCGTGAGCGACCCGGCGGGCGATCGCGCGGACGGCCGACAGCATCGTGCCCTCCGCGGGATTGCGCACCGAGTCGTAGGCGGCGTCGGCGGCGCGCGCGAAGGCGGCTGACACGAGCACGGGGTCCACCAGCTCGCCCGGTCGCGAGACGAGCTCCTCGGCCGCGCCGCGCACGATCTGCGAGAGGATCACGCCACTGTTGCCGCGCGCCCCGAGCAGCGCGGCCCGGGCGACGCCTGCGACGATCTTTTCGCGCCCGATCTCGTCGATCGGCTGCCCGTTCATGCGGTCGAGCTCTTCGAGCACCGCCCGCAGCGTCATCGCCATGTTGTCGCCCGTGTCACCGTCGGCGACGGGGAAGACGTTGAGGTCGTTCACCTCGCCGCGGCGGTTCTCCAGCTCGGAGAGCGACGCGGCTACGACCCTGCGGAAGCGAACTAGGCTCTCGTCCGGCACGAGAGTCTTCTACACCCTCAGGCGGACTTCGTGACCTTCGAGGCCTTGAGGCAGCGCGTGCATACGTACTCGCGTCGCGGGCTGCCGCCCACGTCGATGCGGACCTTCTGCAGGTTCGGGTTGAAGCGCCGCCTGCTGGCCACCATCGAGTGGCTGCGGCTG
>Ga0126310_10000096_pt1 | contig 24709 bp, 24 predicted proteins | sample Plot60_FD_92540 | JGI IMG/M metagenome (GOLD analysis project Ga0126310, IMG submission 92540) | Serpentine soil microbial communities from UC McLaughlin Reserve, CA, USA - Plot60 | ecosystem: Environmental > Terrestrial > Soil > Grasslands | place: USA: UC McLaughlin Reserve, Lake County... | reverse complement strand
TGGCCACTGGAAATATTCTCATAGGCAGACAGGTCAACTTTACAAACTTTATACGCTTCAGAACTAGTAGAACATCATATAGTGTATTAAGAGAGTTTATTCTATATGAGTAAGACTATAGATCTGAAAGTCATTGAGAAATGGTAGATATGTCTTTAATCTATAACACAAAATACATGGCTATTATAAATATATATCAATAAGTGCTTTTATATCATTTGAAAAGTTGTCCTATTACTGGAACATCACTTTGATTTTTTGCCTTGTTTTTCACCAGATGTATTATTAGCAGTAGTTGTATTAGCACCGCTACCAGCAGTAGTAACAATTTTGACCAGCAGTTATGTCTGTAGCTGTCAGATTACCTCCTGTCTCAGATTGAATCATTTAGAATAAATCGTAAATTATATAATTTTGTATTATATGCTCAATAATAATAATGATACAACTTATTATAGATCTAACTATCTTTCGTTAGTATCAGAAAAACAACAACAACTCTTTAGCCATATTAGTGTTGATGTCTATGTTGCATGATATTAGAAGAGATTGAAAAGCTTTACCATGACTTAACAACAAAACTGACAAATAGTATTATATCCGCAACTACTGTGATTAGGCATCATTATCACCACCACTAAACCGAAAAGATGATAGGTTATAAATCACAAATAATTATCTATTAAAATATTTGGTCAGTAATAATATACAAGAAATTCAGTATCTAATGAATTAAAATTATCATCATTCGAATATTATTTTTTGCAGTGATCATTCTTTTGTTAAATAGCCTTATCAGCTAATAAGAAATAAGAGTAAGAAAAAGGAACACAATTTATCTTTATAATGTCATTATAAAATAATGAAGAATAGAGCAAAAAGAATCAATATTGCTACTGGAACAAAATGGGAAGAAATAATAGGCTATTCCCGAGCTGTTAGAATAGGAGCAAACGTACATGTTTCTGGAACAACTTCTACTAATGTAGAAGGAAAAATCATAGGTCATGGTAATCCTTATCTACAAACTGTTAAGGCAATAAAGAATATAGAAGCAGCTTTGCAGAGAGCTGGTGCTGGTCTGCATGATGTTGTTCGTACACGGATATATATCACAAATATTGACTATTGGGAAGAAATAGGAAAGGCACATGTAGAGTTCTTTCATAAGATTCGTCCAGCCACTACTATGGTGGAAGTAAGCGCTCTAGTCTCTAAAGAAATATTAGTAGAGATTGAAGCAGATGCTATTATCGCAGAATCTAATTTGTAGATGTGGTCATGGAATCTATTTGACTTAGTTTACATTTATTGGAATCTACTTTTATCTCATTGATATTATATCTTCATATTACTTACAAATAGATAAAAAATATCATCATCATGAATGACTACATTGCTCCTGACAGGATCTTCTTCTTCTTTTCATTCACCTTTATCTGGAAATACTTCATCAGGATACGCTGCTGCAAGTGTGTCGTCTTATGGATCAAATAAAAGTAACAGGCCTCCTGCAGCAAAAGGTCTGATGAAAGAAGTTAATCTTCCTCAATCATCAATATACTAGAGATATATCAAATCTGATTAATAGCTAGAAGAATTGTACTCAATTAGATCAGATACCTAGATGAGGTATGTGTGTATGTATATATATTAACTGATAACTATGAGTGAAGAAAGCGAGAGAGAAGAAATTAAAGACGAAACCCATCAAGTACAAGATGAAGAACAAGAAGAATTGGATGATGTAGAAGATGAAGAAGAAGTTGAACGAGAAGAAGACACATTTAGCAACAAGAATAGAAGCAAGAAATGAAGTTCTGGTTAAAGAGAGTCAAGGGCTGCAATCATCTTGTTGATATAATTCATAATAATGCTGGTGGACAATTTATTTCACCTAAACACCATGCTGTGAAGAGTGTGAAATAGACAAAACTCAATGGGTAGGATTGTGACTATGTTTAACAGTGGCCATGTAGGATGTTGTGATTCTTTTGTAGGATTGCATGCAACAAAACACTTTGTAAATACCAGTGTAGTGCATCTCTTAATAGAATAGAAATTGAAAAAGAGTCAATCAATCGTTGTAAATTATAATGTAAGATATGTGATTTAGTGCTTGTTATCAAAATAGGAGTATCTGTTAAATATTTTATTTGTATTATCATTATATGTCATCATCGACTGAATTAACAGACACGGCATATGATATTTTAAAAGTCTTGGGCAAGGATGCGGACTTTCTGTATGATACAATCGAAACTTATATCAAAGACGCACAGAATGCCAATAAATCAGATTTGGTAGAAATATGGCAAACAATCAAAAATGATAGAAAAAGACATATGCATATGCTCAAAGAAGCTTTAGAAAGAGAGATTCACGGATAAATTCACTTGAATGCCTAATACCATGTCAAACTTGTTCTTTCTTGATGGTTCCAATTATGTATTGATAACAATCCATAAATGAACAAGCCCATTCCAATCTTGACGTTTTATTTAGGCCCACCTATATAATATAGAAAGGATATGTCTCTAACAACTGTAGAAGAATGAGATCCAATGACAGTATTCATTTGTGCTCTAAAGGCACATGAAATACAAAGACAATATCCTAGGAGATTTAAGGTATTTTGGACTTTCTGAAACATGAAAGAACTCTCGAAAACCAAGCCAAGGAATTCTTATTTATAATTGCAAATCAAATCGAGTCAAATATCTTTTTATATTCAAGGGAGTTACCATAAAGTCACATCAAGTTTAATCTTCCGTGCCGACAGGTACAATTTGAACGTCAATTCTGTTTTGAACCCCCGCGACTCCAGACAATTAACCTTCTAGAAAAGAGCCCTATACAATTATACTATGAAAATTAGCATTAATTATTGTCCCCTTTATCTTGTTTGTTTTCCTTGAATATATCTGATAATAATATCATGGACTTTGATGAAGTTATCAGAAAAAGAAAAATGATAAGAGAATATGACTACGGCAAGCAAATCTCAGATAAAATAATAATGAAATTAATAAGAAATGCTCATCGAGCTCCTAGCGCAGGTCATACACAAGTTCAGGAATTTATCATCGTAAAAGATCTTGCAATAAAGAAAAAATTGAGAAAGGCAGCTGTAGGCCAAGAATACGTAGAAAAAGCTCCTGTCCTGATTGTGGTATGCTCAAATACTTCCCGTTCAATTAGTCGTTATGGTAATCGAGGTAAGCAGTTCTATAGTATAACTGATGGTGCTTTTGCTTCAATGCTTATTCTACTGACAGCTGTAAATGAGGGAATTGGTGCTTGTTTTGTAGGTGCATTTGAAGACAATAAAGTGTCTGCAATACTCGAACTACCTGAGTTTGTTAAACCAATAGGAATTATTTGTATAGGTTATCCAGCTAAAGAACCTGAAAGAATTGAAAGAATTTCACTCCGTGAGTTGATTTACTATGAGAAATATGGTAAGCAACAATAGTAATACAGTATATCACAGTAGTTGCATTATGGCCAGGACCACCTGTTACTCGATTTATCTATGATAAAATCAAAAAGTGTTACAGATTCTATGCTATATTCTTATAACAATATTTGTTCTGATGGCATCAAATAGTACTATTAACGTTACCTATACGAGGAACATTATCAAGAATTGTTCTCATTTTCCGACTTTTCAAATCATATATATAGATAATATAAGCTGAATTTTAAATAACAATAATTAGACTAAGTCTTCATTTGATTCTTCAATGTAAATCTTAAAGTAATCAATGGAAGTAATTTACGAATGCTCCTTCTGTAGAAGGTCCAGGCGACATTAAACTGTAAAGAAATGGTATCAAGGGTATCAAACGGTATCCAATGATTGTAAGTCTTTTATAGCTGAATACTGTATAAATTAGGCTAAAATAATATATGGCAATCAGCGAAGAAAGAAAAGATCGTGTTATCGACCTTTACTATAATCAAGGAAAGACCACGCGCGATATAGCAAGCATAGAAAGGATGTCAATTCGTGATATCTCAGCTATATTAAAGGAGGAAGAATCAAGACAACAGAAGTATAAACATCAGCAACAACAACGAGAAGAACTATCTGGCAAAGCCTATGAACTATTTTCTAAAGGTAAGGACTCTTTAGAAGTAGCCATAGCACTAAACCTAAGAGCGCCAGAAGTGACCGTAATGTGTAAAGAGTATTTGGAGCTTGCACAACTAAAGGAACTGCACTCTGCTTATAAGGAGTTAGGAGATAATGGTCTAAGGTGTTTTTTAGAATTATATAAAACAGCAAAGAAAGAAGGTATGACTGTAGAGAAGGTTATTAATGCTCTTGCAATTGCTGGTGAAGAACTGCCATATCTTGAAGAAAAGTGTGAATTGCTTAATGTGGACGTAAATGCATTAGAATCTAAAAAACAAAAGTTGCGGAATGATTTGAACATCTTGAATGATAGAATACCAAGCTCCAAGGAATTACTGAAATCCTATGATATGTCTTGTAATCGTAAGAGACAAGAATCAGAAAAGCTCAATAACGAAATATCAAGTTTAAAAGCTCTTGTTAATCAGTTTAAGAGTTGTGATGAAGGTTATTTTATGATCAAAACGATTGTTGAAGAAAGTGTTACTAGTGTTCTTGTAGATGATAAAAAACTCTTACAATTAGCTATTACCTCAATAATTGAATCATTAAGAAGATATCCTAACACATATAAACATCTCCTATTGTATGGTATTCCTTCATCATCAACAACAACAATACCAATACAACAATCACTTCCATTGCATATTGAGGACTATAAGAACATCATACTAAACGAAGCTAACAGGCTTTATGATAGTCTAATGAAATATTTCCCAAATAAAATTATGGATAATGATATCTTTAAGATGATTTCATTATCGTCATTACCATTTAACTCATCAGGCCAATCTAACCAGATGGATATCCATAAAATAGAAGAAGAGCCAGAAAGTTATCATGATGATAATTATGATAATGATGAGTAAGATGGTAAATTGAGATATCTCTGATTGATAATATATATCAAGAGTTATTTGTCATACCTTGCTGCTATCATCATCAGATCATATATGCTTTTTCTATAATAATAACAATACTCTAGTATAGATTGAAGATATACATTGACTACAACCCCTCTATATATCAATAATGCCTTAAGATAGAAATGTATGGACAGGTATGGGTATGTCTGTCTATCTATCTATCTATTCTACAGGAAAATATGTCTGATGCATCTATTTTCTTATATCTGTATTTTCCATTTTTTTTGTCTTCAAGAATTTTGAATTTGCCTCTACCTGTATGGGTAATTTTTGCTTCTACTTTAGCTCCTTCTTCTTCAATGAACACCGTACACCATGTTCCGTCTTGTTCTTCCATTTATATAGATAAAGTAATAAGAGAAAAGAGAATTTAAGGTTTCATATCAAGTATCTTATTTTTAGAACTTTTACAATCAAAATTTAATAGAAAAAAAATAATCTTTGTCTTTAGATAAGACTACTATTCTGTGAAACTAACTTCACTTGCAAATGCTATTGTAATTGTAGTTGGTATAGGGGATGTAACACTATGTACTCAGTAATTCAAAAAATACAATACAAATAAAATAATAGTTGTAATGGAAAAAAGCAGATATGCCGATCTGATAGTTTTATGATATCTTAATTGGATGTAATAATTGAGTCACATCTGTTTTCTGACATTCATTCATTCCACAGAATTGAGTATTGGTCCACAAACGTCTGTCTACTATCAGCACCTTCATAGCTGGTTCTATAATTGCTTTTTAATTGTTACTTTCCTACCAGCTAAAACACACAGACTGATTCCTTCTTTTGCTATTTCAGCATTATCAGATATAACTTCTTCAGTATTATTTCTTATGTCAGCCTTTTCTCCAAATATTCGTCATTCAGCTGAAGATGCTCAATAATATTAATATTTTATGAATAAATAACATTACTAGCATCGGTCAAGATTAACATGAATGGACTTAGAAGCTCACGAGAACTTGGTAGAAACAAGATGACAGACAGCAGTATGACAAATAACCTTATTATTGATAAATTCCATAAAAAAACATCATATGGGAGCTGTATTTAGACCTAAGGACCTGCGAAGAGATTACAAGAAAGTCATAGAAAATGCAATAAAGGACTTCAGCCCAGATACAAAAGATAATGTCATCAAACTATTGGATTCTTGGGAAGGAATAAGATCAGAAGAAAAACTGAAGGAGATCCTGGGTCAGGATAAGGCCGCTGAGGATTTATTGAAGAATATTAAAGCAAAAGAAGAAGTCAATTTGACCAATGAAGAGCGAAAAAGATTAAGTAATATGTTCAAGGAATCTTTAACCTTTGACTAACTCCCAATATCATGTTAAGCACTAAATCCATATGTTTATCACTCCTACATACACACATATACATAGTTGATTTTTAACTAACATTTTTGATGCTATAGAATAACTGACTATCTTGTTTCTTCTGAAACAGAGAAGTAATAGATAGATTTCTATTCTAGGATTCTATCTCGTTCATAAAGTAATTTCTGTGTATGTTCCTTCTAAAGGCATCATTTAACATTTTATAGGTAATAAAGTAGTTACCGGCTGACGATAACAACTAGATCCAAAGAAACTCTAAGGATATCACTAATAGCTCTCCATAATGAGATTCAATTCAAAACTGATCTTTTGATTATGTAAAGTATAGTTGATTGATTTAGAATATGATTGCTGTTGTTCTCTTTTTCTTTAGACTAAATAATTGCCTTCTATCTGTTCAGCTGTAATTAACATCAACTGACTTTAAGCGCCTTCCTAACAATAATAAGATAATATGGATTCAGATATCATTTATTGGAGAGTAGAACTTGCACTTAGAATATAATAGTATTTGCTGAAATATCAAAAGATGGTTCCTTAATTAAATCTAACTTATAGAATTACATAACTATTTTATAGCTATATACATTTCATATTATTTTAATAATCTATCTAACAAGGTTCAAACAACAATAATAAACAATAAGAAATTCAAAACACTTGATTTGGCCGATATATTCACAAGCGCCTTCCAATTAGATTTTGGTCAAAACTCAATTTTCAGTTTTCTAAAAGATATCATTCACTGACCAGTTCGAATCACGACGAGTTTATCTGTTGCCGACTCTGCACCCCATACCTCGCCAGGGCGCCCTAGAATTTGACGCACGTCGGCCCCTGGGCTGGGTAGGGCAAACACCTCAAAGCTTTCATGAGTAGGATCAAATCGCACTAAGGCATTAGCTCCAAAATCACTCAACCAGACCATATCCTTCTCATCCACATATACAGCATAGGGCAGAGGGTTGTCGCCAGGCAGTCGCCATTCCTGCCACCTATCCTTGGCTGGATCATAAACAGCCAACTTTCCTGCATTCCACTCGCTGATCCAGAGTTGTGCCTTTGAGTCGGACCAAATACGACGAGCGCCCTGGTCTGGTGTCGGCGGCTCCAGCACAGTAGCTGCTCCGGTTTCTAGATCAATGCGAGCAATATAGCTTCCGGCCAGCGACGCATAGTAAACATCACCATTAGGAGTTGTCGAAATGCCATATGGTCCAAGGCCACGAGGGGCCTCAAAGACCTCCACCTGTCCTACAGCTGGGTCCAGGCGGCCATAAATCCCACCCTGCCCTGTAAACCAGAGGACACCTCTCTTGTCAAAGGTAGCTGTGTTCAGATTAGCATAATCACTACTATTTTCAGGTAATGGAAATCGGCTGACATCTTCCGTCTCCGGGTCAACACGTACAATGGCATTCAGACCACCATCTGTAATCCAGGGGGCATCATCTGGTCCAACAATAACACCGTGTGGTGCTGAGCCCTGACCAAGGACAATATGATGCTTCTCACCTGTAGTTGGATTTAATCGTCCTAATTCGCCTGATCCCTGAGCGGTATACCATACAGTTTGATCCTGTGCAGGCGCGACATCATGTGGACGTGAGCCGGCTGGAATGCTAATCTCTTGCACCACCGGCTCGGTCATATTCATTGGTTTCTCTGTTGTAATAGAGATAGATGTAGATAATGGATTCTCAGTAACTGTGGGAAGAGTTGTTGTTGCTACAGTTGATTGTACGGCTGCTTCCTGAACTGTTGCCTGAGCCGGCTGGCCGCCGCCAGACCACACCAGCAATAATCCTGCTAGAAATGTCATCATATACCATGAATATATCCACAATTTACTCGTTAAACAGCTCTGTCAGACTTTCTTAATAAATATTGTTTGAATCATGCCAATGTCTTAAAAATAGGAAAGTTATGAGAAATGTGTCTTACTAGATTTGGGCTATGAATGCAACAAAAATACAGCTATAGATGAGAGCAAGTATGGATTTAATATTTAATAAAACATTTAATTACATTAAGAAATATCGGCTTTTCGATACTAATGATTTTAATGAAAAGTAGGAAATATTACTGCTAAATCGTAAATATGTAAATAACTATCCCAAAATTAGATAGACATATAGCTTGAAGATAATCTCCTGATAAATGTGGCATATAAGAAAAGAAGAAAGAAATCTTCTACCAGCCACAGACACAACTAATTTTGATTCATTCTTACTGCCAGCATCGTCGTTTTGTCATCTGTCGTTGTAAATGTATTGGCGTTATTACCTAGCCCTCTTGCGTCATTGTTCTGTCTTTTGTTATTATTGTTATCAATATGTCAACTCAACTTCAATACCTGATTTATTCCAGTAAGACAGCACTGATATTCTTCTGGAAGTTGTTCTGTATGTGCTTTTGAAGATTTTGTAGTCTTGCTGTCTAAGATATGATAAATCTCTATGACTTTGTATTGCTAAATCCTATCACTAACACATCGGTTGTACTGGGAGCGATCGATCAAGCTTCCCCATGCTGAAAAAGATATTGTCGGATTGATAATAGATCAATATGTATGAGAGTCAACAGAACATATTTTTCACTATCTTTTACACATGACCAGAATTCACAAGTTCATTTCTGATTTTCATTGGAAAAGGTAAGTCAGCTAAATGATCACTATGTATATTACCGATTTCCCATTCTTAACCATAAAATAGCTTTATGACGTGTGTATGCTCGCTCAAACTCAGAGGGCATATGCAAACAAGCAAGTAGGTTGATATCAATATTCCACTTACTGACGCTCCAATGCACGTCGGTCCCACTTGGCACACGTTGCCGCTGCTTCATAAGTGGTTTGCAAGAAAGACAACAAGACCTGATCAGGTGACTTCGCAGTACGGACCACATCGTAGGGTAGCAGGAACTCTCTCATTCCTGTATGGTAAAACCCTTCTGCGGGCTGAATGGGGTAGTCCTTGAAGCCCTGCGGCTCTGGATAGGCATAGGCGTAGAAAGCTGGTTCATCGACTGGACCGCCGCCAGGCCAGAAACCGCAACTACTCACTTCATGCGAATAGGCTTCGACTGCCACAAAACGGGCCAAGTTTGGTGCACCTGGATGGGAAGGAGCAGTACGTCCGGAAAAGCGCGTCACGGCCAGATCAAAAGCCCCCCAGAAAAAATGTACCGGGCTCACCTTGCCGGTGAACCGGGAACGAAAATCTGTAAGTACCCGGCTGGCCTGTGCCAGAATGCGCCAGAACCGCTGCGCATATTCAGGATCATAGGCTACATGTTTTTGATCCTTCTCGAATGGAATTGGATCAGGCACTTCAACCGGTGTAGTCCAGATGGTTACAGACATCCCAAGCGATTCTAAAGTGGCCATCGTTTCTTGATAAAAATCTGCGACTGAGCGCGGTCGTAGAGCGATTTTCTTTGTACTAGCGCCAGTTGTTTCTATAAGCAGTAGGTGATCAATGAAATCGAACTCTATCTGGAATAGTCGATCGTTCAAATACATGACAGATGTCGTGAGTCCGCGAGGCGTGACATACAAAGAAATATTCCACCAATGATTCACAGGCGGGGTGAGTACGAGCTTAATTTTACCGACGATTTGAGTCCACATGTGCAGCGTGTAATAGGTGTCTTTCCACTCTGCTAATGGTAGTGCTGGCCATAGGTCTGTAGTCATTGGTTTCATCCCTTCTGCCATCAAATGGCTGGATCATGTATAAAATGATTTTCGATGCCGCGTGCTCGATTACTAATAATGCTGGTAAATATGATCTGAGATTGAATAAACTATGCTAAGACAAGCTCTAGTAGTAGAGGTTCGGTTAGATGAATCATATGAATATATCGCAGACTCATCTATCTAACATTTTTCTTTATCACCAAGAATACCGCTAGCAAATTAGAGTTGATATATCCAAGCCAATATCTATAGGTATACTAAAAGTAGGGTAAATAGATCTACGCTGTGAATAGACCAACTATAAACCGTGAAACAGATGGAAAAATCTCTAGGTCACCATGGATAACCCTTGCAATCATAAGCTGTGTCGGTCTGATCTCGATGTTCACAGACACCATGATACTTCAAGCTGTTCCTGATTTATAAAGGATTTGAGATTTCTTACAATTCGTCTTCTTGAATACATACATCGTTTCTAATTATAGGCGCCGTTATGACTCCTACTACGGGAAGGTTATCTGATCTTTACGGTAAGAAGAAAATCTTGCTAATAATATTGAGAATCTACGCTATTGGCATTTCAGTCGCCGCTTTATCTAACAACATTACAGCAGCCGGAGAGATCGAAAATAAAAGGTCTTGACTGCTCCTATAGTATGAACGGTAATAATTCGCTTGAAAGCAGTGATAAAATAACCGATATCAGTAAGTTTGACACAACTTTAAACTTGTATGTTATTACTAATAATAAAAAGCTGTTAGCTAACCTAGTGAACATATTCACTTTGATTCTCCACCCATCGCATCATGTGGTCAAAAGTAGTCAATTAAATTGATATCTGAAGATATAACTGGACAATTTGTTGGAAATGTAATTTTTTTAGATTATATTCTCAGATCAGATTAAACCATCCAATTTTATATTGAACTATTTGTCTGCCTCCAACTGAACACACTCTCCTCGTCAAGTGCACTAAGAAGAGTATCCATATCCCAAGCGCTGTTATAACGATCTCCATTGATAAAGAAAGTTGGAGTACTTTTTACTCCACTGCTCTTGCCACTTTGTATGTCCTCATCCACGTGGCTACTATACGTGCGATCAAGAAATTCACGATCGAATCTAGCAACATTTAATCCTAGTTTGGCCGCAGACTGTCTCAAGTTTTCATCAGTAACTACTTGCCCATGTTTGAATAAATAATCATACATATCCCAGAACTTACCTTGAGCAGCAGCAGTTTCTGCTGCTATTGCAGCTTTATATGCGTGGGGGCGAACTTTGGTAAGGGGGAAGTTACGGAATACAAAACATAATTTACTTCCTAAACGTTCTTGAATTTCCTTTATGATCATGTAGGCCTGGCCGCAATATGGACATTCATAATCTCCGTATTCTACCAAAGTTATAGGTGCATTTACAGGTCCTTGGATATGATCCCTAGATTCGCTTACAGGTAATGTCAGTTTTATGTTTTCTGCTGCTTTTCTTTTATTATTCATGTTTACATCTCGCTATTATCTAGTTTAAAGATTTAGAGACGCCGTTGTGGATAACATTTACTTGATATAGAGTTATCTTTTGATCTTATTTTCCAATGATTACAAGAGTACAAATTAATTTATAGTGCGCTACCACCACCACCACCACCACCACCGAAACATATTCTTCTTCTGCTGATGTTACTCGGAAAGAAAAATAAAAAGAAGAAGAAAAAATAAGAGAAGGAGGAGGAGGAGAAGTACAAACAAAAATGGATTTGTTTAAGTCTCTATAGTAAACATCTTAAAAAATGCGATGATGGGGATGATGTCTTAAATCAAGTATTATCTGTATCATGCAAATTATAGTTATAATTAATATTAGTATCAATGGCAAGATCCTAATTGTTAAAATGGGAATAGCTATAATCGCAAGTCCAGCTATAAATTTATAAACAGGCCATATCTTTATTTTCCTTTCGCCAGCTGCACTAGCTATGGAAAGTTGGATAATACCAATTGAGAATAAAGATAACGATACAGAACCGCAGATTAACCATTGACTTGTATATGATAAAGGTATATTTTGAGCAGCTGAAACTACATCTCTTATACCTGTTGCGGTCGCTGCAAGTCCTACAACTAGAGCAAAGTGAATATATAGCCATGTTGTATAAACTCCTATCCTACCTTTTTCGCGAAAGGCACGGATTGGAGAGCCATCAATATTATCAAAATATATCCACCAAAGACTAAAAGCTATACCTAATCCAGCTCCTATTGATATTGTAGACTCTATGTTCCACTTATGGCCTGATAGACTACTAATAAGGCCAAATATTGTCTCTCCAAGTACAATCAAAATAAATAATCCCATTCGCTCAGGTAAATGAAAAATATTTGGAGCTAGATGTAGGTGCTTTCGACCAATTAAGACAGTAGTTGTAACATCTATAGCAAGTGCTAATGTCCAGAGAATAAAGCGTATTGGTATAGGAATAGCCGCTGAGATCAGCCATAATATTGCAGATATTAAAAACCCTTGTGCATATCTATTTGCAAGTGAACGAGCAGCCGGCATTTTGTGTCCTGCACGTATGTATTCTATTACGAGAAAAACTCTAATTGCCGCGTATGAAATTACAAAATTACTTGATGTCTCACCTAAGGCGCCATGTATGTTAATAGTAAGAGCTGCTGCTCCAACCATCTGTAAAAGTACCAGTAGACGATGTACTAAATCATCAGTCTCAAATCTGGTTGCATAAAATGTAACACCCATCCATGCCCACACAACAGGGAAAAACAGTGATAACATTCCAAGAAATGCTGTAATAGAAATATTACTAGTATGCAGATTGATGCCTATTTGAGAAACAGCAGCGGCAAAGACTAGGTCATAGAAAAGCTCCAGCCATGTAGCACGACGTTCTTTTTCTACGTTACCCAACTTAATTATTCAATTATAACATTTTCTTATGTGCTTTGAGATTCTGATAATGTTCAAAAATGTATAGGTATTCGAACTTGAAAGCAAGTGTCTCCTGGTTTGGAAGAGAAGATGATGTCTCCTTTATGAACTTCAACAACAATACGGTAACTGATACTCAATCCCAGTCCTGTGCCTTTCCCTATCACTTTTGTAGTAAAGAATGGTTCAAATATATGCGATTGCATCTCAGGTAGAATGCCAGGACCATTATCGGCTATTTCTATTATTACGTGATTATAGTCCTGTTTTGTTCTAATCCATATTTTACCTCTGCCATTCATTGCATCAATAGCATTATCTATTAGGTTGGTCCATACTTGGTTAAGTTCACTTCCATATACTCTTATATGCGGTAGACTTTTATCGTATTCTCGTATTACTGTAATACCTGTTTTTAATTTGTGACCAAGGATAGTCAATGTGCTTTCAAGACCTTCATGAATGTCGACTTCTTGAATTGGAGCCTGGTCCATGTATGAATATGTCTTTATTGCTTTAACCAATTCCGAAACACGTGCAGTACTTTGCTTAATTTCGTTTAACAAGACTTGTGATGAAAGCCTGGCATCCAAATAGGACAAGACATCTGGAAGAGAACCTAAAGGTACATTACTCATAATATCATCTAAATGCTTTACATCTAGTCCTACCACTGCTAGAGTCTGAGCAAGTTTCCAGCCATCAGCCACGCCATGCATATCCAGCCAAGATATGATCTGTTCTTCCTTGTCGCTTTGTGTAAGAGGATCAAGAAGGTTTGTAGAAGATAGTGATGCTGCTGCTGCTGACTCTGACGAGTATTGCATCATTAGATTTTGTTCTAGGTTAAAAATAAATTCCAATTGCTGCGGTGTCATATTTTTGTGTTGGTAGATATTTGTAATTCGTGACGGTAGGGCTGTAAATATCTGATTTAAGTGCATTGCAGCTCTTCCTGCAGCTGCCGCAGGATTATTTAGCTCGTGTGCCAATCCAGCTGCTAAAGTTCCAAGTGAAATAAGCTTTGCATGTTGTTGTGATATATTTTGAACCAATTGCACTCGCTGTGCCATTGTTTGTAATATTTGCTGTGTTACTGATGGACACGTGGAAATCATTTGCCAGAAAGTCTCCTTTTTTATTTTAAAAAGGTGGCTTTGTTTTGAAGTACGTATCGTTACTTCATATGGGATATTTAGCAATATTGGTACCTCTCCTAAAAAGGTTCCATCATCATGATGTGCTACTGCTGTCTCCTTATTTTCAGCTAGCTTCTTTGTAACACGGACCTGACCTTTGAGCAGAATATAGAAACTCTCAGCTGATTTTCCCTCAGTGATAAATTCTTCTCCTGGCTCAAGCCATATTTCCTCTCCTTGATTTATACACCTTAATTCCTCATCTTTTAATTGCGCAAAAAGGGGAACTTGACGGAGAATATTGATTAACATAGCATTTTTTTCTTCCACCATGTGTCATCACACTCTCTTGAGATATTGATGTACAAACTGAATAGCAATAGAACCTTCGCCTACTCCAGATGCAACTCTCTTTACTGAACCAGAACGTACATCTCCGGCTGCAAATATTCCAGGTACGTTAGTTTCAAGTAAAAATGGCTGACGGTCAAGATTCCAACCTTTTGGACGATTATTATTATTATTATGTTCGTCGTTTGTAGTCAGATCAGGGCCTGTCAGGATAAATCCATTTGCATCTCTCTTTACAGTACCAGCTAACCAATCTGTATGTGGCTGCGCACCAATAAAGATAAACAGAGCATAGGCTGGAATAGTTTGTTTTTCACCTCTGATGGTATCATTTATGGTTATGGCTTCAAGCCGGTCCTCACCTTTTACCTCTACTAGACTTGAATGTAACCAGACTTTGACGTTTTCCGTTTTAACAATCTGGTCAGCCAAATATTGCGACATACCTTTACTAAGAGAATCGGCCCGTACTAGCATAGTCACCTTTCTAGCATATTTAGAAAAGTAAATTGCTGCTTGTCCAGCAGAATTAGCTCCTCCAATCATGTAGATATCTTCATCACGGCAGGAAAGAGCTTGTGTCATAGCCGCGCCATAATAAACACCAGCTCCCGTAAGCCTTTCAATACCGGGCACATCTAGCTTTCTATATGATACGCCCGTTGCAATCAGAAGTGTATGACAGCTTATCTCAGTTCCATCGTTTAGCTTGACAAAACGATATGGACCATCAATACGTATACCAGTGGCTTCTTGTGGTGTCAGGATTTCTGCTCCAAATCTAGCAGCCTGAGTTACAGCTCGCCTTGCTAAATTAGCTCCAGTCAGACCAGTAGGGAAGCCCAAATAATTTTCAATGTTGGAGCTCATACCCGCCTGTCCTCCTGGAGCTTCTCTTTCAACAAGTAAAGTGTGTAATCCTTCTGATGCTCCATAGACAGCTGCTGCCAGACCAGCAGGGCCAGCACCTACTATGATTAGATCATAAAAGGGCATCTGAGCGCGTGTCTTTAAACCAATTTTCTCAGCAATTTGCGCATTTGTTGGCTCAATGATATGAGAACCATCTTGAAACAGCAAAATCGGTAAATGAGGTGTAGTAGTAGTATCTTTAGATCTAACGTAGTCGACTAGGCGCCGTGCTTCTTGATCTGACTCTGCATCTAGCCATTGATATGGAACGCCATTTCGCGCTAAAAAATCCTTAGTTTCATGCGATTTGGGCGACCAAAATAATCCAATAAGACGAATCCCTTCAAACGGAGGTCTGAATGAAGCAATCCAGTCATCAAGCAAATCATCAGTGATAGGGAATAAATTCTGTTCAGGAGGATCCCATGGTTTCATTAGGTAAAAATCAATCTTTGCCTTATTAATGGATCTTATAGCAGCATCTGTGTCTGCGTAAGCCGTAAGCAAAACACGTTTAGCATCAGGAAATATAATCATAGCTTGTTCTAAGAATTCTACACCTGTCATTTGCGGCATCCTTTGATCTACTAGGAGTAATGCAGGCGGCTCATTTCGAAGTTTCAATTGCTTTAGTATTTCTAAAGCAGTTAGACCAGAATCAGCTCGAAGTACTCGAAACCGATTACCGTATTTGCTACGCAAGTCACGCTCAACAGATCTCAAAACTTGCGGGTCATCATCAACCGTCAGAATTACAGGTTTCATATCAATGTAGTAATAATAATAACTGCTTTACACTTATGTGCTGACAGTTTTTTTACTCCATTACAAAAACAATAAAATGCAAAGCCATTGCATATGCACTTTAGCTTGAAGCTGCATCGGCCTTTTCAGTTACCAAATAATATTGTTGTTGCTGTTGCTGTTGCCATCATTGTCATTGTTGACTTCATGACACTATTGCAATCATGAGACAAAGGTCTTATCAAGATAACACCACTCCCAATCCTCACCAGGTTGAAAAGACCTTATGATGGGATGATTAGTAGCTTTAAAATGCTTTGTTCCATGTTTGTTGATAGAAGAATCGCAGCATCCTACATGACCACAACTCAAACATAATCGTAAATGTACCCATGTTGAACCCATCTTTTCGCATTCTTCACAGCCCTTTGTCCTAGGTTGAATTTCCTGATTTACCTCATTAAGATGCATGCACGCTTTATTGTCACTCATATACTACATTTATCCTCCTTATTATCATTGTAATTTGACATGTTATACAGAGTATTATTTAACATTCCTATATAAAAATAAGTACCCAAAGTACAGTTAGCCATATCTAGAAAGTATATCATATCTTAATTTAACTAGAGATGGTGCCAGCCTTTGTGTATATTTTGAATTCCATGCAGAATCTTATCAAGAGACATCTATGAAGTAAACAATACATATGGAAGACTATATACTGGTATAATAAGAAATACATGCTAATTCTGCTAATTCTATCCAATCAAAGTTTGGGTATAAAAATTATATCTTCGTTTGTAGATATTACAAGGTATGTCTTTTTTCTCACGTGTTTCCAAGGATTCCATCCTAATTTGCAATCATAATAGCCATTTTGCTAGATTTATGTCAATTCCATTCACATTGCTGATATGATCATATGCACATTTGGAAAGCGCTGATTATAGATGGACACTTTCTTCTGGCTCGTTATTTAAAACCGCATAGCAAAATAAGAAAGATAGGTTGTGCAATAAGAATTATTGTGCTGGTTATTAATATCAGACATCATGTGCCATATTATTCGATACTGAAGTTACTTTCCATTTACTTCAAAAGTATATGTCTCTCCATGATGCAGAAAGTGGATACGATCTTCAAGCCCTGCCTTCTTAACTTCTAGTTTGAAATCTTCAAGTGATGACTTGAATACATCGTAATCATTGTAGTGAATAGGAATAGCTTTCCTTGGATTAATTATATTAAACATCTCAAGTCCCTCCTTAGCATCCATTGTAACCATGATACCCATAACTCTAGTTCCACCAAGATGTAATAATGCTAGGTTAATGTCAGGACAGCGTTTAGGAATTTCTTTGATCTCATCAAAGACTAATGTATCGCCTGTAATATACAGCCTAAGTAGATGACTACTGCGATCTTCTTCTTTGATCTTAAAATCGAGAATACTTCCCATAACTTGGGGAAGAAACATTGCAACTGGAAGAGGACCATGTCGTCCTGGAGTTGCTGTGATCTGAAGCCGTACATCGCCTTTAACAAACGAAATGCTTTCCCACTTCTTTAACTGCTGAAGGTTGGTAAAACCTCTTAGACTCAATTCTTCTGCAGCATGGGGAGTAGTAACAATAGGAAATGATTTGTCCAATTCACGTACTGCAACCTGATCAAAGTGATCTCCATGAAAATGTGAGAGAATAACAAGATCCAAGGGGGGTAATTGCTCAATGTTTATAGCTGGATTTGTCAGCCGTCTAGTGTACAATCCAAATCCGAGATTGACTTTTTCATGCATATGAATGAAGGTCGGATCGGTTAGGATTGTAAATCCTGCATAGCGAATAAGCATTGTTGCATTTCCGATAAAGAATATTGATCCTGTATTTAGTTGTCCAGAAGATGCATCGATGGAGGAGGATGCTGTTGAAAGTATAATTTCTTTTGTTGTTCTATACATGATTGCTCCCAAAATAACTTCCATCCTATAGATATTATTAATTGTAGAAGAATATGTTGATGGTTATGTTTACTCCAAACTGGCTAATAATAGAATTATGAAGAATGCAAGACAATGACAAAAGTTAAAGTTGAATAGTAGCTTATTATTATTCTTAAAATTAATCAATCTACATTATAGTAAAATAGCAGCCTTATTATATACAGAATAAGTCATGATTAAAAAGACACTAGATCAAGGAACAAAAGAGGCTTCTTACTCTGGGGTTGTTAAAGATTACCAGGAACAAATAATTCAGACATATAGAAATGTTGTAAATAACTACTTAGAATCACAAAAACAAATTCTTGATTCATTGCAATTATCGTGGTCTCCTCTTATATATAATATATATGGAAAAATGGGATTTTGGAATTATTATTGGTGGTGGATTTATCCAATGAAAATGATGTCAGAGACATACGGAAGAATAATAGACAACAGCTTTGCAGAATATAATAGACGAAACTAGGATAGCGATAATAAACTCTTTTTATTAATAATTGGTAGATATCAAACGATAAGAGATATTTTTATGTCCAAGAACTATATGAATAACTCTATTCTACCTACTTTTTGCATATTTTGTGAAAAGGAGTAAGTAAAGTTGAGTTTCTTTAATTGATCTATTTCAAGCCCATATGTCTACTCATGATCTAATATCTCCAGCGCTGATGAGTCTTATTCAATCATTGTGGAAGATATTCTTTATTCCGCTAGCAAATGACTAAACACATTCTTATTGGTATTTTTGTCTTATTAGACAACCTTGCAAATAGCAAAATCTGATCTAGTTTATTACAATTATACTATCCAACGGATCATTACTAATGCTTATCCTTAGGAGAATGATATAAACAATAAAATTTTAATTCATAGTTATTAAACCCAGCCCACAATTCCTATATTTGACTACTATAAGATGGAAGCTAGATAAACAGCATAAAATAGAGATTTGGTTTGTCAATATAATAGAAGGTATTATGTGATGTCAGAGGATGGCAAGCTACACATTTGCTGCAGAATATTATCTAAAGAGTTTATACCTATAATGCAGAGAAACAAATATGGGCGTATTATGAATGTGTTAATTTAATCGGCTCTCTACACAGACTGGCTGTTAAACACCTGCTTGTGATGTCTTCAAAGCAGTGTTAAATGTACTTGCTCATAAACTGGCAGCTGAGCATTATAGTACTGGTATTTTGGTTGATGCTATTGATCCGGGACAGGACGGGCATAGATATGAGTAGTCAATGAGGCTTCCAGTCAAGGAAGGAGCACAAGAATAATATGTCGTGCAACATTGCCAAATAATGGACCAAGCGAAGGTTTTTCTTTGATGGCAAAGCTATTCCTTGGTAGGTAAAATCATTTCTACTCTATAAGAAACTGAAATGAATAAAATCTATATTATGCTTCTAAAACAATTGTGCTCCACTGTGAAGGTATAATATAGCGAGAAAAATAAAAAGTAGGTTTTACTAAAATTAATGAGATTTGACATTATAATTTTTACATAAAAACCTACATTTAATTATCCATATTGCAAAGTCATGATTGCTAAAGGAGAGATAAAAAGAATGAGTAGACGTGAAGTTTTGCTGTCGGTAGAAATTCCTGATATAGATATACAAGAATTTGCTGCATGGGAGGATTTCAAAGGAGCTTTTGCTAGAGATGAATACATCTTTCTGAACAAAGAAGAGGAAAAGAAAGAAAAATTAGTTATCTAGGGAACAAAATTATTTTTGAATTTTTAATTTCATAAAACCCTATTTAATTCTCTTGGAAAGAAAGAATACTAAAGTAGAACTTTCCAATAATGGTGTGTCTAGTATATGATGTAAAGGAATAATAAAGGCGATAATAACCTATTTAAGGAAAATTCTATGACATATTGCATACTGTGTATTATAAAATATAGTTATGGACATCAAAAATAGTTTATCCAAGAATTATTATTTCTTTGAATGTCTTTCTCTCTTTCAGAATAGCTGGTTAAAGTATAAGAAATAGATCATTGATATATCTAAAATCATGATTGAAAACCTTAGAATAATTCTATTTGCAATTTTGGCATTATTAAGTTTTTTATCTATACAATTTATTTATTATTATTACTCTGCTGCTGCCGCAGAACCAATTGTTAATGATCCTAATCTTAAGATAGAGATTGTGTTTAAAGGGATTGAGTTTCCCACAAGCATGACATTTTTAGATCAAGATGATATTTTGGTTTTAGAGAAAAATAATGGTATAGTAAGAAGAATTGTAAATGGTATGAGTTTATCAGAACCGTTGCTTGATGTGAATGTCGCTAACGCAAATGAAAGAGGAATGTTAGGAATTGCTGTTGCAAAAAATGATGTCAAGAATACTACTAATGTTTTCTTATACTATACTGAATCTAAAGAAAGAGATGGTAACGATGATTGTAATACATCAACTAATTGTAATAAAGGAAATGATCCTCTTGGGAACCGTCTTTATAGATATGAATTAATACATGACAAACTAATGAATCCTAAACTTCTCTTAGATTTACCAGCGACACCTGGACCTGCTCACAATGGTGGCGTCATCACACTTGGACCTGATAATAATTTGTATCTTGTCATTGGTGAGCTTACATTGATGAGAACACAATCTTCCAATGTACAAAAAGGATTAGCACCTGATGGAAGAGGTGGCATACTTAGAATTACTCAAGATGGCAAAGCAGTAGAAGGAGGAGGACTTCTGGGCAATACAAATCCACTAAACTTATACTATGCATACGGAATACGCAATAGCTTTGGAATAGATTTTGATCCTGTAACTGGTAATTTATGGGATACAGAAAATGGTCCAGGTTTTGGTGACGAAGTTAATCTTGTCAAACCAGGATTTAATAGCGGATGGGCTAAGATGCAAGGAATATGGGAAGTAAAGAGAGGTAATGAGGGAAACATTGTACTATATCCTCCTAATAGCTTAGTAGACTTTGGTGGAAAAGGTAACTATAGCCTTCCTAAATTTGTATGGAATAGTACAGTGGCTCCTACTGCAGCCAAGTTTGTATCTTCTGATAAATTGGGCACACAATATAAAAATGACTTATTTATAGGAGATGGCAATAACGGAAACATTTATCATTTTGATTTGAATAATGATAGAACAGAACTTGTTCTTCAAGGACCGCTTGCTGATAAAGTAGCAAGCAATATTTCAGAAAATCAAGATATAATATGGGGTAAAGGATTTGGCATAATTACTGATATACAAGTTGGACCTGATGGCTACCTCTATATTCTTTCAATCAATCTTCCACAGGAAAGAGGAACCATATTTAGGATAGTTCCTGTAGTATAATGGGCGGAAGCAAAACAGAGTTTTTCATGGAACTAATCTTGGTATATCATTACCTCCTGATTTTATCTTTTCTTCAATTCTATACAATGCTATATCAATATAGTCATCAGTAATCAATGAAGGTATCTTGAGCTGAAGTGTTTGGGGTAAGACGGAATTTATTTGTTGTAGTATTTGTATTCTTTTATCAAGATCAAATTCCTCATTGCATTTTTTTATGAGCATCGAGACTATCGTTTCTACTTTACTTTTCATCATCATATGTTTCACTCTATATATTTTAGTAAAGGAAAGATCTAAATATTTTACAGTTGTCGCATTTATCCACCATGAATTTATTGTCTGATGAAAAAACGGCTCTAGAAGTACCTCCTTCAAAAATAACACCGCACTGCTTACACTGATGTAGATATACCGGATTTGGTGATGCTATTTTTTTATAACGTGATTTGAGTTTCATATATACTATAATACTTTAAAGTATTAAAAGGTAATATACAAATGCATAATCATAAGTATATACTTATATCTAACTGGGATATAATATTTGTTGAAGTTGTTGTTTGTTTTATGGTAATACAAACTAAAACAAGATTATTTAGAGTAATGGCAAAATCCAAGAATCAAGTTACTGCACGACATACAATCTTTTTAGAGAAAGCTTTTGTTGAAGATAGTCTTTTTCCATTCAAAGCAGGTGATGTTATACTAATAAGAATAGACCCAGATAATGAAAGGTTGATAATTACTAAAGCTAATAGAAGTAGCAGCACCAATAGAGATACACATCCTTCTCATAATCAGAAAAGTTACAAATAATTAATTATAATCATTTCTAATAAGAAAAGAACAATTAAAAAGCATCATATAACATTTTAGACTTTGATTACAATGGGACACATATTGATTTAGACAGGTTTTTCTATACTCTTATTTATGCAAACTTCAAATTGCTCTGGAGGAAGTATGTCTTAATTATTTTCGAGAAGTCTGCAAGCTAAAGTACGATACTTCTTTGAATTCTTCTTAACCAGGAGCAAAAACTCTTTGTCCCAGTAATTGTGACAAAGAATTGTAAGACGATGATGATTATTATTTATCTAAAGTAATGCTGAATACACTTTTGGAAGCGAGATGTCATATCTATAGTTTATGTTCATATGACCATCATCAAACTCTTCATAATAATGCTCGATATTCATCTTCTCAAGCTTAGAGTGCAGTATCCTTGCTCCCCACTGGAGGTTAAACTCATCTCTTGTTCCACAGTCAATGAATATTAATTTGAGCTTTTTTAGATTACTCCTGTATTTTTCAATCATCCTCACTGGATCCCAAGAAAGCCACCGATTCCAGACTTTTTCCAACATCTCTCCTGTTTCAATATCGAAAGGTAAATCGACACCCCTATTTTCTGAATTAGAATTTGGCGAATAATGAGCTGCCATTGCAAATATATTCAATGGAGGTCCATCGTTTTTTTGATGTCGATTAGGTTTCTTCCAGAATTTTTCGAGCCACTTTTTTGGGCTGCCGCCTGCCGCCCTAAAAGCATCAAGAGCCTTTGGAAAATCTGGAAGATAGCAATATTCAAAAGCTGCATCTCCAGAATGGTCAACTAATCCCTGAAATACTTCTGGATGGCGCATACCTAGCACAAGAGCACCATAACCCCCAGAAGATTTTCCCCAAACTGCATGAGAGGATGTGTTATAAGTTTTATCAACAAATGGTACAATTTCATTCACAATATAGTCTTCATATCTTCCTGTGGCTGATGAATTGATATACTGATTCCCTCCAAATCTTGTAAAACAATCGATTAAGACTAAGATCATTGAACCACATTTGCCTTCTGAAATCAATCTGTTCATTCGAGCTTCAATGTTCTCCCCAAGAGGATCAGCATTTAATAACATTTTTCCATTGCCGCCAAAGCCGGCCAATCCAAACACTGTCACATATCCTTTTGAATATGACTCTGAATAGCCTGGAGGAAGATATATTATTACCTCTCTAACATACGGATCCTTTAATGGATTAGATTTAAGAATGGTGCTTTCATGTGTATGAGTCACTACTTTTCCTTTGAGTCCTTTCAATTTCCCAATACAGTATCAAACTAGACGTTTATTGATTAAAAGCGTAACTGAATGACCTAAACTAAATTATGAGCAAAATGAAATACTCTCTTTTTTCAAATCTTTTTTCAAATAGGCATTACCATTATCCTTGACGCATATGCCACTTTGGACATACTGATAGAACGGTGTTAAACTCTCTTTAATGTAAAGTCATTTGATGTTGACACAATAACGAAAAGAGATATTGTTAACTAAAAAAATAGAAGAGAAAATTAGAGCAAAAAGCAGTAGCAATATTTGACAGCAATAGATAGCAGTAAAAAGCCGTAACACTATGTCCTTTTAGTGAAGTTGATTAACAATATATATATTAAGTCAATAATAGATAAAGCTAGAATAGCTAGATTAGCTACAGTAGATTCAGAATGTAATCCGCACTTGGTACCAGTTGTGTTTGCGTTTGATGGAGAGAATTTCTATATACCTATAGATGAGAAAACTAAGCAAGAACCTTCTAAACCTGAAAAGCTAAAAAGAGTCAAGAACATTCAGACAAATCCGAATATTGCATTACTTATAGATGAATACAATGAAGACTGGACAAAACTCTATTTCGTTATGATACAGGGAAGAGCTTCGTTAATAAGTAATAAAAAAGGAGAGCAACAAAATGAACCATTATTATTAGAAAAAGCTCACAAATTACTCTCAGAAAAATATCACCATTATCAAAAAATTGGTATTGGAGAATATGTTATAATGATATATCCATACAAGATAATGAGTTGGAAGAATAAATGAATAATGGATGACCTATGATTAATTCATTACATTATTCTTCTTCTTCTTCTTCTTTTATTTAGCAAACTTTGACAGCTCTTTTGTTTTATCAATCATATTATCAACATCTCTACCTATAGATACAAAGTTGTATCCAAATATTATGTGGCCGACCCCCATCTGCTTTATTCTCTGTATATCGCTGCCAATTTTGTCAATTGTTCCAGTCAATGGAAATCTTTGGCCTTCATTAGATTGGTTTTTTGAATCA
>Ga0126310_10000095_pt1 | contig 24764 bp, 24 predicted proteins | sample Plot60_FD_92540 | JGI IMG/M metagenome (GOLD analysis project Ga0126310, IMG submission 92540) | Serpentine soil microbial communities from UC McLaughlin Reserve, CA, USA - Plot60 | ecosystem: Environmental > Terrestrial > Soil > Grasslands | place: USA: UC McLaughlin Reserve, Lake County... | reverse complement strand
CTAGCAGACCCGCCAACCACCCCAGAACGCCGAAAGCCCCGCCACCGACGGGGCCTCCACCAGCGCGCCCGAGAGGATTCGAACCTCTGACCTTCGGTTCCGTAGTTCCGCCCTGGTGGGCGTGTTTGCCGTGGTATCGGGGATCTCGCGCGGTTCGGTCGTGTCCCCGGAGGTCAGAAATGCGAGGTCGGGGACATATTGGGGACACGTCTGTCGATCAGGCCGCGCGCCGTTGCTGTCCGTGGGCATCTCGGCAGGTCGGGCAACGCCGAAGGTGCGCGCGAGCCTGCAAGTCCTTCGGAGAGCCCGGAGGGAACCATCCCAGAGCATGCGCTGTGAGCAAGGAAGCCTGTTCGTCGCACCAGCGTCCCTTGGCGATGAGCGCTACCGAGCGTGCAAAGCGCTGCGTCAACCCCTCTCTCCCGCTGTGGCCGTAGAGCAGATTGTCGATGCGCTTTCGCGAGGACCCGAGCCGAGCTGCGATCTCCGTGCAGGAGCAGCCCTCGATGATGCGGAGATAGAGCACCCTGGCCTCTATCTGGCTGAAGTTGCTGCGGATGGCTTCCAGCACCGGCCATATCTGCTCCCGGTGCTCGACCTGTTCGACTACATCGTCGGCAGCTCGCTCCAAAAGCGCGGTCTCATCGGACGGCACCTCGCGGGATACACGAGCCGAGCGGAAATAGTCAGAGACTCCGAAGTAGGCAGCCCGGGTAAGCCAAGCTGCAGGCTCGTCTATCGCCTCACCACGCTCTAGACGTGCAACCAGGCTTTGCCACGCAAAGTTGTAGATGGCCTCGAACTCGGGCTCGGGCAGGTGCCGGCCCCCAAGCCAACCTCGTACGTTTCGCAGAACCGGCGAGCGCAGCACGTCATAGTCCCTGAGCAGGCGCCGGATCCGGTACGCCCGAAGATCGTCTTGATGGCTCATGTCGGCTCCTCGATCGCCATGCGTTGCCCTTCAATCTGGTTCGCTGAGACGCTAACGCCGGTTTCGGCGGACAACCTCGCGTCCTCGCAGACGCTGCGGTACCTTGCCGACATGACCGCGAAAGAGCAGTTGCGCAGCCTGGTCGACACCCTTTCCGAGGAGGAGGCGGCCACGACGCTGATCGTCGTCGAACGACAGCGCGACGACGCGATGCTTCAAGCCCTCGCCGCGGCGCCCCTCGATGACGAGGAGAGCACCGACGAGGAGGACCGCTCGGCCCGCGAGGCGACCGCCGAGTACCACCGGGGCGAGGCAACCAGCTCCGACCAGCTCAAGCGCGAACTCGGCCTCGATTGACCGCGCCCTGGTCCTGGGTCGCCACGTCACGCGCTCGGCGTGACTTTCGGCGCCTCGATCCGCCCGACGCCCGCCGCGTCGTTGACGCGCTCGACCGCTTCGTCGAAAACCCGCGCGCCGGCGACATCCGCAAGCTCCAGGGCAGCACCGAATGGCGGCTCCGAGTCGGCGAGCTGCGCGTGCGCTTCACCTTCGATGACGACGCTCGCGTGATCCACGTCGTGCGCGTGTTGCCGCGAGGGCGAGCCTACGAGCGCTAGTAGCCGGCCCGGTTAGAACCGAATCCCGAACAGGCCGCCATCGTCGGATGCGTCGGTCAGCGTAAGGATCGGCGCAATCTCGACATCCCCCAGGTACTCCGCCGCCGGCAAGTCGTCAGTGTTCAGGGAGCAGAAGTACTGGAATCCGCAGCTAGCCGCCTGCGAAGCCGCGAGCTGCAACGCGGCGCCGACCTGGCGCTCGTCTACCCCGTCGAACAGCTCGCTGTCATGCCACAGGGTCCCGGGACTCTTGGGCTTCGCGGCCCAACGCTGCGCGAGCATCAGGTCAAACGCAAAGATCTTCATGTGGTCGATACCGTGGCTTCCTGACCGCGGGATGTTGATGTCAAAGGCGAACCCGTTGTCCGTCAGGTCAATCACCAACTCGCCAGGAGTTCCATAAAGCGCCTCTGTGTTAGACGCGAACAGCCCAATCGCGTCGCGCCACTGCGGCTCCCTCTCAGCCAACTCGCGCTGGCTGTCGCGTGACAACTCCCGCAAGGCGATCTCCAAGGCCGCCTGCCGCTCTTGGACCTCAGTGAGCCGCGAGATCTGGGCGTTGGCTTCGGCGAGGTTGGCACGTAATTCGCTAAGTCGCTCGTTGAGACGATTCAGCTCCTCAAGAGCATGCTTGGTTTCGAGAATCTCCATGAGCTGTCTGCGTTGTGCCGAGAGCTGCTCGACCTCAAGATCAGATCTTTCCTGCTCGAGCCTCAGACCCTCCATCTCGTCATGCAGATAGCTCCGCCGGTTCGCGATGACCTGCGAATGGAATGCTTGGGCGTCCGCCAACGTCCGACGCACATCCTCGGAGAGTTCCACTCTTGCCTCTTCGAAGAGCCGCACGACTGTCTCAGCATCCGGCCCGACGTCTCTGGTCGCTTCCTCCTCGTACAGCGCCATCTTGCGCTCTCGAATCACGCGCCCATTTACAAGCGCGTGGATGCGCGTCGTCAGGTCATTTGCCTCTGATGCGATTGCTCGGTACTCCGGATGCACCTCGAACGACGCGAGCTGCTTCTCCAACCGCTCGATCTGACCCGTCAGGCGAACACGCTGAGTCCGCAGCTGCCCTACTGTCTGTTCAGGGTCACCAAGCGCCCCCTGCTCCAGCGCCTTCTCGAGCGTCCGAAGGGCCTCCCGCTGGTCCTTCAACTCTTGGAAGCGCGCAGCATGCTCCCAGCTCAGGTCCAGAAGAAACGCAACGCTTACCTGCTTCTGCCACTCGCGTTGTCCACTGAAGAATCTGAACGGTGTCTCGTAGGCACCAGTGCGATAGCGCGCGAAGTAGGGGAACAGCATGCGGAAGCTCGGCCGATATCTAGCTCTCTCGACTTGAGGTGGAAGGCCGAACATCTCCTGGCCAATAACTGCACGCCAGTCTTCGACACTCAACCGATACGAGTTCGACTCTCTGTCCCAGTACGGCTGCACAGGCCATTCGGCAAAATCCCCTGCCAGAGCGACACTCTGGTTCATACCGAGAGCCCGAGTAACGTCGATTCGTCTTGCGTTGACCTCCAGATCGACTGTAAAGGCCCATCCCGTAAGCTCCGGTCGGGTCAGCCCTCCCGTGCGAGGAGCCGACCCACCCAGGCAGAAGTGCAGGATCTCAAGGAGCAGGCTCTTGCCGACACCATTCCGCGTGTCCTGGGCGGTCGAGTCCTCCGTCGTGTCGGCCAGCAGAACGTTAATGCCGGGAGTCAGATTGACCTGCTTGAACCGTCTGTCATTGGCCTTGATGCTGTGGATCATGACGCTACGCGCAGCTCACCATGGGCGAGATCAAGAGCACCTACGAGAAAGAGGACGTCCAACGCGAGCACGAACCGATCGAAGGTCGCCACGGCGGCCTCGCGGCGAGCGACCTCCCAGAGCTGATTCACTGTCATCGGGGCGTCGAGGTGCTTAAGGAGGAGCGCTGAGACGCCGATCAGGGACTGGGCCGGGCTCAGATGCTTCGTCGGAAGGATCACCGCTCAAACACCTCGCAGATTCGGAACAGGTGTACAAGCACCGAGAGGCCGGCTGCGCGCCTCTTGATGTCGTGACCTGGCCCGCCAGCGAAACGTTGCAATGCGATGAAAAGCTCATCGCCGGAGAGGTTCTCCTGTCTCAGGCGGTCGTACTCCCTCACGAACCCGCCCCGCAACCGATCTGGGAAGTCCGGGGCGATCGCAGCGCGCCGGGCAACGTAGTCCCTTCACGAGGTCCGCCCCCAGCATCCCGATCGACATCTCGTAGGAGATCCGGTCGGTCAGGTCGTTCTTACCCATCTTCTCGCGCACCTCAGTGAGCGTGAAGCCGTTCCCGGACGCGACGGCCGTGTTCGCAACGGCGTCGGCGACCAGCTCCAGCTCCCGGAAGCTGATCTCGCCCACGGCCTCGGCCATCTGCCCGTCCACAAAACGCTCGTGCTCCTGCTTCCACGCACGCATCTCGTCGAGGGTGTACGTGTTCTCCTGCGCGTCGGCCACGGCATGATGCTCGCGACAGAGGAGCAGGAGATTGTCGACTGCATCCCGCTCCTCGGGCGGCATGATCGGGTCGGCTCGTGGCCCGTCGTCGCTCTGCGAGACGATATGAGCAATCTGTCCGATGATCGCCTCAGCGTCATACGCCGTGGCCGGCTCGGTCAGCCGGTTGGTACATCCCGGCTTTGCGCAGCGGTTGCCGGATTTCAATGCGAGCAGCTGCGCAGTTCTTCTTGAGACGGCCATCGAGAGGCGACCCTAGCGAGCGCACCGCCCCGATTTCGCCAGTTCCAGTGCGACAGCCCCGGACGCGTTGCGGGCGCGAGACTAGTCGACACCTGCGAGCAGGTCCGTAACCCCGACTCTCAGTCCCCTTGCAAGGCGCACGAGCACTCGCACGCCTGGATCCCGCTGGCCGCGCTCGATGCGGCCGACGTCGGACAGGGCGAGGCCGCCGGCGTCGGCTACCTGCTCCTGGGTGAGTCCGCGTTCGGTGCGGATTCGGAGGACGTTTCTGCTGAGGCGGTCGAGCGGATCGCGAGCCACGGCGAGATCGTCGTGGCGTGGGGCCGATCGGCTCTAGAGCTAATAAGCCTCTTGTTGTTGTGCGGCCTCGTGCGATTCCCGGTCCCCGCCGAGGCGCCCGAGCGCCTGACGGGCTCGGAGCTGGCGGTCCCAGACGTCCACGAACTCGGAGAGCGACACGCCAAGCGCGGCGACGACGCGGAGCAGGTTGAGGAACCCGACGTTGGCCTCCCCTCGCTCGATCGTGCCGACGTAGTTGCGGTGCATGGCTACGCGCTTCCCCAAGTCCTCCTGGCTCAGGTTGTTGCGCGCACGCAACTCGCGCACGGTGCGACCGAGGGCGCGAAGGGCATCGTCATGGTGGGGTCGGCGGCTGCGCATAAGGCTTATTAGCTCTAGGGCTTATCAGCCTTATTGCACGACGATGCACCCATGGCTCGCGACCCACTGCGCCGGCTCGGCGCGAACGTCCGTGCCCTCCGACACGCGCGCGGCCTGACGCAAGAACAGCTCGCGCACGCAGCCGGCCTCTCGCTCTCGGACGTCGGACGCATCGAACGCGCCGAGCGCGACCCCGGTGTCCGCGTTCTCGTGCGCCTCGCCCGTGGCCTGGACGTTCCGGTCACGCGTCTGCTCGACGGCCTCCACTGACACCCACCGATTCTCAAGCTCCGCTTCGGCGCTCGTTCAGCGCAGAGGTTTCTCGCTCGGCATCCAGCCCAGCCCCCACTTGCTTCCGCCGCTGCCTCCTCCCATACCAGCAGCATCATTCTCGCTGTGCCCTCGCTCCCCGCCAGCCATCGTTCCGGCCCATCACCCAACTAAAGGGGTAGGTCGAGGAAGGGAGTCACGGGTGCGGAGCAGCGGTGACTCCCTTCCTCGACCCCAGTGTTGACGGGCGATCTGGCGGGGAGCGAGGGCACAGCGTCCGAAGGTCGGGCGCGAGGTTCCCGAAGATTCGGACGGCAACTCGGTCCCGAGACTCGGGAGCGCGACCGTTCAAGCTCCGGCGCCGTCGGCTGTGACGCCGATCCGGTCCAGCTCCAACGTGTACCCCGCCGGCGCGCAAGCACGATCACGCCCGTGCCGCTCGCTCGGCGGCGTCGGCGGCACCTGCAGCAACTCACCGTCGCCGGCCAGAAGCCGGTCGCGCGTCGTGAAGCCGACCTGCTCGCGTCCTGGGTGGAAGGCGTGCGCGCGGTGCCCCGGACTGTCGTTGCTGCTCCACGCTGTCAGCGCGCCGTCAGCCGCTCGCACGAACGGCTCAAGCTGGCGCTCGGATGCAGTGACGACGAGCACGATCGGCTCGGTAGGCAGCGCCGCGTAACGGCTCTCGCGCCAACCCTCGGCCAGGAACCAGTCGTAGCGGCGCAAGCGGTCGAGCTGCTTGGTCGCGCGACGAGTGCGGTCGTACTCGATCAGCACCGCGACCTGCGGCGCGTCGAGCGGTCCCCACAGCAGCGTGGCGTCCGGCTTCAAGATGCCGCGCACGGCCGCCTCGAGACGGACGAAGGTCGGCGCGTCGTCGGCATACTTCGACGGGTTCGGCGCGGCCGTCTCGTAGCGCGGGTCGATCGCGCCGCCGCGCGGGCCGACGATGCGGAACGGCGCGGCGTCGATCAGCGGGCCGGAGCACCCGGCGGCGCGAGCGGCCAGGGCCGCGAGCTGCGCCACGAGCGCGGACACCTGCACGTCGTGCTCGACGTAGCTGATCGATGTCAGCTCGGCGGGCTCGTAGTCGTGCCCGTCGACCGCGGCGTCCGCGTCGAGCAGCAGCCGCCAGCCGAGCGCAGTCAGGCGGTAGATCCACTCGCACGACCCCTGCGTGCGCGAGACGCGCGGGCGCAGCCGGTCGAGGAAGCCGATGTCGTGCAGCAGCTTCAAGCGCTCCTGCGCGGCCGTGCCGAGCCGGCCCCAGAACAGCGCGGCGAGCGTGGTGGTGGTCGCGTAGTTGAAGTCGTGCAGGAACGCGAGCAGCCGCACATCGCGCTCGGTGATCTGGCACGGCCGGTGCGCCGCTGGTCGCCGACCCCACTGGATGCCGAGCGCGCCGAGGCCGACGCCGGCCGTCGCGATCCGCTCGGCGAGCGGGTCGAGGCTCATCGGCCGTACTGGCCGCCGGTGCCGCGCCTGGCGGCGAGGTGCGCCTCAAGGTCTTCCTTCGAGAAGCGCACCGCACGCCCGATCCGCAGGCACGGCAGCCGGCCGCTGCGCGTCAGCTCGTAGACGGTCGAGACCGGCACGCACAGAAGCGTGGCGACGTCGCGCGCGGTGAGCAGCCGGCGGTCGAGGTTCACGACCGTCTCGGCTGTCGTCGGTGGGTGCATGGCGGCCTCCAGGCGGATTGCGGGCTCTACCTGTACAAGGCCCAAAAATTCGCCGCCGCACGAAAACTTCGAGCGAACGTAAGAGAAGTGACTGTTACCGAGCCGGCACCGATGCAGCCGCACCGCCCGCGTCGAACGCGCGCGCCAACCGCTCCGCCGCGTCCTCGTGACTGCGGAAGTGCGTGTAGCGCATGGTCGTCTTGATGTCGGCGTGGCCCATCCACGTCTGCAGCTCGACGAGCGAGGCGACGTGCTCGACGGCGAGCGTGCCGAACGTGTGGCGCAGGTCGTGGAAGCGCAGCGGCCGAAGGCCCGCGGCTCTCTGCGCGACGACGTAGCGACGGCGCAGCGCGGAGGCGTCGAGGTACGAACCGCCGGCGCCGACGAAGACGAGATCGTCTGGGCCCGTCCAGCGGTCGCGCTGCCCCAGTCTCGCCAGCACCGCGGCGACGGGAGGAGCGAGAGGCACCGATCGCCCCTTGCCTGACTTCGGCAGCGTCAGCTCGCCGTTGGCATAGCTCGCCGACACACGGATCGTCTGCCGCGCGAAGTCGACCTCGCGCCAGCGCAGCGCGACGAGCTCGCCGCGGCGCAGGCCGGTGAACGCAGCCGTCAGGAACACGGCGGCGTCCTGCTCGGAAGCCGCCGCCCGGGTGAGCGCCTGCACTTCCTCTGGTGTGTAGAACAAGAAGCGCATCGGGTCGAAGCGAGCGCGCAGCCGCTCGACGGATGCCACAGGGTTCAACGGGAGCCCGTACACTTTTCTCGCCCGCTCGAAGATGCCGTGCAGCACCGTCACGAGCTTGTTCTTCGTCCGGTTCGACAGCGGCCGTCTGCGGCGGCGCGAGTCGAGCCCTGCCCGCCAGCGCTCGATCGCCTCGGCCGTCACGTCCTCGACGCGCACGCCGTCGAAGGCCGGCAGCAGATGCGCCTGCACCGTCGAGCGGTAGTCGCGCAGCGTCGACGGCTTGCAGTCGCGCTCCTGTTCGACGTAGCGCAGCCACTCGTCGCAGGCATCGTCGAACAGTGCGCCCGTCGCGACGAGCCCCGGCAGCGTCCCGCGGCGCGCCTGGTCGAGCACGTCGCGCAGCCAGTCCTCGGCGGTGCGTCTCGTGAACGTTCCCGCCGCCGGGCGACCGCGACCGGTCCACGCCGGGCCGATCTTCTTCTGCACCTGCCGACCGTCCGGCAAGCGGTACTTCGCGTACCAGACCGGCCCGCGCGCACGGTCGACGCGGAAGACGTGTCCGCTCGGAGTGCGGGTCCCTGGCAGCGGCATACAGCCCACGATACGCCGATCTCGGGACATATCGGGGACACTTCCGTCCTCGGGACACGTCCCCTGAAACGACAAAATCCCCGCTTAGCAGGGATTTCGTGACGCGCCCGAGAGGATTCGAACCTCTGACCTTCGGTTCCGTAGACCGACGCTCTATCCAGCTGAGCTACGGGCGCAGTGCAGTGTGCTCGGGCGCTTCCACGTACGGCAACCGCCCGAAACCACTGTCCTGCCTGAGTTTTATCAGGTTCGCCCTCGTGGGAATGCCCGCGTCCGCGCGAGGCGCCGGGCTTCCAGACCAGCGCCTTGACCTCCGGTGCGACAGGAACGTCGCTCACGATGGTCGTTCAGCCAAATCCCTTGCGCCACCGGCGATCTTCGGGTTCCAGCTTCTTCGAAAGCCGCTGGTCCCATTTCTACTTGCCGTCTGGTCCCATTTTTATCGGCTCGTGCTCGCGATTCCGTTCGCGGTTGTTCGCGCGCACTGGTCGATCCTGTTCGGCTCTGCTCGCCCCGATTCGCGTCTGTTCGCAGCGCAGCCGGCCCGACCTCCGGTCTTCCGCAAGCACGCTGGACCGGATGGTTGGGACGCGCACGCGCCGCGTCGTGGTGGCGACCGAACAGATGCGACCAAACGCGAACAGCCCCGAAGTAGCGCCGATGCCGCTTCTCACGTCCACTCGGAGCGCACGCCCTCCGCCGACCAGGTCGCCGGCGCAGGCGAAGCACTCGATGCCCTGGACCAGCTTCGGCGCCTTCCTGCTCATCTCGACAAACCCCCGCGCGTTCCTGAGACCGCTGTCGCCCGCCGCCGCAGCGGACCGCGTCACGGATTGGCTCGCCGCACCCGCCGCTAGACACGACATTCGCGGCGGCCTCGTCCCCGACGCCACGCTCGCCATGCTCACCGCGCTCGCAATCGAACACGGACTCACCCTCCACTGCGCCGACCCCAACTTCGCCCGCTTCACCGAACTCCGCTGGCAGAACCCCCTGCGCGGCACTACCCTTTGAGCCATGACGGTCAAGGAGCGCCTGCACAAGTTCGTCGACGAAATGTCAGACGAGGAGGCCGCGACGACGCTCGAGCGTCTCGCCGCGCGGCGCACCGATTCGCTCGCCCGACTCCTCGACGCCGCACCCCCGGACGACGAGCCGCTCACGCCTGAGGAGGCCGACGCCATCCAGCAGGGCTACGACGAACTCGACGCCGGCCACGGCATCTCGCTCGCCGACTTGCGTCGAGAGCTCGGGTGAGCAATCCCGAACGGCGCATCACGTTCGCGCCGCGCGCCGAACGCGACCTGCGCCGCCTCGACCCTCCGATCCGCCAGCGCGTCCTCGACTCGATCGAACGCCTCGCCGCCGCCGATCCCACGCTCAACATCCGCCGCCTCACCGGCCGCGACGACTGGCGACTGCGCGTCGGCGACTGGCGCGTCATCTTCCGCTTCGTCGAAGACCGCCACGTCGAGATCGCCCGCGTGCTCCCGCGCGGACGCGCCTACGACCGCTGACCCACTCCGCTCCGCAGACCGCCTCGGTGGCCGTCTGAGAAGCATCACGAGCACCGCGGTGGCTGCTCGTCCTGCCCGAACCGAAGTCTCCTGGCGCCAGGATTTCGCGCTGGTTGCGAACTGGCGCGCAAGTCCAGTCGCGTTTGGTCCGATATGGCGGTTACGGTCGCAGACCAAAGGCTCGAGGCTCAAGGCATGGACGACGAACAGCTCAACCTCGGCTTCACCGGACAGCACCGCTCGCCGCTGATGCGGCGCCTTGCCGCCATGGCCGCACCCATTGCGACCGATGCAGGCTCGGTCATCGATGACGAGGAGCTGCTCGGAGTGGCCCGTGCGGTTTGCGACGCCTTCAGCCACGACGATGCCGCCGGTGGGCTGACACGCTCCGAGATAGCAGCGCGCATCAACGGCGCCTGCTCGCCGGCAGCCCTTGAGACGCGCCTCGGCGTGTTCGTGCGGATGGAGTTGCTGCGGCCCATCCTCGACAAGAAGCATCAGCAACGGTACGTGCTCGCGCCCGCAGGGCTGGTTGGCGTGCTTGTCGTCGACCGCTTCTCCAGCCGTGGCGGTGTCGAGGAGCTGCTGAGCCTGCTCGACCGCACGGCCAGCGCGCTTGCGCGCCACGAGGCTGACGCGCCTGCGGTCAGCGCCGCGCTCGAGAGCTGCCGCGCGATGTTCGCCGTCTTCGCCAACGAGCTGTCGCGGCTGGTCGCGACAGCGCCGCTGAACGAGCTGCTTGACGAACGCCGCTTTCACGACGACTCGAACTTCATGAGCCGCATCGGTGATCTGCAGCGCCTGGTCACCGACCAGTTCCCGCAATTGGACCCGTCCGCGTACAAGCTGCTGCTGGAGGCGCAGCGCTACGTCGGTGTCGTCGAGGACTTGCTCGGGCGCGTGCTTGACGAGGGCGGCGGGGCGCGCAACTTCTCGCTGCTCGACCCCGAGGAGTACCTGGAGGCCGCACGCACCGCAAGCGTCGACGAACTCTCCGCAGTCGCCGCAGACATCGCGTTCGACCCGGCGCGACCGTGGGTCGACGCGGGCGCGGTCATCGAAGCGGTGGAGAAGTACCGCCCGAAGCGCACGGTGCGGGTGCGCCCGCCGGAGCCGCCAGCGCCCAGCGACGAGGACCCGGTTGAGCAGTTGCAGGCGCGCGCTAACCAGGCCACGCGCCGCCGTGCATTGCAGGCCGAGGCGTTGCTGGGTGGTGGCGAGGACAAGGAGCTCACTGACACGCTTCGCGGGTCAGGCTGGCCGGCAGCGGCGCATACGCTCGCCGACCTGCTCGTGCTCGATGGCCTGCCCGAGCAGCCGTACCGCGTCGAGATGGGCGATGCGCTCTACGTCGATGCCGGCAGCGCAGTGACGTATGCCTCGCCGGCGCGACTGGAGCGCCGTGAGGCTCGGAACGATCCCGGGTCGACACAGAGCCAGCGGTCCGAGGAGACGAACGAGGTTGTGGCGCTGGCGACCGCAGCTTCGCACCCCGACGGTGATCGGCTGGCGAAGCGTTGATGCCCGAGCCCGCCTTCACTCTCGCGGCGATGCGCGCAGGCGGGACTTACGCCGTGAGCGAGCGTGACCGCGCATCCGCTGAGGCGGTGGCCACAAAGCTCGGTCGCCGAGTTGTCGAGGCCGCCAGCCACGGCGGCACGGCTTCGCTCGCGCTCGGGTTCGCTGACGGGTACGAGCCGAACCCAGGCGACGAGGTCGTCTCCGTGCGTCGGCTTTCGCCCATTCCGCTCGTTGCCCTGGCCGCGTGCATCGGGCTGTGTTGGACTGAACTCGACCAGTCGCCGTACCCAGGAAGTCCGGTGAGCATCGATCGTGTGCTGGAGGTCACCACCGAGCTCGGGGCGCCGCACTCGCACCTGCTGGGCGCGCTCCGCAACGAGCTCAGCATGTCGGGGCTCATTGAGATGAACGAAACCACAGTGCGCCTGGGGCCGGCCATCGCTGCTTGGACCGACGCGCAGGTCGACACGCTGCGCCGATTCGCCGACACGCTGCCCGGAACCGATGTCTGATCGGCTGAGCTCGCTGAGCGAGGCGCTGCGCGTCGAGGTGCTGGCGGCCACAGCCGCTGTCGACGTCGCCGACGAGCCGGTCCCGCCGCAGGCATTCCGAGCGCTCGCGGACCCGGCGTTGCGCGCGGCCGTGGACGAAGCCCTGTTCGCCACCGGCCGCTGTCTGGTCCAGCACAAGACGGGCTGGCTGTCAGGCTACCGCGACGATATCGCCGACCGCCTGGTTGTCGAGGGTCTCGGAGTGCTGGAGCCCAAGGACCGCGCTGTGCTTGCGCTCGTGCTGCTGCACACCGTGGCCATCCCACGAGCACGCGGACGCATCGAGTCGGAGGATTGGACATTGTCGGTCCCGACCACCGTCGAGGAACTCGAGCGCAACCGTAGCCTGAATGGGACCGACATCCGTCGCGCGCTTCGCCGGCTGCGCACCCTCGGAGTGCTGCGCCACGGCCACCGTTCGGCCATTGCGCCCGGACCACAGTTCCTGCGCCTCACGCAGGAACGTAACGCGCGACTGTGGGAGGAGCTTGTCCTGTTGTGCCGCCCTGAAGGGATGCTGGCGCAGGTCATCCGCCGTCGGCGCACCGAGCGCCTGAGTGAGGAGACCAGCATTGCTTGAGGTCACCACCTCCGAGAGAACGGCCGCGGGAACCGGCATCGTCGGCGACCGCCAGCTCATCTGCGTACAGACCTTCGACATCGCGCGACTGACGACGCACCCGGTCGTGCTCGTCCCGGGCTCGTTCGTGGCCGTCGGCGGACGTGGTCCCCGCGGCGACTCCAACGAGTCGGGCAAGACGAGCTTCCTGGCCGCGACCGCGCTCCTGCTCGGGGATCCGGAGTGGCGCATGACCGGCGGAGGACCGGCCGCCACGGCCTCGCTGCTGTTCGAGCCCGAGACGGCCGGTGTTGCCTCGCACACCTACCCGCCGGCGCGGCAGGGCTACGTCATCGGTGTCTTCGCCGACCCCGACCAGCCTGAAGACACGGCGGTCACGGTGTGGTGTCGCATCAACGCCGCGACGCCGTACTTCCAGGTTCGTTACGCCGATGGCGTTCATCTCGTCGAAGGTGCCACTAATCGCGACCGCTACGAGGCAGTCGACATCTGTTGGGGAGCGATGCCCTCGAGCACACAGCTGGGCGCGCATCACTACGCCGAGCGGCTCTACGGCGACTCGCCACGTTGCCTGGCCTACGTGGCGAGACGCGGCAAGCAGCGCTCAGTGGCCTCCCTGCTGCAGATGAACGCGGGTGGATTCAGCCCTGAGCAGATCGGGGACGACCTCATCCGCTTGACCGGGCGAGCCGCCGCGTTCGAGACCGAGGCTCAGCAGCGTCAGCGCCTCGATGAAGCTCAGACCACTCTGGCCGACAAGCAGCGCACAGATGAGCGCGCCCGCCACGAGGAGGAGGAGCAGCTTGCCGGCGTCAACGCGCGAAACGCCGCACGAGCTCACCTCGCCGGGGCCGAGCGCGTGTGGCGACTGCACTTCGCGCGCGGGTATCTGGATGTGCTCGAACGCGAGCGGGAGCTGACCACGGAGCGCGACCGGGCGCGAGAGCAGGCGGTTGCGCACGAGGCCGGGGTCGCGGAAGCCCAGGTCGAACTGGACGAGATGAGTGCGCCCGACGAGCTGCAGATCCAGCATGACAAAGCCGAGCGCGAGGCCGCCCGTCTGGATGGTGAGATGGATATGGCGAAGCAGACCTCGACGGAGGCACGCGTCAATCTCAATACGGTCAACGGGCACGTCCGCCGCCTCGACGAGTCCGCCGACGGCTGGACGACGCCGACCGCCGATGAGGTCGCCAGCCAGCTCGCCAGAGCGCGCGAAGCCTTCGGGCAGGCGCAGCAGGACGTCGGCGCGGCCAGCTCCATCCACAAAGAGGCTGAGGACCACCTGCGCGCGGTCGAGGCTGGCACCGAGGGCCGCGCCGGGGAAACCGCGCAGATGCTGCGCGATCAGGGCGTTGCCGCGTCGCCGCTGCTCGACGTCGAGCTGACCGACGCGGCCCGTGGCGAGTGGGAGCCGCGGCTCGCTCTCTACGAGGCGGCGGTCGTCGTCGCGCCCGGGCAGATGGACGACGCGCTCGTCGCCGCCGCCGACTCCCCAGGCGCAGTGCTTATCGCCGGTGAGGCTGGACAGCTCCCCGACGGCATCACAAGCTCGCCCGCGGGCGCCGCCGGGTTCCTGAGCAGACTCGCCGCGGCCGCGCCAGTCGCCATCGACCCGCAACGCGCCGAACAGCCGCACCTCGGCGTCGTGGTCATCGGTGGCTTCACCGAGCCACAGGCCGGTCACGCGAGTCGACTGGTGCGCGCCCGCCACAACCTGGAGCAGGCCAAGGCACTGCTCGACGAGGCGCGGGGCGCGGTCCGCAAGGCCGCGCTGAATGTCGAGCGCCTGGACGGTGACCTCGTCCGCGCTCAGGCAGCCGAGGAGCTCCTCAGCGCACGCGAGACGCACCGCCAGGCGCGCGACGCCGTCAATGAAGCGCAGCAAGCCGTCAACGACCTGGTCAAGCCACTGGAGGAGGCCAAGAGACACCAGCTCGGGCTCGCGGCACGGCTGCACAGTTACGAGCTCGCGCTGAAGGCGGCCGAGGAGCGCGTCGAAGCGCGTAAGGAGAAGCACCGCGTCGCGGTCGAGAAGCAGAGAGCTACCCAGCGCAACCTTGACAGCCTGCAGGTCGAGTTCTGGCGCTCGAGCTGGGGCGGCACGCCGGAGGAGGCCGAGGCCGCGCTCATCGGAGAGCACCGGACCGAGAAGCGCCTTCGCAACCGCGCAGCCGAGCTGCTCCAGGACGCGCTCAGTGCGCTCAGTATCCAGTCCGACGGCTCGGGCGCACCGACTGAGCAACTCGCTGACGTGGCGCGGCGGCGCAGCTTGATGCAGGAGGACCCGGAGCGCGGGCGCGTCCCCGCAACCCTGCAGGAGGTCGCCCGGCCGCTGCGTGACTTCCTCGACACCCACCACGACGCCGACCTGGTCATCGAGGAGCGTGTCACCCGCGCCCGCGAACAGCGCGCCGCCGAGCTGGAGCTCGCCATCGAAGAGACGCGACGGCTCGACTCCGCACTCGCGACTCTGCAGGACGGCGTCGAGCAGCGCATCCGCCAGGCGCTGGAGGCCATCGGCACGGAGTACGACCGTCTCAACCGGGAGTCGGGTTGGTACGGCGCCGACCTACACATCGACGCGCGCCGGCCTGACGGCCCGACCGACCGCTGGCGCTGGTCAGTGACTCCGCGCTGGAAGCGCTCCGCCAACGGGCGCCTCCTGCCCTATGACAACCAGGCCAACACAGCACAGGAGAAGCTCGCCACCGTCCAGCTCGTGCTCGCCGCCCTGCTGGCCGCACCAAACCCCCGCGGGCGCGTGCTCGTGCTCGACGAGCTCGGCGACAGCCTCGGCGTCAGCCACCGCCGCGAGGTGCTCAAGGAGATCGCCCAGACCGCGCACGCCAAGGGCGTGACCGTGCTCGGCACTTGCCAGGACTCGGTGATGGCTGACGCCGCCCACCACTGCGGCGAGCTCATCTACTTCGAGTACCCCAGTCATCAGGAGGCACTCAACCGCCCGACTCGCATGTTCGGCTTCGACGACAGACGCATCCGCGTTGAGCTGACTGCCGACGCCCTGCGCAGCGGCCGACCCGTCGTCTAACGAGCCAGCGCCGTGACCCTCAGTAACTCTGACGAGCAGCTGCACCTCGCTGGCGTACCGGAAGGGCTCGTCGCGCGACCGGTTCGCACGTACCGCCGCGGCGTCGACGGGCAGCTCGTGGAGGTCCGCACCCGTCGCGGCCTGCGCAAGACCGATCGGGTCGAACTCGTCGTTGTCGGCGCACCCACGCCAGTGGACCTCCAGCCATCCGAAGAACGCTGGCTGCTCGACGCAGGGCAACGCCGGTGGACCGGCATCCGCAGGCGCTACGGCGAGGAGGCATGGAATCGCGCTGTTGAGTTGGCCCGTGCAGGCGTCATTCATCTGCGCTGTGCAGTCGACGAGCGCATGGCGCTCAGCACGCCACAGGGCTGGGTCCTGACGGAAGAGTGGGAGTCCCGCCGCGCCCATGCGACATCAGTGCGCGAGCTCAACCGCGAGCAGCTGCGCCAGCGAGCGGCCAACGCGACCAGCGCCGTGGAGTCGTACTGCTCCGAGCTGGCGGCAGCGCTGCGCGCAGCGACGCCTACCAACCCGACACTGCCCGTCCTCGTGTACGCAGCCGAGGATCTTGTCGAGGGCGTCATGCACGCCGGGCCGCGCGCGTTCTCCCAAGCGCACTTCGAGCACACCAAAGCCCGCGACGACGTTGCCAAGGTGCTCACCGACGCGGGAGTACCCAATCAAGTTCTCGTCGAGCTCGGCATCCGACGCTCCGCGCGCGTCGGAGTCGCCGGACCTGTCCGAGGGACCGTCAGGAGCGAGGAGGTCGCGCTTGACCTGCTCGACGGTCCTGTACTGCTGCGCTCCGACCAACCCGGGCTTGCGCTGCGGCTGACCCGTCCCGTGCCGCTCATCATCGTCGAGAATCTGCAAGCCGCGGAGACACTCGCCGACCACTGTCCTGGTGTCGCGGTCATCTACCCCGCTGGGCTGCCCGGACCCGCAGCTCTGGCTCTGATCGGCGCGGTCGCTGGCGACGCCACGAACGTCCTCCTCATCCCGGACGCAGACCTCGGAGGAGTGCGCATCGCCGAGCTCGTGCTCGGGGCAGTGCCGGATGCGACGCTGGTCGACATCGGCACGTTCGACCACCCGGCACGCGAACCGTGGCCCGAAGACACCCTGTCAGTGCGCGGGTTGCGGGCAGCAGTCGACGGACCCGCTGGCGCGCTCGCCCAGGCATGCCTCCAGCGCGGCTATCCAGTCGAGCAGGAACTCAGGACGCTGGAGGCCGTCAGGCGCTCCCTCACCTGATCGACAAACAGACGTCAGCGACGTTCCAGGTGCCTATCGAATCGTCGAGCTCCGCCGTCTCACCTGGCAGAGTGAGTCGGTGGATGGAGATCCGGCACTCGCTCCGCCATTTCGACGAGCCGGCACGGACCGTCAACTAGCTCCATCGCCTCGAGCGTCCTGCACTCACCGTCGAGCAGCGCTGGGTTGTGGACCAGCACCGCAAGGCACTGCGCGCGCGAGATCGCGACGTTGAGGCGGTTGCGGCTGAACAGGAAGTCCAAGCCGCGCGGCACGTCATGAGAGGTGGAGCACGTCATCGCGAAGAAGACGACCGGCGCCTCCTGCCCTTGGAAGCGATCGACGGTCCCAACGCGCACCCCCTCGGGGACGCGCTCGGCGATGCAGCGCACGGCGAGGTTGTAGGGAGCAACGACCATGATGTCCTCGGATCTGAGCGGCTCGGTTCTGCCCTCGTCGTCGGTGACCCGACCGTCGCCCAGCAGCGTCCGACAGGCCGCAGCGACTGCCTCAGCCTCTGCTTCTGAAGCCTGGCTGCAGGACTCGTGCTCGACCTCGAGCACTCGAAGTCCGGCGCCGGCCAGTGGGCCGGAGGCGTCGATTCGCCGCTGAGAGCAGGCATCGCGCGAGTGCAACCGGCCCTCGTAGCTGCGCTCGCTGACGAACGCGCACACGTCGGGATGCATGCGCCAGGTCTCCGTCAGCAGGACGCCCTGACCGTGCGCGATCGTGTCCGCTCCATCCATCAGGTACTCGAGCGCGGAGGCCCCCGCGCCGCCGGGATGGGCGGCCTGCGTGACCTGCGGCAGCTGTTGCGGGTCTCCGAACAGCACGATCCCGTGCGCGCACGCACCGGAAGCGACCGTGTCTGCGAGCGCGAGCTGACCGGCTTCGTCAGCGAACAACAGGTCGAATGCCTCGCGGTGCTCCTCGCGCGCCAGCAGCCAGGCGGTTCCGGCCACCAGCCGGTGGTCGCGGGTGACGTGCTTGTTCTCGCTGACCGTGGCGATCAGTCCATGCGCGCTCTCGTACCCGTCGCCCTTGTATACGCCGCCAACGTCCATGCCCTGTCTGTGGGCATGACGCTCGATCGCCTTGAGCAGGTTCTGGATGGCCGCGTGGCTCGGGGCAGTGATCGCGACGCGGCGCCCAGCTTCGAGCGCTGCGACGATCATGCGCGCAGCACGGAACGTCTTGCCAGTCCCGGGCGGACCCTGGATGACCAGGTGGCTGCCCCGAAGCACGAGCGCGGCGGCGTTCAGTGTCTCGACCTCTTCGCTGAGAAGCCTCACGTCGAGCGCTGGCCGGTCTCGGCGCAGAATCGATCGGACTGCAGCGAACCGAGTGTCGGAAGTCAGGACAGCCTCGGCAATCTCGTCGATCCGGCGCCGCAGCACCGACGGATTCGGCGGTGAACCTGCGATGAGCGCGGCCGGTGCCGGCGCCGGTCTTGTGCTCGCACGCTTGAGGAAGACATGCGTATCCGTGACGCGGTCGAGCGTGTGGCTCTCGCCAGTTGTGGGATCAACGACCGAGCCTGGCTTGAGTCGGAACTCCTGCGGCGGGAAGGTGTACGCATAGCGCAGCGATCGCGCGACCGGTTCGGGTGCGATCGACTCGTCACGACGCAACGACCCGATCGCGTCGCGCTCCTCGTCGAGCTCGACCGAAGTCATCTTCTGCAAAGCAAAGAAGCGCCAATACTGCGGCTTGCCTTCCCGCTGGTGGTAGCGCAACAGGCGCGTCAGCAGTCGCCGCTCAGCAGCATCGGCATCGTCATCCGCTTGGTCCGGCGCAAGGCCAGCGGTGAGCCGCTCGACGATCGGGGCGATCTCTTCAAGCCACTTCGGCAGCTCACCGGATCCTGGCTCTGGGTCCGGCTCAGCGAGCGAGGCGAAGTCGACGCCGAACTGGGCCTCCGCTGCTGGCCGCATGCGGTCAGCGAGCCAGTTGCGCAGGCTGAGGGTTGAGCGGCAGTCGTCCTCGTTGTACGTGCGGATCGCTTCGAGCAGTGCGGGGTCACGATCGGTAAGCCATTGCTCGTAGGCGACGATCGAGCCGCCGCCTTGACGCACCGTCTGCTCGAGGCGCTGGTAGTCGTGGTGGCGTTCGAGTCGCTTGAGCGAATAGGACTCTTCTCCGACCTGCAGCCCTTGACGCACGACCGCATAGAGGTCGACGAGGACGTGCTCGCGAAGCAGCACGTCGACTTCCTCTTCTCGGCTCGCGTGCTTGAGCGCGAGCGTCTGCAGCGTCGAGGCCTCGTGTGAGGCGTAGTGGTAGACGCGCATGCCGGGATGGGCGCGGCGTCGCTCGGAGACGTAGTCGACGAACCGCTCCAGCGCAGCCTGCTCGGCTTTCAGGTCGTGCGCCCACACATGCTCGTAGCGACCCTGCGCGTCACACCATCCCCAAAGGTATTCCACCCCGCCGTCACGACCGGCGTAGGGATCGCCCTCCAAGTCGAAGAACACGTCACCCGGGTCAGGCGCCGGCAGCCGCGCATAGCCGCGAGCCCGTGCCGGCTCCAGGTGGCGATGCGTCGGCTCGCCGCGCTGACGCGTACGCACCTGAAGCGACGCCTGACCACGCAGCAGCTCAAGGCGCTCCGCACCGAGCCGTGCGACCCGCAGCTCAGGCGAAGCGACCGCGAGCGCCGCGACCGTCTCGACCCCGGCATCGACCAGTTTCTCGCGCTGATCGCGGCGCGCATTCGCGACAAGGCTCAGGTGATCGACCGCGCGCAGCTGCTGCTCGCACTCGGCGCCGAAGACGCAGATCTGGCAGTGCGATACCGGCTCCGGGGCCGTCGCCGGCGTCGGCTCCGCGACCAGCTGCTCAAGCCGCGCCAAGACCCGCCGGTGCAGTGCCGCGTACCGGCGAAGATCGATCCGCACAACCTCCCCGGTTCCCAGCACGACCCACGCGATCGGCAGCTCCAGCCCCTGCACCTGCCCGAGCAGCCGCGCGTAGAGCGAGAGCTGATGCACGACTGCCGGCTTGACATGCCGCGCCAGCTTCGTGTCCAACACCTCATAGGCGTAGTCGCCGAGCGCCGAAGGCGCGTCGATCCGGCGGAGAAAGTCCGTGCGACCTTGCCAGCGTCCGTCGAAGAACGTCGCCTGGAAGATGAGCGGGACACCTTCGCGCATCGCTGAGACCGTCGCCTCGGCTGCCCGCTCTACGCCATCTCGGGAGGACGAGCGCACAGCCTCCGAGAGATCGACATGGCCGCCGCACTCCGCGCTCAGCAGCTCCAACTGCTCCCGTTCGTGCGCGTCTCCGCGCCGCCGCATCAATTCGAGGTGCGGATCGTCTGCATACCCGGGTTTGCTGCGCTCACCCCGGACGATCGCGAGCTTCTGTGCCACGAGATGCCCGCACGCCACGAAGTCCGTCACATCGGAGGCGGCAAGAACCAGTGTGTCGTCATCGAGCAGCAACATCGTCCATGGACAGTCGGCGAAGTCGGACGACCTTACGCCTACTTTCCGAAGAATGGGCTGATTCAGGCGAATTCGCGTCGCCTTGACCGACGACTGCGCATCGATCAGGAACGACTTTTCCGCAAACGGCGCGTCAGGTTCCGCTCGCTGGATAGCCTCCTGCGCCGCGGGAGGTAGCGATGGCGAGCAGCTATTGGGTTCAAGCACGACGTGAGCAGGAGCGCCGCCGGCGTGAGGCGGAGCGTGCGGCGAGAGCGCTGCAGCGGGAGCAGCTTCGTTGCGAGCGCGAGCAGGCGCGCCAACGCGCAGCCGAGGAGAAAGAGCGCAAGCAGCTCTACCTCGAAAGCCGGCTCGCCGATACCGAGCAGGCCAACCGGGAGTTGTCCGGATACGTGGCTGCGCTCGAAGGCCTGCTCGCCCAGACCCTTGCGGTCGATGACGCGATCGATTTCGAGTCGCTCAAGGACAAGCCCGCTCAACTGCGTTTCAAGCCGGGCGCACTCGCACAGCCAGGGCAGCCCCCTGAACTGGCGCCGCCCGCTCCGCTGAGCGCGCTGCAGAAGCTCGTGCCAGGCGCGAAGGCCAAGCATGCCGCCGCAGTGGCCGCAGCCGAGCAACAGCACGCTGAAGCGATGATCGTCTACGAGCAGACGGAGCGAGATCGGGAGACGCGACTGGCGGCGGCGAGAGCCGCGCACGACGAGAGAGCACGTGTCGAGGCAGAGCGCGTCGCCGCCCAACACGCCCAGGTCGACGCCTTCCGAATCGGCTACGAGCGTGGCGAGCCCGAGGCGGTCGTGAACTACTTCTCGATGGTGCTGGCCGCGAGTCGCTATCCCGACGGCTTCCCACAGCAGCACAAGGTCGCGTTCGTACCGGAGTCGCGACAGCTCGTCGTCGAGCTGGATCTGCCGACGTTCGAGGTCGTCCCCGACGCGCTCGAGTACCGCTACGTCAGAGCCAGAGACGAAATCACGCCGAAGGCACGGCCGATCGGTGAGCGCAAGGCGCTCTACACACGGGTTGTCTCTCAGACGGCCCTGCGAACGGTGCATGAGCTGTTCGAGTCCGACCGCGCCGGCCATTTCGACTCGGTCGTCTTCAACGGCCACGTCGACACGATCGACCCACGGACCGGACAGCCCGTCCGCCCATGCCTCGTGACACTGCGCAGCACACGCGACGCGTTCGCGGCACTGGACCTCGCACGAGTAGAGCCCGAAGCCTGTCTGAAGGGCCTCAACGCAGCCGTCTCGAAGAGCCCCGCCGAGCTCGCGCCGGTGCGGCCCGTGCTGGAGTTCGACATGGTCGACCCGCGCTTCATCGAGGAGACCGACGTGCTGTCGACGATCGACCAGCGCCCCAACCTGATGGAGCTGACCCCGAGCGAGTTCGAGACGCTGATCACGAACCTGTTCGAGAAGATGGGTCTCGAGACGAGACTCACGCAGGCGTCCCGCGACGGCGGCGTCGACTGCGTCGCATACGACCCGCGCCCGATCTTCGGCGGCAAGGTCGTCATCCAAGCCAAGCGCTACAAGCACACCGTCGGCGTCAGCGCAGTCCGGGACTTGTTCGGCACGATGCAGAACGAGGGCGCAAGCAAAGGCATCCTCGTCACCACCAGCGGCTACGGCAAGGCGTCGTTCGAGTTCGCCGACGGCAAGCCGCTCGAGCTGCTCAGCGGCAGCAACCTCCTCTACCTGCTCCAGGAGCACGCCGGCATCGAAGCCAAGATCGAGCCGCCCGAGGACTGGGCCGACCCAGCGACCGCGTCCATTGAGTAGCTGCTGGCCGATTGAACGCTGCGAATCTAGGATCGCACGCCCAGCAACTAGATGCCGCGAGCACCGCCTGTGCGGTCGCGACGACCAACACGTCTTACGTGCCTGACGCCGAGGCATGGGCGTCCGCGTGCGAGTTGAGCTGCTCCAACAAGCGCGCCAGCTCCTCCTTGAGGCCAGCTCTCCATCTATTGCCGTAGAGCGCGTGCTCGAGACACTTCGTTGAGACGCCGACACGTTCGGCTGCTGCGGCGTGCGTATAGCCCGCGAGCCAGAGGTGGGCAACGATGCGCGCGCCGCGCTCGCCGAATCGCCCTTCGATCTGAGTGAGGAACTGCCGGACGATCTCGCGGCTGTTCGCCAGCTCGCACGGGTCGCCGGCAGTCTCGAAGTCGTCGTGCTCTCCGAGCGGCATCTCGCAGTCGAAACGGCGCCGCCGCAGGTAGCCCAGCGTCCGGCGGTAGGTCACGACACGCAGCCAGCCGTCGATGCAATCCGGTGCTCTGCCCTGGATGACCTGTCTCATCAGCGCATCCCAGGCCATGTTGTAGCTCGCCTCCAGCTCCTGATCGGGGATGTTCTCTGCAGCCCGTCCGAGCCTGCGTCGCACAAACTGAGCCACCGGTGCTTGCAGCTTCGTGTAGTGCGTCCTCGCGAGCCTCTCCGCTCGATAGCGATGCACATCCTGCATCCCGCTCACTGCGTCTCCTTTCACGCCCCGGCCGCCTCCCGCGGCCAGTCAAGGACACATCCGAGCTTGCGGGACAACGGGATTGGTGCGAAGCGCAGCAAGCGCCCAACTTGCGGGATCAAGTGGCGGGTTGTGGCGCGCACCTGCCTGCCGGGGGTTCACCTCCGCCAGCGGAGGTCTCGCCGGACTCCGAGGCGTCTCGCGTCAGCGCGAGACGCGCGGGCGCAATCCAGATCAGGCGAGCATCAGCGCTCCAGCCTGCCCTGCAGAGGCGGCGGACGGTCGGCCGGCGCGTTGCCCAGGGACGGCGTCGCTCAGAGGCTGCAGAGCCCCCGGGTGGTCCCAACCTTGGTCCCACTTTGGTCCCATTTTTATCTTCTGGGACCCGTGAACCTCTTCGGGGCTGTTCGGTCACGTGCCCAACGAGACCCACAAAACGCCTGCAAAGCGTGTGTTTGTTCGGTTCCGTTCGAACGCGCCCCAGAGGATGCAAACCGCGACCTGTGAGTCCGTAGACCGACGCTCTATCCAGCTGAGCTACGGGCGCAGTGCGATCGGGGATTGTAGCTGGCCGCCCGCCGAAGCAGTTCTGGCGCGCCCAGGCCGTGCGGCCCGCGATGATCGGCCGCGTGATCGCATGGGCGTTTCCGGGGCAGGGATCGCAGCGCGCCCGGATGGGGGCGGGGCTGGCGGCCTTCGACGCGCTCGCCGCGCACGCGCGGCGCGCCATCGGGGTCGACCTCGCGCACCGCTGCGTCGCGGACCCGGATCCGAGCTGGCCGGCCGACGAGCTGCAGCAAGCGATCTTCGTAGCCTCGCGTGCCGCCGCCGCGACCGCGCACGCTGCTCGTCGTCCGCCCCCGGACGCCGTCGTCGGGCACAGCCTCGGCGAGTACGCGGCGCTCGTCGAGGCCGGCGTGCTCGACTTCGACGACGCCCTGCGCCTCATCGACGTCCGCGGCCGCGCGATGGCGCAGGCCGGTGCGCAGCCGCCCGGGGCGATGGCGGCGGTCCTCGGGCTCCCTGCGGACATCGTGGCCGAGACCTGCGCGGCGCTCGGCGACGTGTGGGTCGCGAGCGTGAACAGCCCCGCACAGACCGTCGTCTCCGGAACCGTCGCCGCGGTCGAGGCGGCGAGCGAGCGGCTCGAGAGCGCCGGTGCGCGATTGGTCGTCCGGCTGCCGATCTCGATCGCCTGCCACACGCCGCTGATGGCGCCGGCCGCGGAGCGCCTGCGCGACGCGCTCGAGCGCGTTGCGCTCCGCCCGCCGCAGATCCCCTTCTACTCGTGCGTCGACGCAACCCGCAAGCGCGACGCGGACGACGTCGCCCGAGCGCTCGTCGACGGCGTCACGAGCCCGGTGCTGTTCGCCGCCACGATCCGCAGCATGCGAGACGACGGCTTCGGCGAGCTTGTCGAGATCGGGCCGGGCAACGTGCTGCGCGGCCTGGTGCGAGACAACGAACCGACCGGGAAGTAGTCTTTGCTCGTCGGGGGACGAGCGTCAGGGGGACCAGCTGAGGGGACTGGAGGCGGATGTCGCGATCGTCGGGGGCGGCCTCGCGGGGCTGACGGCAGCGTGCGAGCTGGCGCGGCTCGGCGCCTCGGTCGTCGTACTCGAGGCGCGCGATCGCGTCGGCGGACGCGTGCTGAGCCGGCAGGTCGGCGATGGCGTCGCGATCGACCAGGGCGGCCAGTTCGTCGGGCCGCCGCGCGAGGGCCCGTGGCTGATGGACGAGCTGTGCCGCGAGCACGGGATCGAGCGCTTCCGCACGCACGAGCGCGGCGACAAGCTCGTGCTGCTCGGCAGTCGGCGCAAGCGCTACCGCGGCCTCGCCCCGAGCTGGCCGCCGCACGCAGCCGTCGACCTCGTGCGCGCGAAGGACGCGCTCGAGCGACTCGCCCGCGGCTTCCCGGCCGGCGAGCCGTGGCGGTCCGCCGACGCCGCCGCGCTCGACGGCCAGACCTACGCCACCTGGATCGACCGGCACGTCCGCACGCGCCAGAGCCGCGCGCTGCTGCGCCTCGCGACCGAGACGCTCTACGCGGCAGAACCGGAGGAGCTGTCGCTGCTGCATGTGCTCGCCTATGTGCGCAGCGCCGGCCGCGGCCACCTCACGCATCTCGCGCGCGTGGGCCGCGGGCATCAGCAGGAACAGCTGCGCGGCGGCGCGCAGTCGGTGCCGCTCGCGATCGCCGCGGCGCTCGGGG
>Ga0126310_10000094_pt1 | contig 24774 bp, 21 predicted proteins | sample Plot60_FD_92540 | JGI IMG/M metagenome (GOLD analysis project Ga0126310, IMG submission 92540) | Serpentine soil microbial communities from UC McLaughlin Reserve, CA, USA - Plot60 | ecosystem: Environmental > Terrestrial > Soil > Grasslands | place: USA: UC McLaughlin Reserve, Lake County... | reverse complement strand
CGTAGGTGCTCACGCCCCCCGACGCTACCGGCCGAGGTCATACGTGTTTGCGCTCGCTGTGTGTCAGAAGCCGCCTGAGGAGGTGCAGCGCCGAGACGGCTGCACGCCGCCGCACCGCGTCGCGGTTTCCGGGCAGGTGCAGCTCCATGGCATGGGAGCCCGCGGGTGTGACGGCGTGCAGGTAGACGAGCCCAACGGGCTTCTCCGGCGTCCCGCCGCCGGGCCCCGCGACCCCGGTCACCGAGACGGCGATGTCCGCGTGGAGCTGCTCCTGCGCGCCGAGGGCCATCGCCTCGGCCGTTTCCGCAGAGACGGCACCGTGGCGCTCGATCACGCTTCCGGGCACGCCCAATGCCTCGACCTTGACCTCGTCGTCGTACGCGACGACCCCGCCCCTGAAGGCGTCGCTCGACCCCGGCACGTTCGTCAGGCGGGCGGCGACCAGACCGCCGGTGCACGATTCGGCGGCCGCTATCCACCAGCCGCGTGCGCGCGCCGCCTCGAGCACGAGCGCCTCCACCGGCTGCTCGTCCTCCGCGAAGAGCGCGCGTGGATGCTCGGCGCGCAGCGCATCCGTGAGCCGCTCTGCCTGCGCCTCGGCGCCCTCCGAGACGACGAGGTCGACCTGAACCTCGAGGTCGTGCGCGCAGATCGTCACCTCGAGCCCGTCGGCCTCTCCCCCGGCCTCGGCGACGACGCCGGCGACGGCCGACTCGGGCAAGCCGAAGAAGCGCAGGATCCGGTGACTCGGGTTTCTCGCGCGCGCTAGGACCGCCTCGAGCTCGGGGCGCTCGAGAGCGTTGCGCCAGATCCGCTGCAGCTCCCCCGGCGGCCCTGGGAGGGCGATCGCGAGGGCGCCGTCCGTCTGGAGCAGGACGCCTGGTGCCGTCCCCGCGAGACCGAGCGACAGCCCGCCGTCGGGGAGCGTCGCCTGCTTGCGGACGCCGCTCTCGAACTCCGCGTATGGTCGGCGGAACCGCTCTGCGAGGCGGCGGACCACCCCTTCGATCTCCCGCGCGAGCTCCTGATCGAGTCTGAGGCCACGGCCCGCTGCGCGCGCCAGCAGCTCGATTGTGCGGTCGTCGTGCGTGGGGCCTAGCCCGCCGGAGGTGACGACCAAGTCGAGCGAGAGGGCCTCCCGCAGCGCCGCCTCCAGGTGCTCCGGCCGGTCGCCGATGACGCTGATCCGCTCCGGCTCGACGCCGCGCGAGGAGAGCTCGCGCGCGAGGAACGGGCCGTTCTCGTCGACCCTCCCGCCCCGGACGAGCTCGCTGCCCGTGACGAGGACTGCGGCCCTAAGTCGCGTTCCGTGCAGGCGTGACCCGCTTCGCGGTCACGAGCACGGGGCCCCCCCTCGGGAGCTCCCGCACCTTCCCGTTCACCGTCATCCGCAGGTTCCCCGGCTGCCGCATCCGCACGAAGTAGCGGCGGTACACCCGCTCCGTCCCGAACATGACGCTCTTGCCCGCGAGCACCGTCCCCTGGAAGATCAGCCGTCCCGCGGCCTGGTTCGCGTGCACCTCGACCCAGGAGTCGCCGAGGGCGCCGGTGATCATCATCCGCGCCTTCGGCAGGTTCGCCAGGCGCGTCGTCGGCTGCGTCCGTTTCGGCTTCGCGGCGGGCGGCTCCGTGGAGTAGTCGGGAATGGGCGTGTTGGGCGTGTTGCTGCCGAAGCGCCAGGCGGCGAAGACGAGCAGCGTCACGATCGCGATCGCGGCCAGGGCGATCAGGACGACGCTCGACTCAAAGCGGGGGCCGGCGCGGCCGAGGGACGACGTGCTGCGCGCGCGGAGCGGCGTCTCCTCGTCGACGTGGATGTAGCGCGAGTTGTACTCGTCGACGTAGAGCTGCCCGTCCAGCCCCAGGTACTCCGCGTAGCTGCGGAGGAAGCCTTTGACGTACGTCTGCCCCGGGAGGATGTCGAACTGTTCGTCCTCCAGTGCGCGCAGGTACTTGGGCCGAATCTTGGTCGCCTGCTCGATCTCGGGGAAGTCGAGGCCCTGGCGCAGACGCGCCTCACGGAGGCTGTTGCCGATCTCGAACATCTGGCGGCGGGTCCAGTCTAGACGCCTTCGGGAGAAGCGCTAGGCGATCTGCCGCAGGACGTAGTACGTGGCCACGGAGATGGACGCGGTGACCGCCATGTAGAGCGCGACGTAGCCGAGGATCCGGCCGCCGGTGGCGAGTTTCGACCCCTTCACGCGGCCGAGCGTGCGGTCGATCGCACGCCGCGCCCTCCTCGCGAGGTAGACCGCTGCGATCGCGAGCACAAACGTGGGCACGATCGCGATGGACGACTCGAGCAGCGTGATCCGGTCGCCCTTCTCCGCGTAGAGGATCGCCGCCGGCAGCGTCACGACGGCGAAGAGCCCCAGCAGGAACGCAAAGACGGCGCTCGTGCTCAGCGGCCGGTCGTCGCTATTGCTTCGCGTAAGGCCGGCCAACCGCGGCTGGTGCGATCGAGCGGCCGATCAGGCCGACAACTGCCACCAGGGTCAGGACGTAGGGCAGGGTCTCGAACAGGAGCGCCGCCTGCTCCGAGTACTCGGGCAGCGCCCGGGCGAGGGCGCTCGAGAAGCCGAAGAGGAGTGCTGCTCCCATGGCGCCGAAAGGCTTCCACATTCCGAAGATGAGTGCGGCAAGCGCGATGAATCCCCTGCCTACGGTCATGTTCTCGGTGAAGGAGCCGACGAAGCCGATCGAGAGGTATGCGCCGCCGAGCGCGGCGAGGACGCCCGAGAGCGTCACCGCGAGGTAGCGGACGCCGTAGACGGAGACGCCGACGGTGTCGGCGGCGCGCGGATGCTCGCCCGCCGCGCGGATGCGGAGGCCGAGCGGCGTCCGGTACATGACCACCCAAGTGAGCGCGACCGTCGCGAAGGCGAGCCAGATCATCAGGTTGAGGCCGTCGAGGATCGGGCCGAGGAAGTAGATGTCGCCGATCGGCCCCAGCGGAACGTCCGGGATCGTCGAGAGCTCCGACGGCGTCCCCTCGTCGCCGTAGATCTTGATGTAGAGGTAGCCGGTCAGGCCCAGGGCGAGGAAGTTGATCGCCGTGCCGGTAACGATCTGCTCGGCGCGGAGGTGGATCGAGAAGAAGGCGTGGACGAGGGCGAGGGCCCCACCGGCGAGCATCGCCGTCACGAGCCCGACCGCCCAGTGCCCGAACTGGACGGAGCCCCAGATGCCGAAGAACGCCCCCATCAGCATCATCCCCTCGAGCGCGATGTTCACGACGCCGCTGCGCTCTGAGAACAGGCCGCCCATGGCTGCGAAGATCAGCGGGGTCGCCCAGCGCAAGGTCGCGGCGACGAGGCTCGACCAGACGAAGACCGCCTCGTGATGGCTGATGCCGGCCCGCGCTGCAGCGAGGCCGAGGACGATCCCGAGGACGCCGCCGACGATCGCGCCCCACCCCCACCGCACCTCTCCGCGCGCGAGCGTCCAGATGCCGCTCGCGACGGCGAGGATGCCGAGGACCACGGGAACGATCTCGACGGCGCCGCTCTCGGCGCGGAGGTTGTCGCCTAGCGGCGGCAGCATCAGCCACACGCCCAGGGCCGCGAGCCCGACGCCGGCGATACCCGTTCTCGAAACGGTCACGTCCGCACCTTCTGGCGCGCCCGCCAGAGCCACGCCACGAGTACGTCCGCGCCGACGAACAGGACGACCAGGCCCTGGATGATCAGCGTCAGGTTCCCGGCGAGCTCGGGGTCGAAGACGTCGGGGTTCAGGTTCCGGGTGCTCGTCCCGGTCAGGAGGGCGCCGAAGAGCAACGCCGAGAAGAAGATCCCCACGGGCTTGTTGCGGCCGAGCAGCGCGACCGCAATCCCGGCGAAGCCGATGTCCGACGCCTGGATGTCGATCTGGCTGAAGCGGTACTGCCAGCCAAGGATGTCGATCGCGCCGGCAAGGCCCGCGAAGGCGCCGGAGATCGCCATCGCCAGGAAGTAGTTACGCGCGACGTTGATCCCGCCGTAACGTGCGGCCTCGGGATTGGCGCCGACGGCGCGGACGCCGTAACCGAGCGTCGTCCGGTCGATCACGAGCCAGAACACGACGAGTGCGGCCACGGCGATCAGGAAGCCCGCGTGGAGGCCCTGGACGCTGCCCCAGAGGACGTGCAGCTTTGCGGAGTCCTGGACGTCGTTCGAGATCGGCACCGACGCCTGCGTGTCGCTCTGGAGCGGCCCGCCGATCGAGAAGAGGTAGCTCCCGATCCAGTAGGCGATCCAGTTGAGCATGATCGTGGTGATCACCTCGTGCGCGCCGACGGTCGCCCGCAGGATGCCGGCGATCCCCGCCCAGACGGCCGCGGCGAGGGCGGCGCAGAAGAGCGCGAGCGGCACGTGGATCCCGCGCGGCAGCCCGCTGATCTCGGACCCGACGGCGACGGCGACGATCACGCCGACCAGGTACTGGCCCTGCCCGCCGATGTTGAAGAGCCCGCAGCGAAACGCGAAGGCGACCGCGAGCGCCGTCAGGATCAGCGAGCCCGTCAGGATCAGCGTCTGCTGGAGGCTGATGGCCGAGACGGCGACGGCGTCGGCCTCGCTCGGGTAGATCTGCTGGGTGCCGCCGATTACGCGGACATCGACGAGCCAATGGACGAGCCACGGCAGGCCGGTGCCGTCGAGGATCCCACGGTAGACGGGGAGCGGACTCTTGCCCGTGGAGACGAGTACGACGATCCCGGCCACGAAGAAGGCGACGATCGTCGTCACGAGCGGCGTGACGACGCCTCCGGCCCGCTCGTAGAGCGACAGTCTGGCGCTCAGGCCGGTGGGTGAGTCCTCGCCGGCAAGCGTCGTCTCGACGTCGTCCGGCCGGCTCACTCCGTGATTTTCGCCGTTACCGCGCCGCGGAGCGGGCTGTGGCGGCCTACTGCTTCACGTACGGGCGGCCGATCGCGGCGGGCGGGATCGAACGTCCGATCACGCCGGCGACGGCAATCAGCGTGAGGATGTACGGGAGGGTCTGGAAGAGCGTGCCGTACTTCGCCCAGTCCTCGACGTTCTCGAAGCGCGGAGCGACGGCGCTCGCGAAGCCGAACAGCAGCGCGGCGCCGAGGGCGCCGAACGGGCGCCACTTGCCGAAGATGAGCGCCGCCAGCGCGATGAAGCCGCGGCCGGCGGTCATGTTCTCGGTGAAGGAGTGGACGAACCCGATCGAGAGGTAGACGCCGCCCAGCGCCGCCAGGGCTCCGGAGACGGTGACGGCGGCATACCGCGTTGTGTAGACCGAGATCCCGACGGTATCCGCCGCCCGCGGGTGCTCGCCCACTGACCGGATGCGGAGGCCGATGGTCGTCCTGAAGATGACGATGTATGCGAGAACGACCGTCGCCAGCGCCAGCCAGATCATCAGGTTCAGCTGCCCGAAGGCACGGTCGAGGTAGTTGCCGAGGCCGTCTGGAGGAATGCGGCCGAGGAAGCCGAGATGCACGTCCGGCACCGCCGGCACGTCGCCCGTCCCCTCGGTTCCATACTGATCGATGTAGAGGTAGCCCGTCAGGCCAAGCGCGAGGAAGTTGATCGCCGTCCCGCTGACTATCTGGTCGGCGCGAAGGTGGATCGAGAAGAGCGCGTGGACGAGCGCGAGGCCTGCGCCCGCGGCCATGCCGATCAAGATCCCGGCGACCCACGAGTCGGTCTGGTCGGCGCCGTAGATCCCGAAGAACGCCCCCATCAGCATCATCCCCTCGAGGCCGATGTTGACGACACCGCTGCGCTCGGAGAAGAGCCCGCCGATCGAGGCGAACACGAGCGGGGTCGCATACCGCAGCGTCGCTGCCGTCAGTGCCCCCCAGGTAATTACGACCTGGAGATTCCCGACGGCGGCCCGTGTGGCGAGGACGCCCGCAAGCAGGCCCAGGAGCGCGATCATCATCCCCGTCCACCCGAGCCGGGTGTGCCCCAGCCGCCAGGACCAGATCCCGGCGAGTATGCCGCCCACGCCGAGCACGACCGGAACGGCGGCGGAGCGCACGTGCAGCGGGGGCAGCGCGACCCAGAACGCGAGCACCCCGAGCGCGATCGACGCGATTCCCGTCGCCTTGCCGACATCGAGCCCGAGGCGTCCGGTCCGCTCCAATACCCCGTCGGCGACGGTCATGCCGGACTCGCCGCCCGTCGCCGCCTCCGACCGAGCTTCGAGCGAGCCTGCCACAGGTAGAGGATGAGGAGGTCGGCGCCGACGAAGAGGATCACGAGGCCCTGGATGATCAGCGCGAGGTTGCCGGCCAGCTCCGGCTGGAAGACCGCCGGGTCGAGGTTGCGGGTGCTCGTCCCGTTCTGCAGCGCGCCGAACAAGAGCGCCGCAAACAAGATCCCGATCGCCGTGTTTCGGCCGAGCAGCGCCACCGCGATGCCGATGAACGCGATCTGCGACGAGATCTGGACGCTCGTCTGGTCGACCCGGAAGAGCCACCCGAGGATGTCCACCCCGCCGGCAAGCCCTGCGAACGCGCCCGAGATCGCCAGCGCCAGGAAATAGTTCCTGCCGACGCTGATCCCGCTGTACCTCGCCGCGTCCGGGTTGAACCCGACCGCCCGAACCTGGTAGCCGAGAGTTGTGCGGTTGAGGACGAGCCAGAAGACGACGAGAGCCGCGACCGCGACAAAGAAGCCGATGTGAAGGCCCTGCTGGATCGGGTCGCCCCAGAAGACGTCCAGCTTGGCCGACGGGGCGACCTCCTCGGTCACCGGCACGAAGACCTGCGCGGGGTCCTGCAGCGGGCCCCCGAACCCTACGAGGTACGTGCCCACCCACAGCGCCGTCCAGTTGAGCATGATCGTCGAGATCACCTCGTGCGCGCCGACGGTCGCCTTGAGGATCCCCGCGATGCCGCCCCAGATCGCGCCGGCCGCGGCGCCGGCGCCCGCGGCCAGGATCAGGTGCGGGACGTGCGCCAGGTCCGGCATCCAGATGCCGACCTGGGAGGCTGTGATCATTCCGGCGATGTACTGGCCCTGACCGCCGATGTTGAAGAGACCGCAGCGGAAGGCGAACGCGACGGCGATGCCCGCCAGGATCAGCGTCGTCGTGATGATCAGCGTCTGTTGGAGATCCTGGGCGGCGAGGTCCCGCTCAGTTCCGCGGATCCACGGAAAGAACCAGTTGAGGCCGGTGCCGTTGAAGATTGCGCGGTAGGCGCTGAGGGGATTCTTGCCCGTCGTGATGAGCACGACGAGGCCGCCGATCAGGAATGCGAGGAGCGCCGTGAGCAGCGGCGTGATCACGCCGCCGGCCCGCTGGTAGAGCGCGAACCGCGCCGCCATGCTCAGCTGCGCGTCTTCCGGCGTCTCCGGAGGCGGCGGCTCCTGAATCTCTCGCTCGCTCACCGCGGCTGCACTTGACGACCGACGTGTCGACCGGTCAGTTCAGACGGCCGCACGGGCAAAGCCAGCACCGTCTGAATGAGACATCGCAAGCGCCGTCTCACGACGCTGCCGCCTCCGCGACGGTGCCGCCGGTCATCGCGACACCCAACTCTTCCTCCGAGACGTGGGGCCCGTACTCGGCGACGATCTGACCCTCGTAGATCACGAGGATCCGGTCGGACAGCGAGAGGATCTCGTCGAGCTCGAGTGAGATCAGGAGGACGGCGCGGCCCTCATCCCGCTCCTCCACCAGCCGTCGGTGGACGAATTCGATGGCTCCGACGTCGAGGCCGCGCGTTGGTTGTGCGGCGATCAGTACCCGCGGGTCGCGCGCCACCTCGCGCGCGACCACGACCTTCTGCTGGTTCCCGCCCGACAGCGCGGCCGCCCGCGTCCTCGGCCCGCCACCGCGCACGTCGAACTCCTGGAGCAGCCTGCGCGCGAACGCGATCATCCGCGACGGCCGGAGCCAGCCGAGCCTCGCGAACGGCTCCTTCGCGAAGTCGTGGAGGGCGAGGTTCTCGGCGAGCGTGAAGTCGAGTACTAGGCCGCGCAGATGCCGGTCCTCCGGAATGTGCCCCAGGCCGGCGTCGTAATGTTCGTGGGCGGACTCGGTCGTGACGTCCTTACCCGCGATCATGACGCGGCCGCCGTTCACCTTGCGCAGGCCCGCGAGCGCGTCGATCAACTCGGTCTGGCCGTTGCCGTCGACACCGGCGACGCCGACGATCTCGCCGGCGCGGACCTCGAGCGAGACACCACGGACGGCTTCGAGCTCGCGGTCGTCGAGCACCGCGAGGTTCTCGATCCGCAGCAGCGGCTCGGTCGGCTGCGCCGGCGTCTTCTCCACGCGGAGCAGGACCTCGCGACCCACCATCAGCCGCGCCAGCGCGTCTTGCGTGGCACCTTCGCGCGCGACCGTGTCGATCTTCTTGCCGCGGCGGAGAACGGTGATCCGGTCAGCGATCTCCAGCACCTCGCGGAGCTTGTGGCTGATGAAGATGATCGACATCCCCTCGCGCTGGAGCGTTTTGAGGATCCCGAAGAGCTCGTCCGCCTCCTGGGGCGTCAGGACCGCCGTGGGCTCGTCGAGGATCAGGATGTCAGCGCCGCGGTAGAGCGCCTTCAGGATCTCGACGCGCTGCTGCTGGCCGACGGTGATGTTCTCGACGCGGGCGTCGGGGTCGATCGCGAACTTGAAGGTCGCGGCGAGCTCGCGGACCGTACGGATGGCGGCGTCGTAGTCGAGGAAGACGCCGGCCCTGCGCGGCTCCGACGCGAGGACGACGTTCTCCGCCACCGTCATCACCGGGATGAGCATGAAGTGCTGGTGCACCATGCCGATCCCGCGGTCGATCGCCTCCCTGGGCGAGCCGATCTTGACCGGCTCCCCATTAATCAGGACCTCCCCCTCGTCGGGGTGGTAGAGGCCGTAGAGGACGTTCATCAGCGTCGACTTCCCCGCGCCGTTCTCGCCGAGGAGCGCATGGACCTCCCCCCGGCGCAGGTCGAGGTCGACGTGGTCGTTCGCAAGGACGCCCGGGAACCGCTTGGTGATTCCGCGCAGCTCGAGGACCGGGACTTGCTGCTCCTCCGCCATCCAGGAGCAATCCTAGGGGGCGGAGAAATCCCGCCCCCTAGGTAGTGAACTACGTACTACTTGGCCGGAGGGACGATCTTGCCCCTCTTGATCAGGTCGCGGATCTTGTTGGCCTTCTTCGTGTACTCAGCCCGCTTGGTCTTCGAGAGCCGCGTGCTGAGCCGACCGTAGCCGACCCCGTTGTTCTTGACGCTGTAGGTCGTGTTGAAGCCGCCGCGGAACCCGGACGGGTTCGCCCTGTACTTCTTGATCACGTCGAAGACGGCGGTGTCGACCCGCTTCGTCGCGCTGGTCAGGATGTGCTTGCCAAGGAAGGACTGATCGGCGTCGACGCCGATGCCCCAGATCTTCCGCTCCTTCGCAGCCGTCAGACCGCCAAGCCCGCAGCCACCAGCGACCATGAACGCGACCTTCGACCCGCGGTCGATCTGGTCGAGCGTGGTCTCCTTGCACTTGGCCTGGTCCGAAAACGTCGGATCCTGCGCGTAGTTGACGAGCACCTTGACGCCCCTGTTGGCGCGTTTGGCGCCGGCCTTGTAGCCCGCGATGAAGCGCACGATCGCCGGGACGGGGTTGGCGCCCACGGCCGAGACGATGTCGGAGCCCTTCTGGTCCTTGACGACGAGGCCCGCAATGTAGCCCGCGAGGTAACCGGCCTCCTGCTCCTTGAACTGGATGCCAAGGACGTTTCTCGGCTTCGACTGCAGGTCCGCCCAGCTGACGTCGATGCCGGCGAACTTCGTGTTCGCGAAGCTCGGAGCGACGGCGTCGATCGGGCCGAACGCGAACAGGACGCCCACCGGGATGACCAGGCCGTAGCCCGCCTGAGCCGCCGTGCGCAGGTTCGGAGTGCGGTCGTTCGCCGAGCTCGTGACGAACGCGCGCCCCGAGACGCCCGGGAGCTGCCTGATCGCCCGCTTCAGACCGACATTGGAGAGCTGGTTGAAGCCCTTGTCGTTGAGGCCGCCGATGTCGGTCACGACCGCGACGCGGACCGGAGCTGCCCCCTTCTTGCTAGAAGCCGCAGACGCCGAGAACGCTGCGACAGCCACGACCACGATCGCAAACAGCGCAGACGCCCAAGGCAAGAGTCGTCTTACCTTCACTTAGTTCCTCCCCATTCTGAAGTTTCCTCACGACCGGAGGATGCAAAAGGTGATGCTAACCCCCTCGTGCTCGGACGTGAAGGGGCTCGGAAAGTTAGCCGAGAATACGGTCTACTTCCGGGGTTTCAACCAATACGCGCCTTGGTTTCGATCCTTCATAGCCGGAGATGATGCCGCGTCGCTCGAGCATGTCGATCAGCCGGCCCGCACGGGTGTAGCCGACGCGCAACCGGCGCTGGAGAAGCGACACCGACGCCGTTTGCGTCTGGACGACGACCTCGATCGCCTTTTCGAGCAGTGGGTCCTGATCGGGATCGAAGTCTTCGTCTCCCTCGGCGAGCTCCTCCGGCGGGGCCTCGGGCGCCTCGAGGAGCGATTCGTCGAGCTGCTGGCCCCGCTGCGCGCGGCATTGCTCGACGAGCAGCGCGATCTCCTCCTCGGTCACGAACGCGCCCTGAACGCGCTGGAGGCGCGAGGTTCCGAGCGGCTTGAAGAGCATGTCGCCCTGGCCGAGGAGGCTTTCGGCGCCGGCCTGGTCGAGGATCACGCGCGAGTCGGTCTGGCTGGAGACCGCGAAGGCGATGCGGGAGGGGACGTTGGCCTTGATCATGCCGGTGATCACGTCGACCGACGGCCGCTGCGTCGCCAGCACGAGGTGGATCCCGACGGCGCGCGACTTCTGCGCCAGGCGGATGACGGCATCCTCGACCTGCTGCGGCGAGATCATCATCAGGTCGGCGAGCTCGTCGATCACGACGAGGAGGTACGGAAGGGGCTCCTCGCCGCGGCTGCGGAACGCGCGGTTCGCCTCCGAGATGTTTCGCGCCCGGACAGTGCTGAGCCGCTCGTAACGCTGCTCCATCTCCGCCAGCACGTTGGCGAGCACGATCGCTGCCTCCTTCGGGCTTGAGACGACGGGGGTGAGGAGGTGCGGGATCTTCTCGTAGAGCGAGAGCTCGATGCGCTTCGGGTCGATCAGGATCAACCGGGCGTCGTCGGGCGTTGCGCGGAGCAGGATCGAGCTGAGGATCGTGTTGATGCAGCCGGACTTTCCCGATCCCGTCGTACCGGCGATCAGGAGGTGCGGCATGCGCGCCAGGTCGGTCCAGACGGCATTGCCGGAAATGTCCTTGCCGAGCCAAACGGCGAGCGGGCTGGCGCTCGTCGGCAGCTGGTCGAAGACGTCGCCCAGCGTGACCATGTTCGGCGCGAGGTTCGGCACCTCGACGCCGACGGCCTGTTTCCCCGGGATCGGCGCGAGGATGCGGATCTCCGTCGTCGCGAGGGCGTACGAGAGATCGTCCTTCAGCGCCGAGATCTTCGACATCTTCGTCCCGGCCGCCAGCTGCAGCTCGTAGCGGGTGACGCGCGGACCCGTGATCTCGCCGATCACGCGGGCCTCGATCCCGAAGTCCGAGAGGGCGCGGACGAGTGCCTCTGCGGCGTGTTCGTTCGATGCCGCCTTGCCGGTCTCACGCGCCGGCGCTCGGCGCAGGACCGATGCCTCGGGCAGGACATATTCGACCTTCGCCGGGTTGGGCGGCTCGAAGAGCACCTGCTGACTCTCCTCCGTCGGCTCCTCGTCGTGGAGGGAAATGAGCGCCGGCCGTTCTGCCTGACCGACGACGTCGGGGAAATCCGAGACGCCGTCGACGGGCGGCTCGTGTACGCGGGACCGCAGGGGAATCGGCGGCGGCAGCGGCTCGTCGAGAGTGCGCGGCGTCCGGTCGAACGTCCGGCGGGCGGCGCTGCGCGCGCGCCGAACCGCTGGCCCGGAGTCACGGAGCATCGCGCCGACAGAGGCGCCGGAGAGCAGCAGCACGCCTGCGATCGAAACGGCCGTCCCCGCGATCAGCGCGCCCGTTCTCCCGACCAGGGTCGCGACGATCTCGTCCAGCGCCGTGCCGATGTACCCGCCCGAGTCCGCGAGCAGCAGGAAGACGCCGAGCGAGAGACAGCCCAGACCCCAGCGGAACGGGTGCACGTGGACGAGCTTGCTGCGCGCGAGCATCAGCCCGCCGACGACGACGAGCCCTGCGGGCAGCAGGTAGCCGGCGTCACCGACAAGCGCCCAGATCGCGTCGACGATCGAGCTGCCCCCGCTGCCTCCCTCCCACCCGAGATAGACGAGCGTCGAGAGGAAGAGGCCGAGGGCCGTCAGGCCGAGCCCGATCAGCTCGGGATGGTGGTGGCTGCGCTCCTTGGCCGCGCGTTTGCGACGCTTGACACGCGCAGGCGCGCGCGGGCGGAGGGTGCGCTTCGTCCGGCGCTTCGCCATGCGCGTGTGCTTCTACGCCCCAGGGGGTTCTCCTAGTCCAGTGTCGGCAGGCGCTCGAGCAGGAGCTCGACGAAGCCCCGTCCGTCGACGCCGACGCCGACGTGCGCGTTTGGCTCCGCGCCGCTCCGGTTCCAGAGGTCGACGACGGTCCGGCCGCGGTTGACGCGTGACTCGCAGTCGATCGCGACGTGGCGGTGCTTGGTCTCCACGAGGTCGGGGCGGAAGACTTGCGCGAGCGCCAAGGCATCGTGGATGGGCGAGCCGCCGAAGCCGTAGGTGTCCTCGTGGAAGCGGTGGAAGAAGTCGTAGAGCTCCGCGACCATCCGCCCGGTCCGTCCCGAGGCGCGCAGCCGCTCGGCGTCGTCCGCCATCAGCAGTGCCTGGTGCGTGACGTCGAGGCCGATCATCGTCAGCTCGATCCCGGACGCGAACACGCGCGCGGCGGCTTCGGGGTCGGCCCAGATGTTGAACTCGGCTGCCGGCGTCACGTTGCCGAGCCCGATCGACCCGCCCATCAGCACGATCCGCTCGGGGCGCGCGTCCGGATGCCGCACGAGCAGCAGCGCGACGTTCGTCAGCGGGCCGATCGGGACGAGCGTCGTGCCGGAGACGTGCTCCGCGAGGAAGTCGACCGCATGCTGCGCGACCGGATCGCGCTGCGGTGGCGGCAGGTCGGGCCCGTCGAGGCCGGTGTGGCCGTGGACGTACGCCGCGACGAACGGCTCGCGGAGCAGCGGGCGGTCTGCACCCGCAGCGACGGCGACGTCTTCGCGGCCGACGAAGTCGAGTACGCGGATCGCGTTCGCCGTAGTCTTCTCGAGCGTCTGGTTTCCGGCGACGGTCGTGACGCCGAGCAGCTCGACCTCCGGGCTGGCGAGGGCCAGCAGCAACGCGATCGCGTCGTCGTGGCCCGGGTCGCAGTCGATCAGGATCCGCTGCGGGGTCACGCCGTCGATCCCAAGTAACACAGTGTTACAAGCGACGAAGTGCCCCCGCATAGCCGCAGCTGTGGGCTCGAGCGAGTTAGTAACACTCTGTTACTAGTCACTCGCCGCCAGGATCGCGTCCACTTCGTCGGAGGTCGGAAGCGACGGCTGCGCCCCTGGGCGCGTGGCGGCGATTGCGCCTGCGGCACAGGCGCGCCGTAGCGCCTCCTCCCAGTCGCGCCCCTCCAAGTGCGAGACGACGAGGCACGCGGTGAACGCGTCGCCCGCCGCGGTGCCGTCGACGGCGTTCACCCTCGGCGGGGCGGCGCGTGCCACTTCGTCACCGCCCTCGAGCAGAACGGCCCCCTCTTCGCCCAGGGTCAGCGCGACGAGCTTGCCGCGCGAGTTGACCTCGTACTCGTAGCGGTTGACGACGAGCAGGTCGGCCTCGACGTCGACAGGCTTCGCCGGTGCGGCGTTGAGACAGAACCAGTCAGCGGCCTCGGCGTTCGCCCGCACCGTCTCAACAGGGATCTCGAGCTGGCAGAGCACGTTGCCGTCCCCCACCCCATCGACCGTCGCATTGGCTCCGGGAACGACGATGATCTCGTTCTCGCCGTCGGCGGCGACGGCGATCAACGCGATCCCGGTGTCGCCATGGCGCTCCACCTCCAGCTCGACGCCGGCCTCCCGCAGCCCCGAGAGCGCCGCCTCGGCGAATTCGTCCTCCCCCACAGCGCCGAGGAAGCGGACGTCGGCGCCGAGCCGGGCCGCCGCAACGGCCTGGTTCGCCCCTTTGCCGCCGGGTGCGCGGAGAAGCGTTGCGTCCGTGACCGTCTCCCCCGGGCGCGGCAGCCGCTCTACCTGCGCCACGAGATCGAGATTGGCGGAGCCGACGACGGTGAGCCTAGGCGGCAAGCGCCCTGAGATCGTCCAGGGCGCCGTCCAGCAGGTTCTCGCGCAGGTCGAACAGCCCCGCCCAGAGGGACGAGCGGTCGGGCGCCGTCCCGAGGCGCACGGACGCCGTGAGGCCTTCGAGCGCACGGATCAACACCGCGAGCTCCAGGTACGCGTGGGTGACGCGGTGCGGCGCGACGACCACGCCGGCCCGGTAGAGCACGGGCGCCCACTCCATCAGCTCTGCGGCGCCGGGCTCGCCGTACCACGAGCGGCCCTCGACGCGCTCGGGCTGAAGCTCGATCAGGTAGCGACCCAGCGGCCGTTCGAGCCCGGTGAGCGCGGTCTCGGCGCGATCGGCGGCGCGGCGGAGCGCAGCCTGTCGCCGACCCGCCGTCGACGGCGCGGCCTCACCCCGCGCCCAGCGCTCCAAGAGGCGGCAGAACGCGAGCGCCGCAACCTCGCAGGCGGTGAGCTGGGCGATCAACCGGCGTGCGGTCGCCTCCTCGGCGGCGTTCTCGCGTAGAGCCTCGGCCCAGGTTCCGTTCACGATCTCGTGCAGGCTGGCCGCGGAGCCGGGCTCCGCCCGGCGGGAGCGGACAGCCCTCCAGAGGCGAGAGCGTTCATACCTCCACTATGACTGGGAGGATCATCGGCCGCCTCCGCGTTCTGTCGTAGATCAGTTGCGCGACTGCGTCGTGGAGGTGCTCCTGCAGGAGCTTGATCTCCGTCACCCGTTGGCTTACGAGCTCGCGCAGGACGCGATCGGCCTCTCCCTGCAGCTCCTCGAGCAGCGGCCCCTGCTCGCTGATGCCGCGCGCGATCAGCTCCGGGCGACTCGTGGGAACGCCGTTCGATCCCCCGACGGTCGCCACGATGATCAGCACGCCGTCCTCCGAGAGATGGCGTCGGTCGCGGAGCGCGACGTCCTGGACATCCCCCACGCCCAGTCCGTCGACGAACGTCACACCGGTCTCGACCCGGCCGATGAGCCGCGCTTCGCCTCGGCTCAGCTCGACGACCGAGCCGTTCTCGGCCAGGATGATCGACTGCGCCGGCACGCCACTCTCCTGCGCCAGCCGCCCGTGCGCGGCCAGCATCCGGAACTCGCCGTGGACGGGCATCATGGCCTTCGGGCGGACAAGGCCGAGCATCGTCCGGAGCTCCTCGGCATAGGCATGCCCGGAGACGTGAACCGGCGCGATCTCCTGATGCAGCACCTCGGCGCCGGCCTTCGAGAGCTGGTTGATCGAGTCGTGCACGCGCAGCTCGTTCCCGGGCACCGGCTTCGCGGAGATGATCACGGTGTCGCCACGCTCGACCGAGACCGCCGGATGGTCGTTGTAGGCGATGCGGGTCAGCGCCGACATCGGCTCGCCCTGGCTGCCCGTGCAGAGGACGAGCACCTCATGCGGCTTGTACTCGTCGACCTCCGGCGGCCGGATCAGCGCGTCCTCGGGCACTTGCACGTAGCCGAGGCTGCGCGCGATGTTGAGGTTCTTCCGCATCGACCGTCCGACCACGCTGATCTTTCGTCCTGCTCTGACCCCGACGTCGATCGCCTGCTGCATCCGGTGGACGTTCGACGCGAAACAGGCGACCAGCACGCGTCCTTGACAGCGAGGAATGATCTGCTCGAACGCCTCGCCGACCAGCCGTTCGGAGCCGGTGAAGCCCGGCCGTTCGGCGTTCGTGGAGTCGCCGAGGAGCAGGTCCACGCCGGCCGTGCCCAGCTCGGCGAGCCGGCCGACGTCGGTACGGAGGCCGTCCACGGGGGTCTGGTCGAGCTTCCAGTCGCCCGTGATCAGCACGCGGCCGGCGGCGCTCTCGAGGACGACCGCCATCGCATCGGGAACGGAATGGGCCATGCGGACGAACTCGACACGGAACGGACCGATCTCCGCGTGGCCATCCTCGGGCTTCGCCTCCTTGAGCTCGGCCACCTGCAGCAGGCCGTGCTCGTCGAGCCGCGACTGCGCGAGGCCGAGCGTCAGCTTCGTCCCCCAGACCTCGGGTACGCGTACCTCGCGGAGGAGATACGGCAGCGCGCCGACGTGGTCCTCGTGCGCGTGCGTCAGGATCACCGCCCGGACCCGATCGCGCCGCTCCGCGAGGTAGCTCACGTCGGGGAGGATCAGGTCGACGCCCAGGTGCTCGTCGCGAGGGAACGCAAGGCCCGAATCGACGACGACGATCTCGCCGTCGAGCTCGAAGACGGTCATGTTCTTGCCGACCTCGCCGACGCCGCCGAGCGGGATGATCCTTATCGAGTCCGCAGGCACCGACGCATTCTAAGAGCGGCCTTGCGGTACCCCGTTCAAGGGACGCGCTTGCTGCGCCGATTCAGTGCGATATGCGGGCCTTGCTGCTCTTCGCCGCTGCGCTGATCGCTGCCGAGCTCCTGCACCGCGGCGACGACGACCTCGCGACGACCGACGACGAGGCTGATCGTCTCTGGGTCGCCGCGCCGATCGCGGCCGCCGCTGCGATCCTGGTCGGGCCGTTGCAAGCGTTCGTCTTGAGCGTCATCTGCGTGACACCGGTCCGGCGGCTGCAGCGTGCCGGTTGGCGCGAGAGCTCCCTGCGCGCATTCGCGCTCGGCGCGGCGTCCCTCGCCGCCGGCGTCGCGTATCTGCTCGCGGGTTCCGACACCGGCGCCCTGGCGCTCCCCGACGACCTCCTCGGCCTCACCGTCTTCGGCGTCACGTTCACGGTCGTGAAGACGCTCGTCGTCCGGCTCGCAGCCCGGTCGACCGCATTCGAGCCCGATCTGCTCTCCGCGAGCGCTGAGGTCGCCCTCGGCGGCGCTGTTGCGATCGCCGCGGACGCGAACCTCTGGAACGCAGCTCTGCTCCTTCCCGTGCTGCTCCTGGTCGAGCGCCTCTACGCCCGGATGATCGTTCTCCGCCGCGAGGTCGCGTCGGCGCTCGAGGCGTTCGCCAACCTCGTCGACGAGCGGGACGCCTACACGCACCGCCACTCGATCCGCGTCGCCGCGATGGCTCGCGCGCTCGCCGAAGCGCTCGGGCTGCCCCGCGCTGACGCGCAGCGCCTCTGGTGGGCTGGTCGCCTCCACGATCTCGGGAGGATCGCCGTCGACGCCGCGGTCTTCCGGAAGACCGGCCTCCTGAACACATACGACTGGCAGGCTGTGCGACGCGCGCCGCGTCTATCCGCTCGACTGCTGCAGCGATTCCGCTTCGCCGCTCAGCAGGCCAAGGCCGTGGAGTACCACCGCGAGCGGTTCGACGGCTCCGGGTACTACGGGGCCCGGGGCGAGGACGTGCCGTTGGCGGCCCACATCCTGATCGTCGCCGACGCCTACGACGCGATGGTCTCGGATCGTCCGTTCCGCGAGCCGCTGACGCCAGAGCACGCGCTGCTCGAGCTCGAGCGCAACGCCGGCACGCAGTTCCACCCCGGGATCGTCAAGGCGTTCACGGCGGTGCAGCGCGGCCAGCGACTCGAAGACGTCATGAGTGCGGACGAGCTTTCCTCGCTCCGGGCGACTCCCTTGCCGTCTGCGCCGCGCCGACCGATCCGCGAGCTCCGGCGGCGCCCGGAGCTCCTCGTCGTGCTCGGAGCCGTCGTCGCGCTCGTCGGCCTCGGCACCGAGCTAATCGAGCTGTCGGCCGGCGGCCTCGTGCTCGCACTCGTCGGGGCTCGCTTCTACGTGTCGACGCACTTCGGCGCGCGCCGGTTGGGGCGGGCGCTCGACGCCGCCCTCGCCGGGCCCAGCGTCCGCCCCGCGCTCTTCTTCGGGCTCGTCGATGCCTTCGAGAGCGCCTGGTCTCAGGAGTTCGCGCTGCTCGTCGCCTGGCACGACGATGGAACCGACGGCACGATCGAGCTCGCGCGCGGCTCGAGCGGTGTCCCCGTGGCGGAGGTGACGAGCTGGCTTCTCCGCGAGGCCGAGTCCGGCCGCGACCTGATCCTGGACGACAGCGGCGAGCTCGGCGGCGAGGGAACGTCCTTCGCCCTCCCGCTGCGGCGCGAGAACAGCGCCCTCGTCGGCTTCCTCGTCCTCGGTGGCTCGGCCGAACCCCCGGTCCATGTACTCGCGGCCGCCCGCTCGCGACTCGATCGGATCGGGCTCGCGCTGGCCGGCGCGCCGGATTACGAACCGCGGCTCGTGCTCGGGGTCGGCGAAGTCGCCTAAGCGGGCGCGGCCTGCAGGGCGGCGAGACGGTCGAGGCAGGAGCGCACTCGCTCGCGCTCCTCGTCCGTGACGTCGACGAGCGGCAGGCGGTGGCCGCCGACGCCGTGGCCGAGCAGGTTCAGCGCCGCTTTGATCCCCATCGGGTTGACCCCGACCTTGAGCACCTCGTAGGCGGGCGCGAGCTCCTCCTCGATCCGGCGCGACACGTCGGGGTCGCCGCGCTTGAACTGTGCTACCTGCTCCTTCACCTGCGGACCGACGATGTGCGTATGGACGCAGACGCCGCCGACGGCGCCCAGCTCGAGGAAGGGGAGGATCAAGTTATCGTCGCCGGCGTAGAGCACGAGCCCGGTCTCGTCGATGATCCGGCGCGCATCGTCGAGGTCGTCCCAGGCCTGCTTGACGGCGATCACGTTCGGGATCTCGGCGAGCTCCGCGAGCGTCTCGACCGAGACGAGGTTCACCACGCGGGTCGGGATGTTGTAGTAGACGATCGGCTTGTCCGTGACCGCGGCGATCGCCTTGACGTGCTCGACGATCCCGCGCGGCGGCGGCTTGTTGTAGTACGGCGTCACGACGAGGAACCCGTCGACGCCGAGCTCGTGCGAGCGCTTCGTCAGGTGGACCGAGTGGCGCGTGTCGTATGTGCCCGTCCCCGCCACGACCGTCGCGCGGTCGCCGACGGTCTCGACGGCTGCGGCGTACAGCGCGAAGCGCTCGTCGTCGGTCAGCGTCGGCGACTCGCCCGTCGTGCCTGTGACGACGACACCGTCGGAGCCATTCTCGACCAGGAACGTCGCGAGCTCGCGGAACTTCGGGATGTTGACGGCGCCGTCGCCGTCGAACGGCGTCACGCTCGCGGTCAGGACCTCGCCCAGCACGCCTCGATCTTACTCGGGGCCAGAGAGAGCCCTTCCGAACGCCGTCTCCGCCTCGGCGCCGAAGACGGCGAGGACGACGCGCTGCAACGACGTCGACTCGTACTCCCGCACGGCGCTCACCATGATCCGAGCGCACTCGTCGAGCGGGAAGCCGCCGACGCCCGTCCCGAACGCCGGCAGGGCGAGCGATTCGGCGCCGAGCTCGTCGGCGACGCGAAGGCAGCTCTTCGTCGTGCTGCGGATGAGCTCGCCGTTCGTACGCAAGTCCCGGCCCATGACGGCGCCGTGGATCACCCAGCGCGCGGCTAAGCGGCCGCCCGCGGTCGCGACGGCATCGCCGAGCTCGATCGGGCCCTTCGCGACAGCCTCGCGCTCGATCTCCTCTCCACCGGCCCGCTTGATCGCTCCGGCGACGCCGGCGCCCATCCAGAGGTCATCGTTGGCGGCGTTCGCGATCGCGTCGACGTCGAGCTCGGTGATGTCGCCGGTCGCAACGGTCAGCTCAGTCAAGCAGCGCCTCGAGGCCGACGGTGAGACCCGGAGGAAGGTTGGCAAGCCGCTCCAGTGCCAGCAGCACGCCGGGGACGTATGCGTCGCGTGAGTACGCGTCGTGGCGGATCGTCAACAGCTGCCCCTCTCCGCCGAAGAGCACCTCCTGGTGGGCAACGAGCCCTGGGAGCCGGACGGAGTGGATCGCCGCGCCGCCGAGGCGCTCTGCCGTCGCCTTCGCGGTGCCGGACGGCGCGTCCTTCTTCTGCTCGCCGTGGAGCTCGACGATCTCCGCCCGCGGCAGGTACCGGGCGGCCTCCTCCGCCAGGCGCATCATCAGCACCGCACCGATCGCGAAATTGGGCGCGTAGAAGAGCGCGACGCCGCGCTCGTTCGCCTCTGCGCCCAGGGCCTCCGGCTCCCAGCCGGTCGTCCCGACAACCGCGGGTATCCCCCGCTCCAGCGCCGAGCGCACGTTCTCCTCGACCACCTCCGGCGCGGTGAAATCCACCATCGCCTCAGCCTCGTCGAGCTCGACAAGCTGGTGGCCCGCCGCCTCCAGCGCCGGCCGCAGCACGGATCCGACCTTCCCGCCTCGGCCGAACAGGACCAGCTTCACGCCGCGGCCGCGGTCAGCGCCGGGCTGATCCGCTCGACCGCGGCGAGGAAACGCTCTTCGCTCGGCCCGATCCCTGCCGCCGAAAGGCCGTCCGGAGCAAGCAGCAGGCCGGCGAGCTCGGCCAGCGCGTCGGCCTCGACGGCGTCGATCTCCGCGATGATCCGGTCGAGCGAGAGGATCTCGGTGTCGGTGATCAGCGACTTGCCGAGCCGGCTCATGCGGTTGGAGGTCGACTCCATCGAGAGCAGGATGCGCCCCTTGAGATTCTCCTTCGCGCGCTCCAGCTCGTTCGGCTTCAGCTCTCCGGCGGCGACCTCCGCCACCTGCTCGGCCGCGATCGCCAGGCACTCCTCGAGGTTCTCCTCCCGCGTCCCGACGTAGAAGCCGATCTGGCCCGTGTCTGTGTACTGCGACGCGAAGCTGTACACCGCGTACGCCATCCCGCGCTTCTCCCGGATCTCCTGGAAGAGGCGCGACGAGGCCGAGCCGCCGAGGATCGCGTCGAGCAACGACGCCGCGAAGCGCCGCCGATCCGAGCGAGCGATCCCAGGTGCCCCGACGCAGACGTGGTACTGCTCGGTGTCCTTGCGTGTGAAGCGCAAGTCCGGCGGAGGCGCCTTCACGAGCGGCGAGCGCACGCGGCGACCGCGCGCAGGAGGCTGCTGAACCTTTCGCTCGGCCCGCTCGAGCAACCCCAGCAGCTCGTTGTGGTCGAGATTCCCGGCAGCCGCCACCACGACGTTCCCGGGCACGTACATCGACCGGTGGTATGCCGAGATCGCCCGGCGCGAGACGGACGAGATCACCTCGGTCGTCCCGATCACCGGCCGGCCCAGCGGATGGTCGCCGAAGACGGCTTCCGCGATCAGGTCATGGACGAGCTCCTGCGGCTGGTCCTCGTACATCGCGATCTCCTCGAGGACGACCTCGCGCTCTGCGTCCACTTCGGCCAGGGCAGGCGCGTAGACCATGTCGCTCATCACGTCGATTGCCGTCTCGAGGTGCTGGTCGGCGACGCGTGCGTAGACGACGGTGTGCTCGCGGGAGGTGGCGGCGTTGAGCTCGCCGCCCAGCCCGTCGAAGATCTCGGCGATCTCCTGCGCGCTGTAGCTCTCCGAGCCCTTGAAGAGCAAGTGCTCGATGAAGTGCGAGACTCCCGCGCGCTCGTCGCGCTCGTCCCGCGAGCCGGCGCCGATCCAGTAGCCGAGTGCGACGGAGCGGACGTGGCTCAGGCGCTCAGTGATCACGCGCTGGCCCGAGTCCAGCTCGGAGATGACGTACTTCTGCACGGCCGGGATCGTACTTGTGCTCACTGGTTCGGCCTTTTCCGCTTGGAGCGGCCTCCGGCCGCGCGGCAGAGGAAGGGGGGCCGGCGATGCCGGCCCCCCTTCTGCTTGATTCGTTTGTTGGCCGGCGACGCGCTACGGATCGACCACCACCGTGCACGTGTAGGTGTCGGGCTCGAGATCGCTCGCCGTTGCGGAGCCGTCGCCGTTGGCACCGGTCGATCCCGACGCAACCGTATCGTCGACCGAGTTAGCGCACACGATCGTCGATGCGGTCGCACCGTCCACCTGAGAATTGACGGAGACGGTGATGTTCGTTAGCGGCGTGTTCCCGAACGACACACCAGCCTTCGTGCCTGAGCCGCACGTAGCCTCGGCACTCACGGTCACCGTCTTTGCGGTCGCACCGTCGGCGCTGTAGCCACTCGGAACCGTTTCCGTCACGGTGTAGTCGCCGACGAAGCTGCTGAGCACGAGGCCGTCTACGCAGACCGTGCCATTCGCAAGCGTCACGGCAGTCGTGCCCCCTGCCGGCAACGATCCGCCCGTAACCGTGAACGTCACGCCAGCATGAGGATGGGCGCCAGGCCCGTCCGCTGCATGCTTGCGCGTTTTCGTGATCAGGATGGCACCTTTCTCGCGTGCGTCGTGGAACGTGCACGTCACCGTTTCTCCGGCGCTCAGCCCGATGCTGCCAGGGCTGCTGCCGTCATTGCAGGTCGATGAGACGAGATTCCAGCCCGACGGCACCGTTTCGGCGACGTCGTACGTCCCTGGTGCGAGATCCGAGAACGTGCGGGAATTCTTTCCAGCCGCGCCTGCGGCCGTTGTCGCGAGCGTGAACGGAGACGGCGTCAGGGTGCCCGAGGTGAAGCTAAACGCGCCACTACCGTCGTCCGTGACCTTTTCGACCACGATTGTGCCGCGCGCCCGGTTCGTATACGTGCAGTCCAGGATGTCGGCCGAGTTGTCGACGGCGAACGTCACGGTGCTGCCATTGATGCTTGGTGTGACTCCCGTGCTGGCGCTGCAGTCAACGCTCACGAACTCCCACCCCGACGGCAACGTGTCCTCAGCGACGGTGTAGCCGCTGCCGAAGAGAACCCCGTTGAGGGTCTTGGACTGACCGTGTCCGAGCGAGAACGTATTCGCCGAGCTCGGATCGGTGCTGAAGCTCTTCGTGTAGCCGAACGCGGTTGTGCTCGGATTCGAAGCGGGAGCGGTCGTCTTGCGGATGATGACCTTCCCGCAGTTGGTGATGTTCACGGGGACCGGCTTGATCAAGTCCTTCAGCTGCGAGGTGAAGCTGTCGGACGCCCGGCTCTTGATGAACGCACTTCCGAACGACTCGCACTTACCTTCGTCGAAGACGAAGTCGAGATCCAGCTGAGCCTCACCGAAGGTGCGCGGGCTGACTGAGCCCGTGCTGAGTAGCCCGTCGGACTCGGCCGCAGGAATCGAGGTGCTGTTGATCGTGCCCGCAGCCTGTGCTGCGGCGGTCAGGTCGGTCGCTGGTCCCCATGCCGTCCCGCTCCACGTCCGGACCTTGAGCGTCGCGATCGCACCGCCCTGCTCGATCCTGTACTCGATCAGCAGATCGCCGGCGGTGCGGACCGGATTGACGCTGTTTGCGCACAACGTCGACGACTGGTTGAGCTCGAAGTCCATCAGCGTTGTCCCGCTTGGCTCCTGCACACGGGTCCAGAAGAGGTTCAGGAAGCCCGGGCCGCCGCTTTCGGGCTCGACGTACGCGCCGAAGGTGAGCAGGTCGCTTTTGTTGTTCGGGATGCTGCCGGTCGTCACGCCCGGACAGGCGTCATCCTCCTTGGTGCCGCCGGCGTAGGAGTCGTCGTTCGTGCCCGTAGCGAGGTCATTTTTTCTTGCCTCACTTACTGAGGCCCAGTCGATCGACGGCGCAGGATCGTCAACCTTCAGGTTTGCGTTGGCGTCGATCTCGAAGTTGCTACCGGCCAGGCTGGCTTCGGGATGACTGGCCGCCGCCGGCAATACGAGCATGAGCCCGATTCCCATCGACGCGACCAGCGTCCAGAAGGCGACGAAACCTCGCCTTCGTTTCAGCTCTTTGCGAACTGCAGTCATGTAATCCCTCCATGTGGCGGTCCCGACGAGCCGCGCCTCGTCACTGGATCTGGTTCGAGGCGCCTCGCCGGTGCCGCATTTTTCTCCGCCCACAAAAGGTGTCGCTTACTGGCATCACTCCCTCACCGCAGGGACAGAAGAACTGTCCGAGGTTCGTGTTTTCCACAGGACGGGCCAAATCGTCCACAGACGACGGTAAGGACTTCGGCGGCGTTCTAAAAGGGGGTATTTCTACTGTTTTCTACTGCTGAATCTTCCCCAGGTGACCCGGCAAACACTCTAGGAGCCCTTGTCTGAATCGCCATATCACGCTAAAACGCGATAGAGGGAGGGGAGAGCAATGAGCGACGAACCACTTGTCCTCGTCGCGGACTCTGATCGATTCTGCCGAAAGCTGATTACGAATCTGCTGCGGCGAGTCGGATTCGAGACGGCCGAGGTGGAAACCGGACCCGAAGCGCTGGAACAGGTCGCGCGGCTGCAGCCGCGCCTGATCCTCCTCGAGGTCAATGTTGCCGCGGTGAATGGATACTCCGTCTGTCGGGAGCTTCGCGACGAGTACGCGAATGACATCGCGGTTATCTTCATCTCGGGCGAGCGGACAACTCCGGCCGACCGCGTTGCCGGGCTCCTCGTAGGCGCCGACGACTACATCACCAAGCCCTTCGACGATGACGAGCTCCTCGCCAGGGTGCGGGCCGCCCTTCGACGTGTCTCACCCAACGGCTCCGCGAGCAAGCCAGCGGCCTCCGCTGTCGGCTACCTGCTCACCGCACGGGAGCGTGAGGTTCTGGGGCTACTCGCTCGAGGACTCACACAGAGCGACATCGCAACGAATCTGTTCATCAGTCCGAAAACGGTCGGCGGGCACATCCAACGAGTGATTACCAAGCTCGGCGTGCACAGCCGCGCGCAGGCGGTTGCGCTCGCGCATAGGCAGGGCCTCGCCGACGTCGAAGCCCACGTCGTCGTGCCCGGCGCTCAGTTGTCGTAGACGGTGAGGGCGGCCGGATGCCGCCCTCGATCCGCCACCTAGTCCCGGTCGCGCCCG
>Ga0126310_10000093_pt1 | contig 24801 bp, 25 predicted proteins | sample Plot60_FD_92540 | JGI IMG/M metagenome (GOLD analysis project Ga0126310, IMG submission 92540) | Serpentine soil microbial communities from UC McLaughlin Reserve, CA, USA - Plot60 | ecosystem: Environmental > Terrestrial > Soil > Grasslands | place: USA: UC McLaughlin Reserve, Lake County... | reverse complement strand
CTCGGCGCCGCCGGTGTTGCGTACCGGGCCCTACGTCGTCGGCCCAAGCAGGCTGCCGATCCCCGCGCCGACGAGCTTCGGCGGAAGCTCGAGGAGTCCAAGCCGCTCGTGGAGGAGCGCGAGCAGTTCGAGTCCGGCGAGACCACGGTCGACGAGGCGACGCTCGAGGAGAAACGGGCGGCCGTCCACGAGCGCGGTCAGGCCGCACGCGACCTGATGAAAGGCCCTAGCGAGGAATGAATGCGGCCGCGCCGGCCGCGAGGCCTCGCGCGACCTTCCATTCGTAGGCGTTCGACTGCAGCAGCCGCCGCTCGGCCGGGTTCGACAGGAAGCCGCACTCGACGAGGATCGCGGGCACGTTTGCCCAGTTGAAGCCGGTCAGGTCGGTCCGCTTGACGAGGCCACGGTCGGCGGCCCCCGTCGCGCGAACGGCGGCCCCCTGGACGAGGCGGGCCGCCTTGAGGCTCCGCTTGTAGATGTCGTCGGTCCAGCCCCTGTGCCAGGCGGGGTAGAGGGTTGCGAACCCGTGCAGGGAGCGGTCGGTTGCGCCGTCGGCATGAATTCGCAGCATCAACGAGGCGCCGTGACGATTGCAGAACCCGGCTCGGGCGATGTTGCCGCCGTTGCCGTAGCGAAAGACCGGGCCGGTCCGCGTCATCGCGACGCGGTAACCGTGCCGTAGGAGCAGTGTCCGCGTCCTCGTGGCGATCGCCAGTGCGACTGCCGCCTCGCCCGGCACGCCACCACCGTCCTTGATCTTCAAGACGCCCGAGCCGGGGCCGATCGCCTCCGCCTGCCGCCCGATCGCGGGCGGCGTTCCGTGGCCCGGGTCGAGGCAGACAAGCGGCGGCGGGGGAGCACTGATCACGGGGCCAGCCGCTCCGCCAGGTACTTCACCGCCAACGGGTAGCGGTACTCGATTCCCGCATGCGTCCCCTCGAAGAGCTCGAAGAAGTAGTCCGTGATCCCGATCGTCTCCAAGGCCGACCGAAAGGCCTCGGCGCCGAGATCGAGGTAGGCGTCGTCGCGGTTGCCGGCATCGATGTAGATCGCCTTCAGCGAGCGGAGCGCGTCCGCATGGCCTGCCGCCATCCGGACCGGGTCCCAGGCGAGCCAGCGGTCCCAGACTTCGGGCCGGAGCTTCCCCGTGAGCTCGTACGGGAGCTGGATCGTGCCGTCCTCGTCGGTCGAGTAGCACGCGGCCATGCACCAGTCGTTGAGGAGGACGTGGTCGGTCCGCTTCGAGAAAGCAGGCCGGGACCGCAGGTCCTGCCAGAAGCGCTCGAACGAGCCGCCGTATTCGTCCCGGAGCGCACGGGCCGAGACCCGGAAATCGGGCAGGTAGCACATCTCGAAGAGCGCGTCGCCGGCGTGCGTGGCGAAGCCGCCGAAGAGATCGGGCCGGAGCATCGGCGTCACCATCGCGCCGTAGCCGCCGCTCGACTTGCCCGTGATCGCGCGGTGGTCGCGGTCGGCGAGAGTGCGATACGTGGCGTCGATCCACGGGACGACGTCCTCGCAGAGGTAGGTGTGGTAGCGACCCGTACCCGGCGAGTCGAGGAACTGGCTCCCGCCGAGCGAGGTCCACGCGTCGACCCAGACGAGGATGGCAGGCGGCGCCTCGCCGGAGGCGAACAGCTCGTCCATCAGCTCGGGAGGGTTCTTGCGGAAAGCGGCCCGGTTGCGCCACATGTCGAGCTGGCCGGTGAGCCCCTGAATCAGGTAGATCGAGGGGTAGCGGCGCTCGGGCTCTTCGTCGTACCCCGGCGGCAGGTAGACCCAGAGCGGCCGGACGCTCGGGTCGCCGAGGGGGTTTCCCTCGAGCGCCTCACTCTCGAACGAGTGCTCGTCGAGGCGGCCGGCAAAGTCGATCGACCAGGGCAACACCGGCGGGACGCTACCGACAGCTGAAGATCGGCTGACCCTGCACGGCGGCGGGGGAGAGGATTTCGCCGCCGCCGCGAAGGGTCAGCCCGGGCTCACTGGAGCCACGGGGCGAGAAATCGTTCGATGTCGCGGCAACCCTGAGGGTTCGGAAGCCATGCCTGCGCGCGTTTGTCGGCGACGACGACGAGCGTGGGGACGGCCTTGATCTTGAACCGCTCGACGAGGTCGCCCTGCTCGTCGGCGTCGACGCGCAGCAGCCTGAAAGTGTCATGATTCGATCGCCTCTGCAGCACCTGCGCGAGGAAGCCCTCGACCCGGCGGCAGCGCCCCGATGCCGACGAGTGAAAGAAGAGGAGGCTCGGCTTCGCGACCGCGGTCTCGGTCGAAGTCGTCACGCTGCCTCCAGCCCGTCGCGGTGTGGAGCGAGCGCGTCGTTCAGATCCGGCAGGTGCACGCCGCGGCGTTCACTCGCCTCGATGATCTCGCGGAGCTCGCGATTCTCGATCAGCAGCGACCTGGCGAGCGCCACGAGCCGGGCAACCGCCACGTCGGGTGGCAACTCGGGCGGGACGAGGTCCTCGAGCTGCGGCCAGAAACCCGCCATCGCCTCGACTCCGACTTCGGCCGCCGTCACCCCGCCTCCGCGGTCAGCGTTTGGGACTCGGGCATCAGATCGGCGAGGGCGTCCTGGAGGGTCGCGTAGGTTCGAAGAACCCGGTTGAGACCGGTCACCTCGACGACCCGGCGAGTGCGCGGGTCGTTCGTCACGAGGACAAGGGAGTGACCACGACCCTCCAGACGCTTGCTCTCCTGGACGAGCACCCCGAGCGCGGTCGAGTCGACGAAGCTGACTGCGGACAGATCGACGAGGACCGTGTCCGCCCCCACTGCACCGGCTTCGTCGATACGAGCCTTAAGGCTCCCAGCGGTGTACAGGTCGAGCTCGCCCGACACCGACACGAGCGCCAGGTCGCGCGTGAGACTCGCGACCGCGGCGTTGAATTCATCCAGGTACACGCGCCGAGCGTAAGCCGCCGGCGGCAGGCGGGGCATCCGCCTTTTGTGAGCGTTTGCCTACATCGGCTGGAGCTTGTAGCCGCTGCCTCGGACCGTGACGAGCCGCTCGGGTCGAGCCGGATCGCGCTCGATCTTGCGGCGGATGTTCGAGACGTGCAGGTCGCACGCCCGTTCGTCGCCGACGTAGGAGCTGTCCCAGAGGTGCCGCATGATCTCGTTGCGGGAGAAGACGCGCTCCGGCTGCGCGGCGAGGAGCGCCAGCAGCTTCAGCTCGAACGCGGTCAAGGGAATGTGCCGGCCGCCGACTCGCGCCTCGTGCTTGGCGAGATCGAGCTCGAGTTCCCCGATGCGGAGCTTCGCGCCCGCGTCGCGCGTATCGAGCTCGCGCCGACGCAGCAACGCGCGCACGCGCGCCACGAGCTCGGGCACGGAGAACGGCTTCGTCACGTAGTCGTCGGCGCCGACTTCGAGCCCGAGCACGCGATCAACCTCGCCGTCCTTCGCGGTCAGCATCAGGATCGGCACCGGGCTGTCCTCGCGAAGCCGCCGGCACACTTCCACGCCTGACAGCCCGGGCAGCATCAGGTCGAGGACGAGCAGGTCGTATGCCTTCGCGCGCGCGTGCGCGAGCGCGGCGTTCCCGTCGTCGACTGCCTCGACGTCGAAACCCTCGGCCTTCAGCGCGTACTCGACCGCTTCGGCGATCGCCGGCTCGTCCTCCACGATCAGGATTCGGTCCGGCATCAGCCGAGGATCCTCGCGCTTGGCAACCTGATGCGCACCCGGGTACCGCGATTCGCTTTCGACTCGAGCTCGATCGTGCCGTCGATTGCGTGCACGGCTTCCTCCGCGATTGCAAGCCCCAAACCGAAGCCGTCGGTGCCGTTCGAGGAGCGGTAGAAGCGCTGGAAGGCTCGTTCTCGTTCCTCGTCGTTCATCCCCGGGCCCGTATCGCTGATCTGAACTTCAGTTGTCGCACCCCGCTGGCGTGCCTCGAGAACGATCTCGCCCGTACGGGTGTGCTTGGCCGAGTTCTCGGCCACGTTCCCAATCGCTCGCTCCAGAAGCTCTCGGTCGGCGAGCGCCCCGATCTCCGCCGGCGAGCGAACCGAGACTTCCACGCCATGAGCGGGGTCGAGCCGGCCAGCGATCTCCTCGAGGAGCGGCCGAACATGCACGGCCGTCAACCGCGGCTGCTCGGCGCCGGTCTGTAGCCGGGCGAGGACGAGCAGCGATCTCGCAAGCCGCGAGAGCCGTTCGCTGTGGACGCGGATGTGCTTGAGAAAACGGTCGCGCGCTTCAGGAATGTCCTTGGCGCCGCTCTCCAGCACGTCCATGACGCTGACGATCGCCGCCAGCGGGGTTCGCAGCTCGTGGGCCGCGTTCTCGACGAACTCGCGCTCGTTCCGGCGCGCGCGCTCGCGCTGGGTGACGTCTTCGACGATCAGGATCGCGTCCTCGGCGGCCGAGGGAGGAAGGCCCTCGATCCAGAGGAAGCGGTCGTCCTTCTCGACGAGGGTGCCGCCGGCCGGCGGGTCGGCGCCGAAGAGTCCCTCGGCGAAGCGGCGCAGCGAAAACTCGGGCCAGGGCTCCGGTAGCGGGTCGCCAATCGAACCCACCCCGAGCAGTCTCGACGCCGCCGGATTCGCGTACTCGATCATCAGCTTTGGATCGACCAGGACGACGCCCTGGGGAAGCTGTGTCAGGACGCGCTCGAAGTGATGCGTCGCCGGTGCGTCGACGGCGGGCTTCGCCCCGGACCCACCCTTCGCCGCAGGCATACCCTCCCCCTTTCGTCAGACCGGCCTCCACCGATGATAGCCCTGCCCGGAGCTACTGCCGCAAAAGCCGCTTCAGCATCTGGGCGTTGGCCGGCGCCTGCGCGACGAGCCCGTCATGCCCGTTCTCTTTCGCCTCTGGCGGTGCCAGCGAAGGCATCGACGAGCGGCCGTTGTTGTTGAACATCGCGTAGACGACCTGCGCCTGGCCGGCGAGCTCCTTCAGGCTCGGCACCCATTCCCGGAGCTCGTCCTCTGGGTAGAGGTAGTCGAACCGCTCCGCGGCGCTGCCGGTCCGCTTGTTCCACGTTTGCGCGTTGCGTCCGTGGAAGCGAACGTAGGCGGTCTCGCTCGTGGCGGCGACGACGGTGGGGAGGACGTTCTTGCCCCCGGTCTGGGGCGCGTCGACGGTGACGTAGGTCATTGCATGCTCTTCGAGGAAGCGAAGCGTGTCGGCGCGGTTCTCCTCATCGAGCCAACTTCCGTGCCGGAACTCGACCAGCATCTCGTCGCCGTGAAGCTGCTCCTGCGACCACTCGAGGTACTCCAGCGACTGTGGCTTGTAGACCACGTAGGAGGGGAACTGCATCAGGATGCCTCCGAGCTTCCCGCTCGAGCGCAGCGGCTCGAGCGCGTCGTGGAAGCGCTTGAAGATCTCCGCCCGGTATTCGCGCGGCGGTCGGTCGACGCGGCCGCGCGCGTCGGTGGGGACGTCGCGCAGGTCGGTCGGGAGCTGGTCGACCTTCACCGGGTGGCGAGTCATGACGCCGAAGGCCTTCACGTGCATGGTGAAGCCGGGCGGCGTTCGCTCCGCCCAGTTCTCGACCATGTGCGGGTCCGGCAGGCGGTAGTAGGTCGAGTTCGCCTCGACGACATCGAACCGCTCGGCGTAGTAGCGAAGCCGGTCCTCGCCGGACTTGACGCCCTTCGGATACCAGACTTTGGTCAGCGTCTCGTCCGCCCACGAGCAGACTCCGACTCGCATGGATCCGGGCATCCCCTGATGCTATGCGGACTGGGCGCTGATACTCTCAATGGGCTAAAGCCGGACGCCCACTTGGCGTCTCCCGTCTCCTCCGCCGCTCTTCAGCCTTGGCTGCTGGCGTCGCTTCAGGGGTCACCGCCCGGCACCCTGCAGCAGGAAGGACGGCCATGTCTGTTTCTCTGGAACGGCTGGCGCGCAACCAGGCATTGTTTCGGGAGGTCAACGAGCGCCTCCTCGAGCTCTCGGAGGGCTTTCAGGACGGCTCGATGCAGTTCGTCTGCGAGTGCAGCAACGAGGACTGCACGCTGACGATCGACATGGACCACGAAGCGTACGAATCGGTGCGCGGCCACTCGACCTTCTTCGTGGTCGTCACCGGCCACGAGGTGCTCGAGGTCGAGAAGATCATCGACCGGCAGGACGGCTGGACGATCGTGCAGAAGGTGACCGAGAGCGACTACGCGGTCGAGACCGATCCAAGGAGACGCGACTAGCGCCGATGGGGTCGAGCAACGAGCGGCAGATCGTGAGTCAAAGAACGTTCCGAAGCGCAAACGAGCGCATGCAGGCGCTCGCGGTCGCCATCGTTGCGGCCGAGCACCTGATCCCGTTCCTATGCGAATGCGCGGACGACGCTTGCATGGGGCGCGTGGGGATGAATCTGGCCGACTACGACGACATCCACAGCGACCGCGATCACTACGCGATCCTTCGCGACCACCAGATGGCCGACGGCGAGCACGTCATCGAGCAGCGCCCTCTCTTCGACGTCGTCAGCAAAGCGGCGGTCGCGGAGTAGCGCTAGAGACCTTGGGCGACGGCCGCTTTTCGTTCGCCGCTGCTCACAGGCTCGACCGGCAGCTCGACGACGAAGGTCGATCCCTTCCCCTCCTCGGAGCTGACCGTGAGACGGCCTCCCATCCGCCGGACGAGCTCGCGGCAGATGTAGAGACCGAGGCCCGTACCGCCGACGCCGCGGGCGAGCTCGGGATCGACCCGGTAGAACTTGCCGAAGATCCGGCGCTGCTCGAGCGGGGCGATGCCAAGGCCCTGGTCGCGGACGGAGATCCGGACGCCGCCGTCCCGTTGCTCCACCGCAACCTCGATCCGCCCCCCGTCCGGCGAGTACTTGACCGCGTTGTCGATCAGGTTGATCAACACCTGGCGCAGCTTGTCGGAGTCTGCAACGAACGAGTCGAGCGCATCCGGGACCGAGAGGTGGATGGAGATGTCGTCTCGGGCTGCGAAGCAGGCGCGTAGCTCGTCGCAGACGTTTTTTGCAAGCGTCCGCAGATCGAACGTGTTCTCGCCGAGAGCGAACTGGCCGGAGTCGAGCTTGTTCGCAAACAGGATATCGTCGGCGATCCGGTTGAGACGCTCCGTCTCCTGCGCGATCACGCCGAGCAGCCGCTTCTGACCGGTCTCGTCGAGCTCGATGTCTTCGCGCAGCAGGGTCTGAGCCGAGCCGTAGATGGCCGCCAGCGGCGTGCGCAGCTCATGGGAGACGGTCGCGATGAACTCACCCTTCAGCTCGTCGAGTGCGCGTTCCTCGGTCAGGCTGCGGAAGGCGTAGACGATCCCGTCGCTGAACGTGACGCCGGAGATCGACAACCACAGCTCGCGGCCGTCGACCTCGATCGGAAGGACCTTCGCCTCGAGGCTGCCCGGACCGGGCGCGTCGGCGACCGGGACCAGCGGCGCCACCATCGACCATCCCGGAATGGTGTTCTCGGCCCGCCGCCCGAGCGCCACGTCCGATGAGATGCCTGTGATCGCCTCGGCGGCCGGGTTCCAGTGCTGGATCACGCCGTGGTCGTCGACGAGGAAGACGCCGTCGTCGACGTGCTCGAGGACGCGGGCGTGCCGCTCGAGAGCGAGCCGCTGCTCCTCGACCTGGCGATCGAGCCGACACAGCTGAATCGCCCGCTCGAGCGAAGCGACGAAGTAGTCCCTGTCGATCGGCTTCTGGACGAAGTCGTAGGCGCCACCGCGGAGCGCCTGCACGGCGAGGTCGCGCTCGCCGTGGCCGGTGATCATCAGCGTCGGCGTCGCCGGACGAAGCTCCCGGATCTCGTGCAGCAGCGCGAGCCCGTCCATCCCCGGCATCTTGATGTCGCTGACGATCGCGTCGTAGTCGTTTTCCCGGATGCGATCGAGAGCGTCGACGGCTGTCTCGGAGGTGTCGATCTGAATCCCGTCCATGCGTAGTCTGAGCGCCTCCGAGAGGGCATCGAGCAGGGCGGTGTCGTCGTCTACGAGCAGGATCGTCGCGTGCGTCACAGCAGCGGCTCCTCGGGCGGCTCCTCGTCTGCGAACGGCAGCTCGATCACGAACGTCGCGCCCTTGTCCGGTTGGCTGGTGACCGATATCTCGCCGCCGTACTCCTTGAGGATGCTGTAGGTGATCGAGAGTCCCAGGCCGGTTCCCGTTCCGACCTCCTTCGTCGTGAAGAAGGGGTCGAAGATCCGTTGCTGGAGCTCGCGCGGGATTCCCGGGCCTGTGTCAGAGAAGGCGATCCTGATCCGCTCCTCGTCTCGGCTCGAGGCGATCCGGATCGTCTTGCGCCGCGAATCGGCGAGCGCGTCGCGCGCGTTCGTCAGAAGGTTGATGAAAACCTGCTCGAGCTGAATCGGGTTCGCCAGGACGAGCAGCTCGTCGGGACACAGCTCCAGCTCGACCTCGATCCCGCGCAGCCGGAGCTGCTCGTGCATGAGCAGCAGGGAGCGCTCGATCACGTCGTCGACGTCGACCAGCGCGATGTTCACCCGCGCCGCGCGGCCGAAGGTGCGCAGGTGGGAGATGATCTGCGTGGCCTTCCGGACTTGCTCCATCGCCTTCTCCAGATCGCCCACGAGCGGCTCGGTGCCGACCTCGCCGAGCCTGATCCGGTCGATCACGTTGCCGACGTAGAGGCCGATGTTGTTGAGCGGGTTGTTGAGCTCGTGCGCGACGCCGGTCGTCAGCTCGCCCAGCGTCGCAAGCTTGCCGGCCTGGACGAGCTGCTCCTGCTTTTCCCGTAGCTCGTGCTCTCGCCGCTCCATCTCCTGCGTCGTCTCGCGCAGGTCGCCCATGATGTGGATCATCGCCTTGCGGCTGTCGCCGAGCCGCAGGTTGGATTCATGCGAGTCCTGGAGGATGTGGAGCAGCGCGCGGCGCGAGTTGTCGAGTCGCTCGGTCTGGCGGGCGAGCCGGCTGCGATCGTTCTCGTAGTCGCCGAGGATGTGGAGCATCGCCTTGCGCTGGTCGGCGAGCTTCTGGTTGGACTCGTTCAGGTCGCCCATGATGTGGACGAGCGCCCGCCGCCGCTCTTCCGCGAGCTGGACGGAGAGCTGAAGCTGCTCGACCTCTTCCCGCAGCGCGGCTGCGTCGAGCTCGGTCTGCCCGACCGCGTCCGCGTCGCTGTCTGCGACCTCGCTAGGTTCTGCGCTCATCAGGCCGAGGCACGGGCCGCCTTGAGCTTCTCGTTCTCCCGCTGCAGGCTCTCGAGCTCCTTCTCGAGCGCGATCATCTTCAGCTCTCGGCCGACGACGACCTCTTCGAACTTCTCGAGGTCGAGGATCTTCTCCTGCAGCTCCGTTTTCGACTGCTCGAGATCCTGGACGACTTCCTCGTAGGCGCGCATGTCCCGGAGGATGCCGATCGCCCCGATCACTTTTCCGTCCGAGTCCCTGAGCGCGGACGCGTTCAGCGTCGTCGGGATGATCTCGCCCGAGGCGCTGCGCGGATTGAGCCGCGCGTTTCGGGTGACGCCGTGTTCGACGACCTCACGGAGGGCCGCCGTGAACTCACGCGTCTCCTCCCGGCTGATGAAGCGTGAGAGCGACTGCTCGACGACTTCGTCTTGGCGGAAGCCGAGCAGCTGGGAAACCGCGTCGTTGGCCTGGATGATCTTGCCTTTGAGGTCCGAGACGAAAACAGGGTCGGGCGCGTCATCGATCAGGCGCTGGGCGTAGGCGCGGGCCTTGTCGAGCTCTCGCATGTCGCGCAGGATCCCGATCGCGCCGATCACCTTGCCGTCCGCGTCGCGTAGCGCCGAGGCGTTGAGGCTGGTAGGGATCACCTCGCCGGCGGCCGAACGGGGGTTCAGAACGGCGTTGCGGGTGACGCCTCGCTCGACGACTTCCCGCAGCGCAGCCGTGAACTCGCGCGTCTCCTCCGGGCTGATGAAACGCGAGAGCGACTGCTCGACGACTTCGTCCTGGCGGAAGCCGAGCAGCTGGGAAACGGCCTCGTTGGCCTGGAGGATCTTGCCTTTGAGGTCGGAGACGAACACTGGATCGGGCGCGTCGTCGATCAGGCGCTGGGCGTAGGCGCGGGCTTTGTCGAGCTCCCGCATGTCGCGAAGCACGCCGATCGCGCCGATCACCTTGCCGTCCGCGTCCCGTAGCGCCGAGGCGTTGAGGCTGGTCGGGATCACCTCGCCGGCTGCCGAGCGAGGGTTGAGCACGGCGTTGCGGGTGACGCCTCGCTCGACCACCTCGTCCAACGCGGCCATGAACTCGCGCGTCTCCTCGGGGCTGATGAACCGCGAGAGCGACTGCTCGACGACCTCGTCCTGGCGGAATCCGAGCAGCTCGGAGACCGCCTCGTTGGCCTGGATGATCTTCCCCTCGAGATCGGAGACGAACACGGGGTCGGGGGCGTCGTCGATCAGCCGCTGGGCGTAGGCGCGGGCCTTGTCGAGCTCGCGCATGTCTCGCAGGATCCCGATCGCGCCGATCACGTTGCCCTCCGCATCGCGAAGGGCCGAGGCGTTGAGGGTGGTCGGAATCACCTCGCCGGCGGCCGAACGCGGGTTCAGCACCGCGTCGCGCGTGACGCCTCGCTCGACCACCTCGCGCAGGGCGGCGGTGAACTCTTGCGTCTCCTCTGCGCTGATGAAGCGCGAGAGCGACTGCTCGACGACCTCGTCCTTGCGAAAGCCGAGCAGCTCGGAGACGGCGTCGTTGGCCTGGAGGATCTTGCCCTCGAGGTCGGAGACGAACACCGGGTCCGGCGCGTTGGCGATGATGATGTCGGCGACGAGAGCGCCGCGCGAGGCAGATCCGTCCTGCTGGGTCTTTCCATTTGCGTCGGCTTTTGGCGCGGCTGAGCTCAAGACTTTCTTGGCCACTCGGTTACCCCCGGAGTTAGGGCGCTTCGGGTTGCCTCTTCATTGTGATTGCTCGGAGTCCTCGGGGCAATCCTGCGCCTCCTCTGCCCTCGACGGAGAAGGGAAAAAGGGTTGGGCCAGCCGCCGCATCACTGGCCCGAACACATAGACGCCGGCGGGCGCCGAAACTTTCCGTCGAGCCGCTACGGATTCACGCACACCCGAGGTACGGTAGGTCCGCCGGGGCGTTCTGTGCCGCCGCAGCCACAGGCGCCCCGGTCCTACGCAGCGCGCCTTCGCCGCGCGCGGCAATCAGAGCTCGATCATCACCTTGAGCGCCTCGCGGTCGCTCATGGCCCGATAGCCATCCGGCCCCCGTCGAGATTCGTGGCGCGGTCGAAGACTCGGCCGGGCTCGATGCTTCCTTCGAGAACGTCCGCCAGCAGCTCTTCCATGTACGCGCGCGCCGGAGCGGGACCGCCGGCGATGCTGACGTTGTCGAAGAACGTCATCACGCCTGCCGGGATCGACTCGGTTTGCGGAACGCCGACGCGGCCGACCGCCCCGCCGGGACGAACGATGCTTAACGCGGTGACGGTCGACTGCTCCAGCCCGACGCACTCGAGGACACAGTCGGCGCCGAAGCCGTCGGTGAGCTCGCGCACACGTTCGACCGCCTCGTCGCCGCGCTCGCTGACGACATCCGTTGCACCGAACTCCCGGGCGAGAGCGATCCGGTCGGGATGCCGGCCGAGGATGATGATCCGCTCTGCGCCGAGGCGGCGGGCGGCGAGCACGCCGCACAGGCCGACGGCGCCGTCGCCGACGACGGCGACCGTCTTGCCGGGGCCGACGGTGGCGCCGCGCGCCGCGTGATGACCCGTCGCCATCACGTCGGTGAGTGCGAGCAGCGAGGGCATCAGCGCGTCGTCCTTGCCGACCGGCAGAACGACAAGCGTTCCGTCAGCCTGCGGGACGCGCACGGCCTCACCTTGCGCCGCCGTCCACTCCGTCGGAGCCGTACCGTCCGCCGTGGAGGCATGACGGTTGCAGGCCCTCCTGGCAAAAAACGCACGTCCCGTCCGACCACACGAACGGCGCGACGACCAGGTCGCCCGCCTTCAAGGTCTGAACGTCAGCGCCGGCGTCCTCGACGACACCGATGAACTCGTGTCCCATCCTGCGGCCGGTCTCGCTCGGCTCCATCGACTTGTAGGGCCACAGGTCGCTGCCGCAGATGGCGGCGCGCGTGACCCTGACGAGTGCGTCGCTCGGTTCGACCAGGCCTGCGTCGGGGACGGTCTCGACTCGAACGTCGCCGGCCTTGTACATGACGGTTGCGCGCATACTGGGTTTCCTCTGTGCCCGCTGGTCACGTTACGGAACCACCGACAAAGCGACGAGGAGGTCAGCCATGCAGATCGCTAGACACGGGATCGACACAGCAGCAGGGCCGAGTGACTGGTTCACCGGTGCGGTCTACTTAGACGCGCTCGCCTCGCCGGCGAACGGTTCGCGCCTGAGCGTGAGCAGCGTCCACTTCACCCCGGGCGCTCGAACGAACTGGCACACCCATCCGAACGGGCAGACGATCTACGTCACCGAGGGTGTGGGCCTGGCGCAGTGCCGCGGCGGGCCGGTCGAGGTGATCCACCCCGGCGACCGCGTGTTCTTCGAGCCGGGGGAGGAGCATTGGCACGGCGCGACGCCGAGCCGGCTCATGACGCACCTGGCGATGCTCGAGGTTGGCGACGACGGCCATCCTGCGACGTGGGGAGACCCCGTCACGGACGAGGAATACGGTGCGGCGCCCACCGATTGAGGAATGACAGGCGCGTCGGGCGAGCACGCGGCCACTACCGAGGCGGAGCGCTTGAGTGCGCGGGGTCGCTGGTCAGCGGACCCTGAATGTGGCCTGCCCGAGCAGGTGCCCGTAGCGGCTTCTCGAGCGCGGGCCGAAAGCCGGCCACACGTACCAGTGATAAACGCCCTTCTTCAGCCCCAACCTTCGGCCGAGATAAGACCAGCCCCGCGCGAGCTGCACGCGTGGACGCCGCGGCCAGGTGCTGAGGACTTTTTGCGTGCCGTAATAGAGCTGAGCGTTGTAGAAGGTCGCTTTGGGTACTGCGTTCCAGCCGAGAAGGGGAGGCTTACGAACCACCGCGCGGTCCGCCGGGGAGCGCAGCAGCGCACTCGCCGGCACGATGGTCGAAGCTCCGCGCGAGCCGTTGCCGGCATGGTCGTAGCTGACGACCATGTAGCTGTAGTAGACCCCGTTTTTGAAATGCGTTTCCCTATAGGCCGACGCGGCGCCGCGGTAGACCATTGATCGAGCGGGCCTCTTCGGACTCGTGGAAACGAACACGTCGACGTGGTCGAAGTCCGCGTCGCGGGGCCTCGCCCATCCCAGCTGGAGCACGCCGTAGCCGACCTTCCGCTTCAGTTGCTTGACGTCGCCCGGTGGGGTGTGATCGGCGGTTGCGGGTCCGACGCCAGTGATCCGCCACGCGTAGGAGGCGGCCGTCCCGTCTGCGTTGCCGGCGGCATCCACTGCCTGCACGCGGAAAGTGTGGTCGCCGTCCCCGAGACCGTCGTATGTCTTCGGCGACGGACACGGCGTGAATCCGCTCGCGTCGAGGCTGCAGAAAAAGGTCGAGCCAAGTTCGCTGCTCGTGAATGCGAATCTCGCAGACGCGCTGCTACTGGGGTTCGCCGGTGCGGCGTCGATCTTCGTCTCAGGGGCCGCAGTGTCGACAGTCCACGTGTAGCTGGTGGTAGGACCGGTCGTTCCGAGAAGCTTTGCTCGAACGTCGAAGGTGCGCGTGCCGTCGGTGAGTTGGTTGTAAACGACCGGGCTCGTGCACGCTGCGAAAGCGGCGCTGTCTAGCCTGCATTCGAACGTGCTGCCCGGTCTGTTCGACGAGAAGTCGAAGGTCGCGGTCGTCCGGTTCGTCAACGGCGAGGGTCTGTCGCTCAGGGTCACGACCGGCCGAACTGTGTCGATCAGCCAGGCGTACCCCGCGGTCGGAAGGCTGGCGTTACCCGCTGGATCGACCGCCCTGACCGCGAAGACGTGGTCGCCGTCGGCAAGGAGTGCGTAGTTCTGCGTACTCGAGCAAGCCGAGAAGCTTCCTCCGTCGAGGCTACATTCGAAGCCCACATCCCCTTCCGCATCAGAGACGGTGAACTCCGCGCTGCTCGAACCGCTTGGGTTCGGCGGTGCCGAATCGATGGTCGGGGTCGGAGGCGGGACGACGTCGATCGTCCATGTGTACGGCGTCGTTGCCCCCTCGTTCCCGGCGGCGTCGACGGCCTTCACATAGAACGTGTGCTGTCCGGGGGCGATGTTGGTGTAAGTCTTCGGGCTGGTGCAGGATGGAAATGCGCCTTTGTCGAGCCGGCAGTGGAATGTGAGGCCCGGCGCGTCTGAGAACTCGAAGCTCGCGGTGGTTTGGTTCGTGATTGAACGCGGCCCAGAGCTGATCGAAGGCGGCGGCGCGATGGTCCAGGCGTAGGACGTGACGAGGCTCCCGGTCGAAAGCGCATCGAGCGCCTTCACGTCGAAGATGTGTGACCCCTCGCTCAAGCCGGTGTATTTCGCAGGGCTCGCGCAGGGAGTGAAGCCACCCCCGTCGAGCTGGCACTCGAACCCGACCGTCAGATCGGCGTCAGAGAACATGAAGGTCGCATCGGTGCTAGCGCTCACAGGCGCGGGCGCAGAATTAATCGTGGGCGCGGGGGGTAAGTCAGCTGTCCAAGCGTCGGCAAAGGGGACGGCGAGCACGAAGGCTGCCACGGCAAGTGCGTAAAGGGCGACGCGGGTCACAGGCCGCCCACCACAATCGCGAACCCGACACCGACGCCCAACACAGCCGTGATCCCTCCGATGATGATGTTCTCCCGGTACTCGGCAACAACTCTCGCGACTGGTCGAGGGACGGCCCAGGCGGGTGTTAGGGCGATCGCGATGCCGAGCAGCGCGAGCCCGGTGGCGATCCCGAAGAGGAGCGGCGTGAGAGCTGACGGCGTGAGAGCTGACGCCCCGGATGTCGGTTCAGATGCGATCGCAACCGGGTCCTGGCGGCTTATCGCCAGTCGTGTCAGGGTCGGCGGTCGCGGCCGGATGAGCCGGGCTGCGACGGGCGTCGCACGGTTCGTCGGGTGCTCCACGTTGCGCTTCGGCGCAGGCGGGATCGGTACGGAGGGGCGGGTCCGCTGGGGCGGAGGAACGACTGACGACGCAGCAGGCGGTGGCGCGGGGGCTGGCGGCGGCGGCGGAGCGGGCGACGGCGCCACGGGCCGCGGCGGAGGGGGTGGCGGGGCGACGTGCTGTGGCGGCGGGGGAGGAGGATCGGGCGCCCGCTGTGTGGTCGTCGGTGGCGGCGGGTCGGGAGTTGGAATCGTCGTCGTGACACGGATAGCCGCGTCGGACCCGCCGACAAGCGCATGGACAGCCCCAAGCCCGAGCACGGCGAGACCAGCCGCGAGCGCGAACCGAAACACGATAGGGAGACCGGTCGGCAATTCTCTTCGCATCCACCGCAGGCTCAAACGGAACCCAGTTGGGCGACAGTAGCACCGATTACGGGGGACCCGTTTATGAATCGCAAAACGGGAGCGTCATCGTTCTGATCGCTCCTCCAGGGCCACGATTGCCGGCCGGCTTCGATGGGTTTGGACTCGAGCGCCGCGAGTCGTCACAGCTGCGACTTGGAGCATCGAGCGGTAGCGCTTTTCGACCGGGCTCATCCCAAAACAAGTCGCTCGCCGTCGTGCCGCGCTCAAGCTCGAGCAGGCGCGTCGGTATCCACAACCTCGATCGCGCCGTTTGCACGCTGACACTTCTTCGAGGAGGCGTAATGGCGACGACGCAGACGTGGAGGTCGGCTCGACGGCCGAAGGAGGCGGCAGCGCATCCGGCGCAGGACGTGCGGGCGAAGGCCGACACCGGCAGCGGCTGGTATGCGTGGCTCGCTCGGGGCGGCCTCATCGCGAAAGGTGTCTCGATTGGGATCGTCGGGATCCTCGCAATCGGCGTCGCCGCAGATAGCGGCGGCAAGGCAACGAGTCGTCAGGGTGCGCTAGAGACGCTCGCACAGCACACGTGGGGAACGGTTCTGCTCTTGCTGCTTGCGATCGGCTTCGCCGGCTACGCAATCTGGCGATTCGTCCAGGTGTTTGCAGAGCGGGAGGACGACGGTGGTGAGAAGGGGACGCTGAAGAAGTGGGCCAAGCGCGCCGGATACATCGGGCGAGGCCTCATCTACGCCGCTCTAACGTTCACAACCGTCAAGATCCTGATCGGCTCCGCCGGTCACGAATCGCAGAACGAGAAGGCGCATAAGACAACTGCTGCGGTGCTCGACTGGCCCGGCGGACGCTGGCTCGTAGGCATCGCTGGGCTCTGCATCATCGGCGCGGGGCTCTGGAACTTCTACCGTGGCATCACGAAGAAGTTCGAGGACAACTGGCGCACCGGCCAGATGAGCAAGCTGGAGCGTGAGTGGGGCGGGCGCGCGGGCATGGCCGGCCATCTCGCGCGGAGTGTCGTCTTTTCGCTGATCGGGATTTTTCTAGCGAAGGCGGCAATCGACTACAGCCCGAAAAATGCCATCGGCCTCGACGGCGCGCTGCAGAAGTTGGCTGATGCGAGCTACGGTCCCTTCCTCCTTGGACTCACCGCCGCTGGGCTCCTCTGTTACGGCTTCTTCTGCCTTGTCGACGCGCGTTACCGCGACGTCTCGACGAACGGTGGATGAACGGGCGGCCGCGGTGGCATGAGGGACGTGCCGCGACGGCACCGTAGCCTATTGGTCTGGCTTCCCGCCCGTGCACGGGACCGCTGCGATTTCCCTGGCGCTAGCCAAACGTGAACGCGTAGGCCTCGCAGGGCGCGAGGAACGTGATTTCTAGTGTGCGGTCGGTGATCGATCGTGGCTCGCGAACCAGTTGATAAAGGCGCTGTTGCTCCAGTGTCCCGCGGCCCTGTTCGTCGACATCAAGGCCGTGAGCCTCGCCGGGCGGCTCTCCATCGACGAGGACGCGGACCGGCACAGACGTGCCTCGCGAACGCGGTCCCGCGACGAGATGGACGTCGCGGGCATGGAAACGGAACGCGATCCGACCATCGGGGCGGTTGAGGACGCTCGCCCCCCGTTCGATTGTCCAGTTCCCCGATAGCGCCCACTGGTTGAGCTCCAACGGATCAGGCACCACATAGGTGCGAGGTTCGTCGAGCCCGGACCCACCTGGGGACGCAAAGTTCTGGGCCTGCTCGTACCCGAGGTACGTCTCGGGCGTCTCCAGGTTCGCCCAGTCGGCTTGAGCCTCGAAGCCGTCGGTCTCCACCGAGACGAGGTCGTCGGCGACCTCGACGCCGGTCTGGCGCAGCAACTGCTGAATGCTCCGCTCGATCTCCTCGTAGCCACCCTCCCCAAACCGGTGGTGCCGGATTTGTCCTTGGGCGTCGGCGATGTACGCGGCCGGCCAGTATTGATTGCTGAAGGCGCGCCAGATCTTGTACTTGCTGTCGAGCGCGACGGGATACTGGACCGCCATTTCCTTTGTCGCGACGCGCACGTTGTCGACGTCGTGCTCGAACGGGAATTCGGGTGTGTGAACTCCTACGACGACCAATCCCTGCTCTTCGTACTTCTCCGCCCAGGCCCGGATGTAGGAGAGCGTCCGCAGCCAGTTGATGCAGGTGTAGGTCCAGAAGTCGATCAGGACGACCTTTCCGCGCAGGCTCTCGGTTGAAAGTGGCTCCGAATTGAGCCACCCCGTGGCTCCATCGAGCGACGGCAGATGCCCTTCGACCGGCAAGGCGATGGCTGTTCCTCCTTCGGACATGCTCACCGGAGCGACCTGAACGCTGCTCGGACCTCTTCGGAAAAGAGCTCCGGCTCTTCCCAGGCGGCGAAGTGGCCACCCCTGTCGGCCTCGTTGAAGTAGGTGACGTTGGGGTATCCGGCGGCGACCCAACTGCGCGGGGTCCGCCAGATCTCGCCGGGGAACGTGGTGAAGCCGACAGGGAGCGAGACCGCTGGAGGAGCCTGAGCGGCTGCGGTCGCGACGGCGGCGGCACCGTAGCTCTCCCAGTACGACCGGGCGGCCGAGGCACCGGTACCGGTCAGCCAGTAGAGAGTGATGTTGTCGAGGACGTGGTCCCGCGTGAGGTTGCCCACCGGCTGCCCGTCGACGAACGCGGCGGAGATCTTGTAGTACGCGTCCGTGTCGTGGTCGAGCATCCAGGCGGCCAGGGCGACGGGGGAGTCCAGCAGGGCGTAGCCGACGGTCTGAGGCCGCGTGGCCTGCTCCAGGAAGTATCCGCTGCCGGTCGTCCTGAACGTCGTGATCGCGTCGGCGGCCGTGCGTTCCTCGTCGGTGTCCGTCGGCTGGGGGCCACCCAGCGCCGTCACGAGCAAGTTCATGTGGATGCCGAGGAGCCCGTCGGGGGCCTGGCGGCCCATTGCGTCGGTGACTCCGGCGCCCACATCGCCACCCTGGGCGACGTAGCGCGTGTAGCCGAGGCGGCGGATCAGCTCCGCCCATGCCTGCCCGGTGCGGCCGACGTCCCAGCCGAGCTCGGTCGGCTCGCCGGAGAACCCGTAGCCGGGCAGTGACGGCAGCACGAGGTCGAACGCGTCCTCGGCGGTTCCGCCATACGCGGTCGGGTCGGTGAGCGGACCGACGGCCTCGAGCAGCTCGATGACCGAGCCGGGCCAGCCGTGCGTCATGATCAGCGGCAGCGCGTTCTCGTGCGGCGAGCGGACGTGGATGAAGTGAATGTCCACTCCGTCGATCTCGGTCGTGAACTGCGGCAGCGCATTGAGCCTCGCCTCGGCCTTGCGCCAGTCGTAGCCGTTCGTCCAGTAGCGCGCGAGCTCCTGCATCGTTGTCAGCTGGACGCCCTGCGACCGGTCTTCGACGAGCTCCTTGGTGGGCCAGCGCGTCGCCTCGATGCGCCGGCGCAGATCGGCGAGCTCGTCCTCGGGCACCTCGACGCTGAACGGACGGATCTCGGTTGCGCTTTCGATCGTTGCCATGCCGACCTCCGTTTCTGGACGTCGCACGTGTACGACCTCGATACCGAGATCGTCGCGCCAGGAGGACGCGGCGGCGACCCAACCTCGACCCTCTCAGAGGCGCGGGCTGCGGTCAACGTGGCTCACCAGATCGCAACAAATAGGATCGAGCGTCTCTGGCAGGGAAAGGTCGCGAGATGGCGACTAAGATCGCCCGATGATCACCGACGACCACATCCAGGCATACCGTGACCAGGGCTGGTTCGTCCTCGAGGATGCGCTCGACAGTGGGTCGCTCGACGTGCTGCGCCGCGAGTGCCAGCGGTTCATGGACGAGCGCGACGCGGAGATGGACGCCGCCGGAACCGACGTCATGGGTCTCGACCGGCGTGGTCAACGCTACTTCGTCAATGACTGCTCGACGCGCAGCGACTCCCTGCGGCAGTTGTTGCTCGGCGAGGCAATGCGCGAGGTCTGCTGCCAGACGGTCGGCGAGAACGCCTACCTATTCAACGACCAGTTCGTCGTCAAGGGCACCGACGGCGAGACGAGCTTCTCCTGGCATCAGGATGGCGGTTACATCCCGTATGAGCATCCCCCGTACGTGACGTGCTGGATCGCGCTGGACGACGTCGACGAAACGAACGGCACCATCTACGTCCTGCCGTACGACCGGGCCGGCACGCGCGAGGTCGTGCCACACCGCCGAGACCCGGTGACCAACGACATGGTCGGCTATTTCGGCGACGATCCCGGCGTGCCCGCGATCGCCGACGCCGGCAGCATCGTTTGCTTTTCGAGCACCGTCTTCCATCGCAGCGGCGCGAACACGACTGATCGCCTGCGCCGCGTCTACGTGGCTCAGTACTCCCCCGAGCCGATCCTCAACGATGACGGCGATGCGCCGCGGCACCAGGCTGTCCCTGTGCTGCGCGCCGGTCAGCCAGCCGGCTGAGGGTGCCCTACTGGATACGGAAGCGGGGGTTTCGGTTCCGGCTCGCCCGCGCTAAGCCTCGATGTCGCGAATCTCTCGGAACGAAGCCACACGTTCAAGCGCCTCCGACTCGATCTGGCGGACGCGCTCGCGTGACACTGCGAGGCCGCGGCCGATCTCCTCGAGCGTCTTCGGCTCGCGGTCGCCGAGGCCGTAGCGGAGGGTCAGCACCTCTCGCTCTCGGTCTTCCAGGCTCGAGAGCGCCACGGTCAGCGCCTGGCTCCTGAGCGAGATCTCGACCTCCTCCTCGGGCGGCGGGCCTGCGCTTGCGACGAAGTCGGCAAAAACAACGTCTCCTTCCTCTCCGATCGGCTGGTCGAGGCTTGCAGAGACCCGCGGCGCACGGTTCACCTCCTGAACGTGGCGGAGGGGCAGATGCGCCTGCTCGGCGATCTCTTCGAGCGTCGGCTCGCGACCGAGCTGCGTCACTAGGCTTCGCTGGGCACGGTTCATCTTGTGCCGACGCTCGACGATGTGGACCGGCATGCGGATCGTCCGAGCCTTGTCCGCGAGCCCGCGCGCGACCGCCTGTCGAATCCACCAGGTCGCATAGGTGGAGAACTTGTAGCCGCGGCGCCAGTTGAATTTCTCGACCGCCCGGATCAGGCCTAAGGTGCCCTCCTGAATCAGGTCGAGGAAGGGCAGCCCCTGGTTTCGGTAGCGCTTGGCGATCGAGACGACCAGGCGCAGGTTCGACTCGATCATCCGCTCCTTCGCAACCGTGTCGCCGCGCTCGATCTGCTTCGCCAGCTCGACCTCCTGCGCGGCGTTCAGGAGGGGGCGCCGGCCCGCTGCGCGCAGGAAGAGATCGAGCGCGTCGGTGCCCACCTCGTCGGAGCTCCTGCCGGCGGGCTGCGGCGGCTTCTCGGTGAGCTCCAATTGATCGACCAGCTCGATCCTGCGGTGCTCCACCTCCCACAGCAGCGCGTCCGTCTCCACGGAGTCGAGCTCGAGCGCTTCCACGACCGCATTTAGCTCTGCCGTGTCGACTGCGCCACTTGCCCGCGCGCGCTCGAGCAGGCCCTGCACCTCCTCGAACTGAAGGATCGTCTCGATCTTGACCATCGTGGAACGCGTCCCGATTTCTTGGAGCAGCCCGTCTGCTCCTGACTCGAGGGGAGATTGCGAAGTCCTCGGGGAGAGGCCCTCGCGACAAGGAGGAGAGGGGGCGGAGCGCCCGACTCGGTGCGGGCGTCAAGGATCGACTTCTCGCTGCCTGAGATCCACACTACAGCGAGCCGAGGACGCGCACGAGTACGGCGGAAGACATCTCGAGCATTTCGCGGAAACTGCGGGACTTTGTCGACACCTTCGTAGCGCGGGCTCGCCGAACGTCAGCCTCACGTCTTGCCTCGACGCGTCTAGGCGTCCCGACGTAAGTACGCGGCGATTTCTGGGTCCGGTTGCGGGAAATCCGTACTTGACTTCAAGCCGGCCCAATGAGGCCGTTCGCGAGTGCGTAGTTGACGAGCTGCGCTCGCGTTTCGAAATGCAGCTTGCGCATGATGCTCGCGCGGTGCATCTCGGTTGTGCGCGTCGAGATGAACAGCTCCTTCGCGATCTCGTGATTCGTGTGGCCGAGCGCGATCAGTCGCAGGACGTCGAGCTCACGTGGCGACAATGGCCCCGTGGATGCCTTGCGGCCGCGGGCAAGCGCCGCTCCGAGCTCCGGATGGACGTAGCTCGATCCCGCTGCGACTGCCTGCACAGCTGCGATCAGGTCCACGTCGGTCGCGCGCTTGATCGAATAGCCGGTCGCGCCGGCCTCGAGCGCCCTCTCGAGGGTTCCCGGCTCCGTGCTCGATGACAGCATCAGCACGCGACTGTTCGGCGCAACCTCGAGCAGCTCCGGAATGAGCGCGATCCCGCCCTTGCCCGGCAAGAGCACGTCGAGAACAATCACATCCGGCTGATGCGCGCGAGCCAAGATGACGGTGCGTTCCTCCGTCCCCGCCTCGCCGACGACTTCGATTCCGGCTGCTCGGTCGAGAACTAGATGGATCCCCGCTCGCACGACCGCGTGGTCGTCCACGAGCAATACGCGCGTGTTCATTGCAGCAACGCTAGACCCCGTTTGCGGCCGGGGCAATAATCGGACATCTGACGAACAGCCCGAGCTCACCACGCGCAGCGGGCGTCGGAGACGGCGTTCCGCTTCGGATCGCCGAGCAGACCGCGGACGGCCTCTACATCGTCGATCACGACGGCAACTTCGCCTTCGTCAACCCAGCGGCGGTCGCTCTGTTCGGCTACGACAATGAGTCAGAGCTCCTCGGCCGAAACAGCCACGCGACCACGCACTACCGGCGGGCCGATGGTTCGCCTTATCCCGTCGAAGAGTGTCCGCTTCTGAAGCCGCGGACGACCGGCGAGAGCGTCCGCGTGGACGACGATTGGTTCGTGCGGCGGGACGGCTCGATGATCCCCGTCGCCTACTCGTCCGCGCCGTTCGAATTCGAGAGCGGGACAGGCGCCGTCGTCGCAGTGCGCGACATGACCGAGCTGCGGCGCACGCAGGACGAGCTACGGCTGCTGCAGGCGGCGACGATGACGATGAGCGCCGCCGAGGACTTCGAGAGCGCCGTCGCGGCGGTTGTCCGGGAGGTCTGCCGCGAATCGGGGTGGGTCGCCGGTGAGATATGGATCCCGAACGGCGAGGGGGCGCGTCTCGAGCTCGGCCCGGGGTGGTGGGCGGCGACTCCTGCGATGGAGGAGTTCTTCGTCAACGCAAGCGCGCCTCAGACGATGGCGCCTGGGGAGGGTTTGCCGGGCACGGTCTGGACCGAGAAACGCGCTGTTTGGATCGACGTCGCCACGACTCGTCGGAAAGGACCGAGGATCGACACCGCGCGGAAGGTTGGTTTCGCCGCCGGCGTCGCCGTGCCGGTACTAGCCGAGGGAGAGGTCGTGGCGGTTCTCGGGTTCTTTGCGGATCATCGGCGGACGGAGGACGAGCGGTGGACGAACGTGCTGTCCGCTATCGCCGCGCAGCTCGGACCCGTGCTTGCGCGAAAGCGAGCCGAGGACGAGCTTGCGCGGCAGGCAGTGGAGCTCGCGCGGTCGAACGCCGAACTGAAGCTGTTCGCCGAGCTAACCGCGCACGAGTTGCAGCAGCCACTGCATGCCGTGGTCCACTTCCTCAGCCAGGCCCTCGACCAGTCGCCGGATCGTTCTGCTCTGATCGAATCGGCGCTCTCATCGGCGCGACGCTTGCAGGAATCGGTCGAGAGCTTGCTTCGCTACGCCTCTGTCGGCGAACCGGCACGGGAGCCAGTCGACGTAGACGCGGTCGTCGATCAGGCGCTTGCGGATCTAATGCTCGAACTCACCGAGGCCGGCGCCGCCCTCGATCGCCATCCGCTCCCCCGTGTGGACGGCGATCCGTCGCAGTTGCGGGCGGTCTTTCATAACCTGATCGCGAATGCGATCCGCTACCGCGCCAGTGAGCGGCTGCGGATCGAGATCGGCGCCGAGGGCGGCGTGCTCTACGTCCGCGACAACGGCCGTGGAATCGATCCGCGCGACCACGAGCGAGTCTTCGAGCTCTTCCGACGGGGCGGCTCCGCCGGCGACGTCGACGGTGTCGGCATCGGTCTCGCCCTCTCGCGGAAGATCGTCGAGGCGCACGACGGCGAGCTGTGGCTGGACTCCGTTCCGGGCAGTGGGGCGACGTTCTTCCTCCGCCTTCCCGTCGCCTGATCGATACCTGCGGGTTTTCCGCAACAGACCGCCGATTTCCCTCGTAGCCGCGGCTGAACGCTAGTCGCAGAATCGGAGCCATCCACGAAGGGAGGCTCTGATGTATTCGAATCAACGACAACGCACGGGACTCGCCGAGCGTCTGGGACGCTGGAGTGCGCAGCATCGCGCGAAGGCGCTGCTCGCTTGGGTCGCGCTGGTGCTTGTCGCGTTCGTCGCTGCTGGCACTGGCGACAAGGTCCTATCCTCCGCCGGCGAGGCGAACGGCGAGTCCGCGCGAGCCGAGCGCATGCTCGAGCGCGGCGGATTCAAGCAGCCTGCGAGCGAGCAGGTCCTGCTTCAGGTTCGCGGCGGCGGAACGATCCGAGCGGCGAGCGGCGAGCGCGCGGCTCGGGCGATCGCAGCCGCAGTCACCAAAACCGGCCGCGTTACCGACGTCCGCCAGCCGTTCGCACGTGGGAACGACGGTCAGATCAGTCGCGGCGGCCGCTCAGCCGTTGTGCTATTCGCGATCAAGGGCGAGCGGGACACGGCGAAGAAGCGGGTGAAGCCGGTTCTCGCCGCCGTCAGCCGCGTTGCAGCGGCAAATCCGCAGCTGCGAATCGCTGAGGTTGGCCAGGCGTCTGCCGACAAGGAGCTGAACGAGACGATCGGCCAGGACTTCAAGCGCGCCGAGGGGATCTCGATCCCGCTGACGCTCGCGATCCTGTGGCTGGCGTTTGCCGCGCTGGTCGCGGCGGTGCTTCCGGTCGTGCTCGCGCTGAGCGCGATCCTGATAGCCACCGGGCTCGTAGCGCTCACCAGTCATGCGCTTCCCATCGACGGCAACGCCCACTCGCTGATCCTCTTGATCGGCCTCGCCGTCGGCGTCGACTACTCGCTTTTCTACTTCCGGCGCGCTCGCGAGGAGCGAGCCGGTGGCGTCTCGAACGCGGATGCGATCGCGACTGCCGCGGCCACGTCGGGCAAAGCGGTGCTCGCCTCCGGCATGACCGTCGTCGTCGCGATGTCGGCGATGTTCGTCACGGGCCTCGGCACCTTCATGGGTATGGCCGAGGCGACCGCGATCGTGGTCGCCGTCGCGATGCTGGGCTCGCTTATCGCGCTGCCGGCGCTGCTGTCGAAGCTCGGTGACCGCGTAGACCGCGGGCGGATCCCCTTCCTCGGCCGCTGGCTCGAACGGCGTCGTACGGCCGGGGAGAGCCGGATGTGGGCCTCAATCGTTCGCCCCGCGCTGGCCCACCCGCTGCCGACGATTGCTCTTGTCGTGGGGCTCCTCGTACTGCTCGCGGTGCCAGCGTTCCACTTGCGCACGGCCTCGCCCG
>Ga0126310_10000092_pt1 | contig 25068 bp, 25 predicted proteins | sample Plot60_FD_92540 | JGI IMG/M metagenome (GOLD analysis project Ga0126310, IMG submission 92540) | Serpentine soil microbial communities from UC McLaughlin Reserve, CA, USA - Plot60 | ecosystem: Environmental > Terrestrial > Soil > Grasslands | place: USA: UC McLaughlin Reserve, Lake County... | reverse complement strand
GCCCCTTGCGCGCGATGATCCCATGCCGGGTGATCAGCCGCTTGGTGGTGATCGTGTACGTCGAGGTGAGCCAGCCCAGGAACGGCCGGAGCACCCACCACGCGATCACGACCAGTGCCACGATCCCGACGAGCAGCCTGACGACGCGGTCGTCGACGAGGCGGTCGAGGAAGATCGCCAGCGCCAGCGTGACCACCAGGACCGCTCCAGGGACGATCAGCGCCTTCGGGTGGGTCCGAGTGTCCACGACGACCGACTCGTCGCTGGTCAGCAGCTTCGGTGAGATGGCCACGGCTCGCAGTCTCTCACCGAGCGGGCCGCACGTGCACCACGTCACCGGCAGCGACGGCCACGCCCGTGGCCGCCCCGGCCCCGGCCGGACCGCCGTGCCCGGGCGGCGTGACGACGAGGCGGCCATGCTCGTCGATGGCGGTCGCCGTACCTTCCAGCACGGACCCGTCAGGCAGGTCGACCCTGACGTCGCGTCCGAGGGTGGTGCACAGGGTGCGGTAGCTGCCGACCCATCCCCGCGGCGACCGCGTCAGGAGCTCCAGCTGGAGCCGCAGCTCGTCCAGCACCGCGCCGAACAGCTGGGTGCGGTCGGCGGGGCCCAGCTGCAGCGCCAGGCTGCCGGCGGTCGGCACCGGCAGCTCCTCCTCCGTCTGGTCGACGTTGAGGCCGATGCCGATGACCGCGAGAGGACGCTTGCCACCGTGCCCCCGGGCATGCACTCGCTCGACGAGGATCCCGGCGACCTTGCGCTCTGCCACCAGAACGTCATTGGGCCACTTCAGCGAGCCATCGACCGTCCGGGCCAGGGCGTACCCGGCGACGAGCGGCAGCAACGGCCACCACTCGTCACCGACCACGGGGTCGACCACCGCCGAGAACGTCAGCGCCGCTCCGGGTGGCGTCGTCCAGGTCCGGCCGAGCCTTCCTCGGCCGGAGGTCTGGTGGTCGGCGACCACGACGAGGCCTCGCTCGGGTGCCGCGGCGGCGAGGGCATTCGTCGACCCCGCAGCGGCATGCAGCCGCACGTGCCAGTGCGCGCCGGCGACCTCCTGGAGTCGGCCGGGGTCCAGCGGTGCCCGTGCACCCGCCGGTGGAGTCGCCCGTGGAGTGACATCGTTCACGAGCACTAGTGTCGGGCAGGTGAGCGCAGACGCGACGACCCATCCCGGTCAGGGGACCGACGTACCCGATCCCGTCACCGGCATCGACATCCACACCACGGCCGGAAAGCTCCAGGACCTTCACCGCCGGCTCGACGAGGCAGTGCACGCCGCCTCGGAGAAAGCGGTCGAGAAGCAGCACGCCAAGGGCCGAAAGACCGCCCGCGAGCGCATCGAGCTGTTGTTCGACGAGGGGTCGTTCGTGGAGCTCGACGAGCTCGCGCGGCACCGGTCGACGGCGTTCGGGCTGGAGAAGCGACGCCCCTACGGCGACGGAGTGGTCACCGGGTATGGAACGGTCGAGGGTCGTCAGGTGTGCGTGTTCAGCCAGGACTTCACGATCTTCGGCGGATCGCTGGGCCAGGTGTACGGCGAGAAGATCTGCAAGGTGATGGACCTGGCGATCAAGACGGGATGCCCGATCATCGGCATCAACGAGGGTGCCGGTGCGCGGATCCAGGAAGGCGTGGTCTCGCTCGGGCTCTACGGCGAGATCTTCCGCCGCAACGTCCACGCATCGGGCGTCATCCCTCAGATCAGCATGATCATGGGCTCCTGCGCCGGTGGACACGTCTACTCCCCCGCGGTCACGGACTTCACGGTGATGGTGGACGGCACTTCGAACATGTTCATCACCGGCCCCGACGTCATCAAGACCGTCACCGGCGAGGACGTCACGATGGAGGAGCTCGGCGGTGCTCGGACGCACAACACGAAGTCCGGCAACGCCCACTACATGGGCTCCGACGAGGACGACGCCATCGAGTACGTCAAGGCCCTGCTCTCCTACCTTCCGCAGAACAACCTCGACGCCGCACCGGCGTACGAGGAGGCGGCGCCCATGGAGGTCACCGACCTCGATCGCACCCTCGACACGGTGATCCCGGATGGCGCGAACCAGCCGTACGACATGCATGAGGTCATCACCGCGGTCCTCGACGACGAGGAGTTCCTCGAGGTGATGGCGTTGTTCGCGCCGAACATCGTCGTCGGCTTCGGACGCGTCGAAGGACGGTCCGTCGGCGTCGTGGCGAACCAGCCGATGCAGTTCGCCGGCACCCTCGACATCGACGCCTCCGAGAAGGCCGCGCGCTTCGTGCGCACCTGCGACGCGTTCAACATCCCGGTGCTGACGTTCGTCGACGTGCCCGGATTCCTTCCTGGCACCGACCAGGAATGGAACGGCATCATCCGCCGCGGGGCCAAGCTGATCTACGCCTACGCCGAGGCCACCGTGCCGCTGGTCACGGTGATCACCCGGAAGGCCTACGGCGGCGCCTACGACGTGATGGGCTCCAAGCATCTCGGCGCGGACATCAACCTCGCCTGGCCGACCGCTCAGATCGCGGTGATGGGGGCGCAGGGCGCCGTCAACATCTTGTACCGCAAGGAGCTCAGCGAGGCCGCCGACCCCGAGTCCACACGGGCCCGGCTGATCACCGAGTACGAGGACACGCTCGCCAACCCCTACGTCGCCGCCGAGCGCGGGTACGTCGACGGTGTCGTCGCGCCGCACGAGACCCGGATCGAGATCGTCAAGGCGCTGCGGCTGCTGGCCTCCAAGCGCGAGATCCTGCCCAGCAAGAAGCACGGGAACATCCCACTCTGATGGTCCCCGATGATGGGCCTGTGATGACCGCTGGAACGACCGACGAGACCGGTGGCCCGTTCTTGCGAGTGGTGAAGGGTCATCCGACGCCGGAGGAGCTGGCCGCCCTGGTCACCGTCCTCGCGTCTCTTGACGCTCCCACGACCGCGCGCGCCCGGCGTACGCCGGACTGGAGCGCTCCGCGGCGCCTCCACCGCGTCGTGCACCCGCATGGTCCCGGCGGCTGGCGGGCTTCGGGGCTGCCGCGCTGAGCACGCCAGCTCAACCGAAGCGGTGGACCTGACCCGCCTCCGCGGCGGGATCCGCGGTAGTCGTCGGTTAAATCTCGCGGGATCCGCGCACGTCCGGACGAACCTTGCCTAGCCTTGTCTCATCGAGGTGGCCACGGCCACCGCCACGGTCGGCCGCAGTGGCCACCATGGGGGTTCGGGGGGAACACGATGAGCACACTGGTGATGGACACACGCCCGGTCGGGCGTGCGGAGCACGGCAGGCGAGCGGACCTGACCGCGCACCCTCGGGGTGCCGGCTTCCGCGTTCTCAGCCGGATCGCGCGGATCCAGGCCGACGAAGCGGCTTACACACCGCGCCACCGGCGGGAGCTGCCCGCCGAGCTCGACCTCCGCCACGCCGTCGCCATCTGACCGACACCGGCGACACCCTCGCCCTGCTCGGGGTGGGCTGGGGAACCAGGCGTCCCCAGACGGCCATGCTGCGCCTACGTTTGGCCTACGTTTGGCCTACGTTTGGCCTACGTTTGCGGGATGGGCGACCTGGTGCTGGGGCCACTCCTGCGATACGTCGACGAGTCCTCCGCCTCGGTATGGGTGGAGACCTCCGGAGCGGCGCACGTCCGCGTGCTGGCGGGCGACCACGCGGCCGAGGCCGGCACCTTCCAGGTGCACGGGCACCACTACGCGCTCGTGTGCCTTGACGGTCTGCCACCCGGCACTCGGACCCCCTACACGGTCGAGGTCGACGGTGGCTCGGTGTGGCCGGAGCGGGATTCGGACCTGCCGCACCCGCTGATCGTCACCCTCGAACCCGAGAAGCCGCTGCGGATGGCGTTCGGCTCCTGCCGCACCTCGGTCAGCCACGACGCCCGAGGCGTCCGCAGCCACGGCATCGACGCCCTGCGGGCCTACGCGCTGCGGATGGGCGGGTTGACCGACGCCTCGCGCGACGACGACCCGGATCCGGGCGACCGTGTGCACTGGCCCGACCTCCTCCTGCTGCTCGGCGACCAGGTGTACGCCGACGAGACCAGCGAGGAGATGCAGGCGTTCATCCGGTCGCGGCGGAGTACGGACGAGCCGCCGGGCATCGAGGTGAAGGACTACCAGGAGTACGCCGAGCTGTACCGGCTCGCGTGGACCGACCCGGTCAACCGCTGGCTGCTGTCGACCGTGCCGAGCGCGATGATCTTCGACGACCACGACATCCGCGACGACTGGAACACCTCGCAGCCGTGGAAGGACGAGATGGAGGCGACCGACTGGTGGCACGAGCGGATCGTCACCGGGCTCGCGTCGTACTGGGTCTACCAGCACCTGGGCAACCTCTCCCCGGCCGCGCGCGCCCGGGACGAGATCTGGCAGCGCATCCAGGCCGGCGAGAGCAACATCACCGAAGCGCTCGAGGCCTTCGCCGACCGGGTCGACCAGCATCCCGAGACCTACCGATGGTCCTACACCCGCGACTTCGGCAGCCAAGCGCGGCTCGTCGTCGTCGACTCGCGCAACGCGCGGGTCCTCGACCGCGAGCACCGCACCTTGCTCGACGACGACGAGATGGCCTGGTTCGACGAGCAGCTGGTCGGGGGCTTCGACCACCTCCTCATCGGCTCGTCGCTACCGTTCCTGCTCGCCGCCGGGTTGCATCGCGTGGAGGCGTTCAACGAGGCGATGGCCGAGCGGGCGTGGGGTACCCGCTTCGGGCACCTCGGTGAGAAGATCCGCCGAACCGTCGACCTCGAGCACTGGGCCGCGTTCCAGGACGCGTTCCGCCGCACCTGCGCGATGGTGGCCGAGGTCGCGCGGGGCGAGCGGGGTCCGGCGCCACGCACCATCGCCTTCCTGGGCGGGGACGTCCACCACAGCTACCTCAGCGAAGCGTGGCCGCGCGGCGGCCCGCCGTTCCGGAGCCGGGTCGTGCAAGCGGTCTGCTCACCGATCCGCAACCCGCTCCCTTCCGCCATGCGCTTCCTGACCGCCTTCTCGTCGTACGGGCTTGCCGGTCCGATCGGGCGGGTGGTGGCGCGCTCGGCCAAGGTCTCGGACCCGCCCTGGCACTGGCGCTACCGCGGGCGTCCGTGGTTGCACAACAACCTGGCCACGCTGGAGGTGGTGCCGGAGGGGCTTCGCCTGTGGTGGGCGAAGGGCGAGGTGGACGACGACCCCGACCGGCCTCGCCTGGTCACCGTGCGCGACGTGACCGTCTGACGGCCACCATCGACCACGCGGACCAGACCGCGCCTGCGAGCAGGGCGAGTAACCACGCCACGAGTTCGGCGGTCCACCCCGGCGGCCGGAAAGTCACGTCGACCGTCTGCCCGTGCGCGGTCCCCGGCAGTCTCAAGGTCACGAGGTAGCCGTCCACCGGATCCGCCAGTGTGCCCACGGACGTGGAGTATCCCGGCCAGTCCAGAAGGCTCAGCACGACGACGCCTCCACTCGTCGGTACCCGGTCGACCCGGAACTCGGTCCGGGTCCACCCAGCCGATACGGCCGAGACCCTCGTGCCCGGGGAGGTCCAGACGACGTGGCCCGCGCCCGGCACCGGCGCACGCCGGGTCCAGAGCACCGAGTACGGCGTACGGTCCGCCACCTGCCATCCGGACGGCGGACGGGCCAGCGCCCGAGCCGGGAAGCTCTGCCGGACCAGCAGCAACGAGCTGACCCCCAACAGGTCTACCCGGGCTCGTCCGGTCGTCGGCTCGACGCCGAAGAGGGTGTCGAGCGCGGCCCGGCAGGTGTCGCCCTGGTAGGTCATGCAGTACCGAGCCTTGTACGCCGCCTGGCTGATCGCGGTGTAGGTGTTGTGCGCGCTCACCCCCGCGAGGTACCAGGCGGAGCCGATCGGAAGCTGACGCGCGGCTGGCGGGACCGCCCGTACCACCGAGTCACTGTCGCCGACTTGGAACAGGTCACCGACGGCAGCCGGGTAGAGATCGCGGTAGGACGCCGCCTCGGTCGGCGCGTGGCGATCCGGCGACGGCGGCGTCGGGAAGAACGCGTGCTGCACCACGAAGGCCGCCACGGTCACGGCCCCGGCGACCGGGGCGAGCCAGGCCCGGCGGCCGACGCGGAGCAGCCACCACAGCAGAATGAGCCCGGCACCGACCAGGACCACCGAGCAGAGCTGGGCCGCCCACTCCGACGACGCCCGCGCCACCGTCTCTGCTCCGGCCAGGACCACCCAGGCCAGCGACAGCCCGAGACGGAGCCGCGAGGGGCGGGCGAGCCGGCACCGTGACCAGGCGGCGACCAGCAGCACCACGAGCCCGAGCACCAGGAAGGGCTGCAGGCGGAGCGGGTACCGCAGCGCACCGAACTGGGACGGGCCGTCGACGATCACCGCCGTCACCACGGTGAAGAGCGCCAGGCCACCGAGGGGCCGCCAGAGCCGGCGAATCCGGCCCCAGTCCAGCCAGAGCGCCACCGGGAGCAGCCATCCGAGATAGGCGTACGGGAGCAGGGGGACACCTTGGCCGGGCGTCACCCCGGTGGGCAGCACCGCTGCGAAGAGGGTCAACGGGTCGGTGGTGAACTTGTCGGGCGACGTGCCGTACTCCTCGGCGCGAGCGGTGACCGAGTCCGTCAGCGCAGGCGGCAGGTAGACCGTCAGTGCGACCAAGCCCAGCAGCCCACCCGCCGCGAGCACTCGGAGCGCGGCCACGCGGTCACGGTTCAGCCGACAGTCCACGAGGCAGGCGAGCAGCGCGACGATCAGCATGATCGTCCCGAACACGTAGCCCACCGTCACCAGCAGGTATCCGGCGACGAGTGCCGGCAGGGGGTTCGCCCCCTGGAGCATCGTGCGCCGCAGGCCCCACCACACCCACGGGAAGAGCGCCCAGATCATCTCCGCGGCGACCCAGGACGGCAGATCGAGGTATTGCGTCATTCCGCCCATCGGCACCAGCACGCCGGCGACGTACGCCGCGGCGGGCGGCGCTTCGTAGGACCGGACGAGCAGGTACACCCCGAGCACGGCCAGGACCGCCAGTCCGAGCTTGACCACCGATGTCAGCAGGAGCATGTCCGGGACCACGGTGGAGAGCAGACCGATCCCGATCGTCAACGGCGACCACAGCCCCCACTGGCCCTCCGCCGCGAGATTCCCCGCTCGCCAGGCGTGCGGGTCGAGAGTGGTCCAGTCACCGTGCCGGACCAGCTCCCCGAGGTGATACCACCAGCCGTAGTACGCGGCCGGAGTGTCGCCGTACCAGAGGTAGTGCCGGTTGCCCAGCAGCAGCAGCCCCAGCGCGAGCAACACCGTCAGGACGGCGGCGCCCGCCCACCGCAGGTCCGGACCGGTGCGGGCTGGAGGTCGGATCACCTCTTGACCGCCGCGATGAACACCGACGAACCGAAGGGGAGGTCGCGGTGGGCCAGCACTCGCTCGTCCCAGCGGCACAGGCCCAGCAGCAGGCGCTCGAGGGTGGCGCTCACCGGCGGGACGTCCACGATGTCGGCCGGGCCTGCGCGGCGCCCGGGTGTCAGTCGATGGCGTACGCCGCGGACCACCCGCTCGGCCGCGAAGCCGGGAAAGACGGCGGCGAAACCATACGTCGCACGGACGACCTCGAACCCGGCCGCCCGCACCGCAGCCACCGCCCGTGGCCGGGTGTAGCGCCGATGGTGGCCGTTCGCAACGTCGTGATCGGACCACGCCCACTGGTACGCCGGCACGGACACCAGCAGCCGGCCCCCGTGCTCGAGGACCCGGTGGAGCTCGGCCAAGGCGACCTGCTCGGGGTCGCAGTGCTCCACCACGTCGAACGCGCCCACCACCTCGAACGTCCGGTCTGCGAAGGGCAGCGCCAGCACCGACCCGCAGATCCCGCCCGGCGGCCGCAGGCCGCGTGGGTCGAGATCGAGCGACACCTTCTGGGGAGCCGTGAGCCAGCCGACGCTGGGGCCGTCGGCGCTGCCGACATCCAGGACGCGCCGTGGCGCGCCGAGGTACGGACCCAGGACCGCGCGCAGCATCTCGGAGCGAGCGCGGTACCACCAGTAGGACGGCTGCTGGATCGAAGGCGAGCCTCCGCGCGGGGTGGCTGGGGAGTCGCCGGGCACCGGCGTAGGTTAGCCCGGCTGCGGTTAGTGTCCGTTCGTGACCTCGCTGGTGCTTGCGTCCGCCTCACCCGCTCGCCTGGCGACGCTCAAGGCCGCCGGCATCGACCCGTCCGTGGTCGTATCGGGTGTCGACGAGTCGCAGGTGACCGGGCTCTGCGCCGCTGAGATGGCGCGCCGGCTCGCCGAGCTCAAGTGCGCCGCCGTCGCCGGGGAGGTAGGCGGCGACCGTCTCGTTCTCGGCTGTGACTCCGTGCTGGAGTTGGACGGGAACGCCCTCGGCAAGCCCGCCGACGCCGATGAGGCCGCTCGGCGCTGGCGGGTCATGCGCGGCCGGACCGGAGCCCTGCACACCGGCCACTGCCTGCGCGACACGGCGTCCGGGCGAGCAGCCGTGGCAACCGGTACGACCGTCGTGCACTTCGCCGACGTGACCGACGACGAGATCGCGGCGTACGTCGACTCGGGCGAGCCGCTGCACGTTGCCGGAGCGTTCACCATCGACGGTCTCGGCGGCCCCTTCGTGACCCGGATCGAGGGCGACCACCACAACGTGGTCGGGCTGAGCTTGCCGCTGGTGCGGGAGCTCGTGATGGAGCTGGGCCACCGGTGGACCGACCTCTGGCGCGGGCGCTAGATCCGGTCCTCGGAGGCCGGATCGTGGTCGGGCAGCATGTGGGCCGGCCCGAGCAGCGACACGGGATGGTGGGCAAGCTCGCTGGTGTGGACCGGCTGACGGAAGACGTACCTGCGGAACAGGTAGAACCTCGCGGCCTGACCGATCAGCTGGCCGACGACGTTGCCGGCGACGTTGTCGGAGAACGGGTCCGTCAGCCCGAGCACGTGCCGGCTCCCCCAGAGGCAGGCGATGGCGAGGGGCATCGTGATCAGGTTGATCACGAAGAACGCGGTGCGGCCCCCGTCGGGGTGAACCGGAGGCCGGTGGCGGAACGTCCAGTGGCGGCTCAGCCGGTAGCTGACCAGCATGCCGCACAGGTTCGCGATCACGAACGCCGCGATCGGCTGTGACCCGAGCCACGGCTCGCTGGTCAGGTACAGGCCGTGCGCCAGGAAGTTGAAGACCAGGAAGGACGTGAGCGTGGACAGCCCTCCGGTGACCATGAAGCGTCCGATCTCCACGACGATGTGGGGCAGACGCGACGGCACGAATGGCAGTGTATGGAAGACGTCGCGCGAACTCGGGATGACCGGACCGGCACCGTGCACGCGGCGCGCGCGGCCTCGGCGTGCCGGTCAGGTGGCGTCGCGAGCGGCGTCCTCGACGCCCAGGGCCGAGGTGCGATGGTCGTGCACCAGGGTCTCTGGTGCGGCCACCACGGCCAACACCGGCAGCGCGCACACCGCCGCGCACAGGACGAACGCCGGCGGATATCCCGCGGCATCGGCTACCCAACCCGTCGCCACGGGCCCGACGACGGCGCCCAGGTCGCCGGCCATCTGGAAGACCGCCACCACGGTGCCGCCCTTGCCGGCCACCACGTCGCCCATCATCGCCCCCGGTGCCACCGAGTCCGACGCGGCGGCCACGCCGATCAACACCGTCGCGATGACCAGCCCGGTCACGGCCGGCACCGTCGGGAGCAGCACGTAGGCGAGCGCTCCCATGAGTAGTCCGACGACGATCACCGGTCGGCGACCGATTGTGTCGGCGATCTTGCCGGTCGGCAGCAGGAGGGCGCCGCTGACGATGCTGACGATGAGGAACGCTGCGTAGACCCAGCCGGCCGACAGGTGGAGGCTCTCCCGGACGTAGAGAGGAATCATGGCGGACCGAGCGCCGACCAGCGCGAAGTCACCGGCGAAGACGGCCGCGAGCGCGGCGAGGTAGGCCCGGTTGTGCAGTGCGACAGCCAACGCCAAGGGCTCGGACCGCACAGACTGGCGTGCGGCCAGCTCGCTGTGTCGGAGCGCACCGAGTCCGAGCAGGCCCGCGACGAGCAGCGTGCCGGCGTACAGGAAGAACGGGAGCCGGAGTGAGAGGGTCGCCACCGTGCCCACCGCCGGACCGGCCACCAGGCCGATCAGGAAGGACCCCGCCCAGACCCCCTGGGCCCGGCCACGCAGGTGGCTCGGTGTCACCCGGACCAGAAGGCTGGCCGCGCTGACGCTGAACATGATCGAGCCGAGGCCGCCTGCCGCGCGCAGGACGAGCAGCTGCCAGTAGGACTGGGAGAGCCCGGCCAGCGCACTGCTCACCGCCACGACCCCGATGCCGGTCACCAGTAGCACGCGTTCGCCGACGGCGTTCACGAAACGTCCCACGAACGGGGCCATCACCAGCCGCATCAGCGCGAAAGCGCTGACCACAGCTCCTGCCGCCGCGTTGCCCACTCCGAACTGGTGTGCGAAGAGCGGCAAGGCGGGCGCCACCAGCCCGAAGCCGAGGGCGACCATGAACCCGACGCCGGACAGGGCCCGCACCTCGGGCGGGAGGTCGCGCAGCAGGCGCACTACTCCACCGGAAGGCCGAGGCTCCGGGCGATGAGCATCCGCTGGACCTCAGAGGTTCCCTCGCCGATCTCGAGCACCTTGGCGTCACGGTAGAGCCGGGTCACCGGATACTCCTCCATGAACCCGTAGCCGCCGAACACCTGGGTGGCGATCCGCGTCGCCGTCACCGCCGACTCGGTGGAGTACAGCTTGGCCACAGCGGCGGCTCGCTTCAGGTCGCCCGCCTTCGGCCCGCCGCCGTGACCCATCGCATCCTTCAGGGACGCCGCCTTGTAGACCAGGAGGCGGCTGGCCTGGAGCATCACCTCGAGGTCTGCGATCTGGAAGGCGACCCCCTGCTTACGCCCGATCGGGACGCCGAACGTCTGGCGCTCGCCCGCGTACTGCACACAGGCGTCCAGGCAGGCCTGGATGCACCCGACGGCGAGCGCCGCGATCGCGATCCGGCCGTCATCGAGGATCGCCAGGAACTGCGCGTAGCCGCGACCCCGCTCGCCGAGAAGGTTCCTTTCGGGGACGCGGACGTCCTCCAGGGTGAGCGGATGGGTGTCCGAGGCGTGCCAGCCGAGCTTGTCGTATGCCGGCTCCGCGGTGAAGCCGGGCGCATCCGCCGGCACGATGAACGCCGAGATCTCCGCGCGTTCCTCGCCGCCGGCGCTGGTCGCGATGCCGGTGCGCGCCGTGACCGTCACGCAGGAGGTCAGCTCCGAGCCGGAGTTCGTGATGAACTGCTTGGCGCCGTCGATGACCCACTCACCGTCGACGAGCTCGGCCCTGGTTCGCGTGGCCCCGGCGTCGGATCCTGCCCCGGGCTCGGTCAGGCCGAAGGCCGCCAACGCCTGACCGGTGACGAGGGCGGGCAGCCACTGCTCCTTCTGTTCGGCGCTGCCGAACGTGAGGATCGGGTTGATGCCGAGGCCGACCGCCGCCTCGAGGGTGATCCCCATGGCCTGGTCGACCCGGCCGATCTCCTCGATCGCCACGCAGAGGCTGGTGAAGTCACCGTCCTCCCCAGCGCCGCCGTACTCCTCCGGCGCGGTGAGCCCCATCAGGCCGAGCTTGCCCATCTGCCGCACCACTTCGGTCGGGAAGTGGTGGTCGCGGTCCCACTGCGCGGCGCGCGGCGCGATCTCACCCTCCGAGAACTCACGGACGACCTGCCGGAACTCCTCGTGCTCGCGCGAGAGCTCGAACGTCATGGCGCTCATGGTAGCCCCGCCGGTTAATGATCGCTAACCGGCACATGCCCCGGCGGGAGGTCGGCGGCAGGACCGGTGGCGTTGTGAGAACAGACCGGACGAGGTAGGACTGATCGGGAGCCATTTTTCGTCCCGGGAGCGTCCGACCTCACGATGAAGGCCTCATGGACCTGTATGAGTTCAACCGGCAGCTCGCCGAGGCTGCGCGCGCCATGGCGGAGGAAGCAGACACCCAACACACTCTGGACCGGGCCGTGCAAATGGCAACCGACATGATCGAGCACTGCGACATGGCGGGTATCTCGCTGGTCCACGGCGACCGAATCGACACCCCCGCGGCCACCGACGAAGCACTCAGGTGCGCCGACGACCTGCAGTTCGAACTCGGGGAAGGGCCTTGCGTCGACGCACTGAGACAGCAGGAGGTGGTCACTGTCGCCAACTTGGCCGAGGACCCTCGTTGGCCCACCTGGGGTCCCCACATCGCTCGGGAGCTCGGCCTCCACTCCTCGATGAGCTTCCGGCTCTTCACCGACGGCGACAACCTGGGGGCGATGAATCTCTACGCCTCCGAAGTGGAGGCGTTCGGCCACGATGACCTGCTTGACGGGCTCATCCTGGCGGCCCACGCCGCGGTCGCCCTGGCGGCGTCGCTGGAGGAGGACCAGTTGCACCGTGCGCTGGAAAGCGGCCGCATGATTGGTGAAGCCACCGGCATCATCCGGGAACGCTTCGGCCTGTCCTCAGAGAAGGCCTTCGGCGTCCTACGCCGGATCTCTTCGCACCAGCACATCAAGCTCCACCGCGTCGCCCAGCACGTCGTCGACGTGGGCTCCCTTCCCGGTCCTCGAGACTGACCCTGGCGCAACGTCCCGCGCCCTTCCGATCGGGCGCGTGCCGGATGGTGCCGACGGGCGAGGGTGGTCACATCTGGGTGCCGTCCGTGGTGTTCTCCGCGGGGTCCGCCGTTTTCTTGGCCGGAGCCGTTTTCTTGGCCGGAGCCGTCTTCTTGGCCGCAGCCGTCTTCTTGGCCGCAGCGGTCTTCTTGGCCGCAGCGGTCTTCTTGGCCGCAGCGGTCTTCTCGGCCGCCGCCGTTGTCTCCATGGCACCGCCGGTCGTCGCGGTGGCCGGGCCGGTCACCTCCCTGGTCGTCGCAGGAGCTCCGCTGCCGTTCTCCCCGGACTTCGATGGGAACCACACCGCCCTGGTGGCCTTGACCTTCGCCACGAAGGAGGCACGGCGGGCGGCCCACCTGCTCTTGCCGGTGCGACTCTTCCAGCGGCTCTTGATGTCGATCATCTACTGCTTCCCTCCCATGGGTGGTCGTTCGCCCGCGCTGGTCCTGGCCGGCACGTCGATCCGGTGGTCATGGCCTGCGGTCATCTTCTCCCCGTGCCCAGCGGCGGCCGGGTTACTCCGAGGACGGCCACGTGGACCTCGCGGACCCGTCGCCGGCGGCGCGATCGGCTACCGGGCGGTCATCCGGACCCGAACTCGGGCCTTGAGCAGAGCGCCGCGGTACCAGTCCCCGGCGGCGCCTTCGACGGTCGGGGTCTTGGCTCCGATCACCAGGGCTGAGGCGTTGGAGATCGAGCCCAGTCCAGATGCCACCTTCTCTGTGCGGCGCCTGAGCGTATCGACCCGCAGCGTCAGGCCGAACGCCGTCTTGGTACATGTCAGCGCGTGCACCTGGCCATCGGTGACGTTGGTGGTGCCCCTGACGCTGGCGCCGGCACCTCCGGTGTCCGTGACGAGGCAGAAGGCCCGACCCTCCCCGTTGACGTGCACGATCTCGAGCTTGTACTGCCCCCCCGTCGTACTGCCGATGCCCTTCCGGAGGAGGTCGTAGTCCTTGTGCGGGGCCGGCGCATGAGTCGACCTGACCCGGGCGCCGTAGGAGAAGGCCCTGCCGCCCGGGTTCAGCGTCGGCGAGTGCGGAACCACCACCTTGGACCTCTCCAGCGGGTGGAACGTGTAGCCCTTCTGGCCCTTCATCGTGACGTGGTAGGTGGTTCCGTGGTTTCCGTTTCCCGAACTGTCGGTCATCTTCCGGCCGGATCTCTCGGCCATCAGCCAGACCGCGCCGTCCCTACAGCCGTGGGTCACTTCCGTTCGGCACCTGTCGCTGCCCCTGCCGCCGTTGCCGCGGTCGACTCCTCGGCCGCCATACAGGCGATCGCTGCCACGGTTGCCGGACAGGTGGTCCTTGCCGCGCTGGCCGCAGATGACGTCATCGCCGCCACGACTCCGGATGTCGTCTGCGCCCGCCCGAGCGACGATGACATCGGCGTGGCGGGTGCCGGTGAGCTGGTCAGCACCGGCGGTGCCGACGATGGTGGCCGTCCGCCCGCCACAGGAAGGGCGGGCGACGCCAGCGACAGGCGCGTCGATACCCACCGCGGCACCGGCGATGATGGCCGCGACAGTCCCACAGAGCCCGAGATTCCTACCCGTCAGCATGGGCGGCATTCTCGCAGGGCACGCTGGGTCGCATCCCCACCCTGACGGGTACCTCATTGGCGTTTCGCCGCCCGAGAGGAGCGGCCGCAGAACCGTGCTGGCAGCTGCGGGTGACCTGACCCGCACGCGCGTAGAAAGCCCGTACAGCCCGCCGGGACAGGGCCTTTGTATTCGGCCGGCGAGCTATTCGATTTTTCGTGAGCTACGCGGATCTTGTCGTGGAGGCCAGGAGGTGTCGCGCACGACGGCCAAGATCGCTCAGGTCCACTCGACCCTCGTCCGCCGCTGCCGCGAGGCGTGCGGCCAAGTCCAGCGCCTCGTCGAGCTCGGGCCCTGGGACGGCGGACTCCTCGCCCATGTCGCGAAGGATTGTGATCTCGGTCCGCGAGGCGATCAACGGGTCGGCGACACCATCGATCCAGACTTGGGTGCGCCGCCCGTCGCCACGTTCTTCGCCAGTAATCCGCTCAAGCGCGAAGATGCGGTCCGCCCGCGCAAACTTGCCGAAGCCCAAAGCGACCATGCGGGAGTGCGATGCCACGCGGCCATCTTGGCACTCTCCACCGACATCAGCCTTACGGCGGCCGCAACCCTCGGCAAGGCACGCCAGTGCGTCATACCGCCGCGAAGCGGCCACCCCATACCGCCGCGTCTCAGGGCGATCCGGCCGAATGGGACTCTGGCGAGGGCTGCAGCCAAGAACGCTCTCAGTCAGCTGCGAGCGTTGCCCAGTCGGGCATTGACCCCATCGAGTACGAGCTCGAGACCGACGTCGAACTCGTTGCCGTAGTTGTAGCCCGGCTGCAGGACGTGCTCGATGGTCAGCTCGAAGAGGTACGGGAAGTCCGCCCTCGGGAACTGATTCATGATGGCGCCGGTCATCGCGGCCAGCTCGGACTGGTTCCGGAAGGGCAGGTTCACCTCCTGCAGCACGAATCCGTGCACGTAGCTGTCGACTGCCGAGATCGCATGAGCTGCCGCCTCGACGGAAAAGCCGCCTTCCCGGAAGTACCCGATTCCGGCCTCCAGCAGCCGCAAGGTGGCGGGCCCGGGCGTTGTCCGCGACGCCATCAAGGCCACCGCCCACGGGTGTCGGCGCAGGACTGCTCGCGTGTTGTGCGCCCGCTGGCGTATCGCGGGCCGCCACCCACCGCTGCGTGAGGGGAGCTGGGTCTCCGCCGAGACCATGTCGACCAGCCCGTCGAGGATCTCGTCCTTGCCGCTGACGTGGTGGTAGAGAGAGGCAGCCTCGACCCCTAGCTCACGCGCCAGTCGGCGCATGGTGACCGCCTCGATGCCCTCACCGTCCGCCACCGCGACGGCACGCTCAACCGCCCGGTCCCGGTTGACCGGAGCTCGAGTCGCCGCCTCTTCCGTCCTTCGCCCCACGTCTGGTCCTCTCCTCTGCCCGGTCAGGGCCTATGGACAATCTAACATTGTTAGGCTACCGTCGTGACCCCAATCTAACACCGTTAGTGAGGCTCTTCGGGCAGTGCCGCTGGCGAACACATGAAAGGACAAGCCATGACCACCACCATGGCCGGCCGCATCGTAGGAGGGCTCTTCCTCTCCGGCTTCTTCCTCTACGGCGGCGGCAGCTTCCTCATCGCCTCCACCACCGACAGCACCACCGCACTGCCGGGAAACGCCGCCTCCATGGGCCAGCTCTCCGCGGGCGCGGCGCTACTGCTCCTCAACTCGGTGGCCGTGGCCACCATCGGCGCCCTGGCCTTCCGCGTCGTGCGAGGCCGACACCAACGCACCGCCCGCGTCTACTTCGCCACGCGCACGGCAGAGGCGGTGTTGCTGGCCCTTGCACCGCTCGGCACCCTGACGCTGACTCTCCTTGCTCGAGGAAGAGCCGAGACGACGAACGCCCCCGACTCCGGTCTCCAGAGTCTGGTGCGGACCGCGGTCGAGAACAGCCAGAGCGCCTACTGGCTCGCTATGGCGACGCTGGGCGTCGGAAGCATCTTCTTCTGCCTGGCGCTGATGAGGTCCGCTCTGCTGCCGCGCTTCCTGGCCGTGTGGGGGATGGTGGGCTATGCGGTCTTCGCGCTCGGCAGCATCTTCGAGCTGGCTGGATACGGCGTCGGGCTCGCACTGTCGGCTCCCGGTGGCCTGTTCGAGGTGGCGGTCGGCTCATACCTGCTGGTGAAGGGCTTCGGGGCGGCGGTGCCGAAGAGGGTCGCCGACGCTGGCCTGACTCCGAGGTCTGCCACGTTTGGCTTCACCACCTCCCGCGCCACCAACTGAAGGCCGCGCAGGGACCGGACACGCGAGCCCAAGCCTCATCGCGTCACCGCGCCGCGAAGCGCCCATCCCATGCCGCTGCGACAGCACCCGCGTGAGTCCGCCGGTGGGAACGTCCCCGACGGAATCTGGTCAGATAGGTCGGATGGGGGCGAGGCCGTTCGTGGAAGAGGTGGGCGGGCCACCACGGTCGCGGTCGGTCCCCGCATCGACCACCTCACCCATAGGAGACATCGTGAAGCAACTTCTGACGTCGGCGGGTGTGACGAACGCCAGCATTCGCGACGCGCTCGTCCGGCTCCTGGGCAAGCCGATCGCCGAGTCCACCGCGCTGTGCATCCCCACTGCGCAGTACGGGCATCCGATGCTGGGCCCGGGAGTGAAGGCGTGGCAGTTCATCAGCGGCAACTCCGACAAGCACATGGTCGGCCTCGGCTGGAAGTCCGTCGGCGTGCTGGAGCTGACCGCGCTGCCCAGCATCGACCAGGAGCAGTGGGTGCCTCTGGTCCGGGAGGCCGATGCCCTGCTCGTGGCGGGTGGCGACGTCCTCTACCTGTGTCACTGGATGCGCGAGTCCGGGCTGGCGGACCTGCTGCCGTCGTTGAGCGAGACCGTCTGGGTAGGGCTGAGCGCGGGGAGCATGGTGCTGACCCCCACCGTTGGGGAGGACTTCATCCAGTGGCGACCACCCGCCGGCGACGAGACGACGTTGGGTCTCGTCGGCTTCTCGATCTGCCCGCACCTGGCTCCTGATGGCATGCCGGGCAACTCTCTGGCCGAGGCGGAGCAGTGGGCGGCGGGCATCCCGAACGCGGCGTACGCGATGGACGACCAGACGGCCATCGCCATGGTCGACGGCCGGATCGACTTCGTTTCCGAGGGTCACTGGCAGGAGCTCCGGACCCTGAGCTCTGATCCCGGCGCCGCGTAGCCGGTCATCTCGTGCGACCGAAATCGTCTTGTAGCCGCATCCCGGACGCGGGGATCTCCGACGGTCAGACGTCCTAGTAGTCCCGTGGGCGCCACGGCTCGTGCGCGTGGGAGAGCCAGACCTCCACCGGGTCTTGCGCGCGGACCACTCGTTGGCCTTCGGTGCGCGGTTCGTCCAGCTCAGCGGGGAAGACTGCCGTGTCGCCGCAGATGACGACCGAACGTTCGCCCCCTTCGACGACGACTACTTGCGAGCCTGGCGTGTGGCCCGGCGCTGGGATCAGTCGGAGGCCCGGGAGCAGCTCGAGCTCGCCGTCGACGGGGACGTATTGCACCTTGGGCGGATCGACCCACTCGCGGATCGTGTAATCGTCTTCGGTCCGGGCGTCATCGAGCTCTCGGCGCTGGACGTAGATCGGCTTGCCGGAGAACAGGTGGTTGCCGCCGCAGTGGTCGAAGTGAAGATGCGTGTTGATGACTAGGTCGATGCTGCCCAGGTCGAAGTCCGCCTGCGTGCTCAGGGGGATCAGTCGTGGATCCATGTCCGCGACCAGCGGGTGCAGCTGGGTCATCCCGGTGTCGACGAGCACGCGCGCGTCGGGGTGGTCGATGACATGCATGTAGACCGGCATCCGCTCTGTCTCGGGGAGCAAATCGGCCACCAGTAGCGGGGTAACTGTTGGGAGCGCAGCCTCCCTTCCGGCTCCGTCACTGTCACCTGGTCTGTGATCAGGCATCGCGGTCCGTCCTCGCAGTGGCCTGATGCCCCGCGCGGTCGCCGAAGTCGCTCTCGATGCACACGGTCATGAACCTTTGTACCCCTTCATGCTTGTTGAGCCAGTGGGCATGGCTGCCAGCACCACGACGATCGGTCGCGGACCAGGCCGGGACGTCCGCGTGACCCACCAGGCGCGGGCGCTCATCGACCTGTCTTTGTCCCTCGCGCGTGGCTGCCCTTTCCTGATGGCGGCTGGCTGGCCCGCGCGACCAGGCGAGCACATCACGGCAAGGCGGTAAGCCATTCGTCTGGGTCGCGCCAGGCATTGCTGCCTAGCATTCGGATCTGCAGCAGAGTTGTGTCCAACCGCCGCGGACCGGGCGAGCGGAAGCCTCGATTCGCCGGTGTTCGCAGTGGCCCATCTCGCGAATCCAGCCACCGTAGGCTCTACTCCGCCGGGCATGCCCCGAGCAGCTATCAGTGCACCGAGCCGAGAGTCCGAAACCGACGGAGACCTGGCATGCCAACCCAAACCCCATCGTCCGAGCAGGCGACGATCAGCTTCGTGGCCGAGCTGTCCACCATCGACGACACAACCCTCGCGCGATTGCCGAAGGGTGCCAGCGAGCGGCTCCCGTCGCGTGGGCAGGTAGCCGTGCACGCCTTCCTGGGTGGGCACCACTTCAAGACCGTGGTGGCCCCGGACGGTCGGCGTGGCCATTGGATCCGCGTCGACGAGGCCCTCCAACGGGTCGCGGGAGTCCGATCGGGCGACATCGCCGAGGTGACGCTCCAGGTGGTGCCCGATTGGCCGGAGCCGGACGTCCCGGACGACCTTGCCGCCGCGTTGGCCGAGGCATCCGCGAAGATCCGCGGCGTGTGGCAGGACATCACGCCGATGGCGCGGTGGGAGTGGGTCCGCTGGGTGCAGGCGACGCGCAACCCTCAGACGCGGCAGCGACGGGTCGAGGTCAGCATTTCGAAGATGAACGGCGGGAAACGGCGGCCCTGCTGCTTCGACCTGGCGTCGTGCACCGACCCGGACCTCGCCAGGAGCGGCAAGTTGCGCGATCCCTCCTAGAGGAACCTGCCAACGCCAGCACGCTCGGTGGTCCCTTCGGGCCGCGTCTGACCGCCGCGTGCCGGACACGCCCTGCGGCTCGCGAAGCGTCCGGATCTGGGCGCTGCTCCGTCGGCACCGTGGCGACAGCGCTGTGGGCTCGCGTCAACAACCGAGAGACCGCAGCCGACTGCTGTTGAGCCCGCGTCGGAGGGCGTCAGGCCGTCTCGGGGACCGTCACTCCTGTATGGGCGTGACAGCGGTTGCCGAACGGGTTCTTCGCGAGGTACTGCTGGTTGGGTAGCACACGTAGCGGGCAGCTCAGAATGCGCCGCGAGTCCCTCGTACTTGCGCCGATGTCGTGATCAACCGCCGTACAGTGTCGCGAGCCCCCCTTACCCTCACCGCGCTTGCGGCTCTCAGCCGAGAGCATTCACGCTGGAAAGGCACACCATGTCCGACTCTTCTGCGCCCCATCCGCCGTCCGAGGCATCCCAGTCAGACGCGCCTGTTCCTCCGCCGCCGCCGGCGCCGGCTTACGCCCCTGCTGAGGAGCAGATGGGCACCCACGAGCAGAATTCAGCGATGCCTGCTGCGCCTGCGATGGTCCCGGTTCAGCAGCCCACCACGGCTGGTGGGTACGGTCAGCAGCTGACCCCGTTCAACGGACCGGTCGGCAAGATTCGCAGTACCGGCCTATGCATCGTTCTGGCGTTGGTCACCCTGGGCATTTACACGATCTTCTGGTTCTACGCCGTGCACAATGAAATGAAGCGCCACTCCAATCAGGGCCTCGACGGCGGGATCGCGGCTGTCCTGGCCTTCTTCGTCGGGATCGTGATGGCCTACATCACCCCCAACGACGTCGGGAACTTGTACGAGCTGCGAGGCATGCGCAAGCCCGTGTCTGCTGCCACTGGCCTGTGGTACTTCCCAGGGATCTTCATTTTGATCGGCCCGATTATCTGGTTTGTCAAAACCAACGGATCCATCAACTCTTACTGGCGCTCGCTCGGCGCGGTCGCCTGACCCGGCTCTGACGCAGGCCACCTCAACGCCCTGGCCAAGGCGCTTACCGCCTAGTTGCGGTAGGGGGACAGAGTTGCCCTCTGTCCGCCAGTTGCCGCGTGGGTCCATCCGACGCGGACTGGCTCGCCGGGGCGTCAAGCCTGACGCTCACGTCCTCGTGACAATTCGGCTCGCCACCAAGCGCCGCTCTCGATCCGCTCGAGCCGGCGCATGACGAGGTCTCCGTTCGCAAACACCTCGAGCTCTGCACGGGTCAGCGGCCACGGTGGCCCCTTCACCTCGGAGTGCTCCTCCCGCGTGGTCGCCAAGACCAGCAGCGTGCCTTCTGGTGCCACGAGCGCGGCGATGTTCCGCGTCGCGACTGAGTGCTGCTCAGGCGGCATCGACTGCACGGTGAGACTCTCGATAACCAGGTCGAACATGCCCTGCCACTCACGAGGAAGATCCAGGACGTCGGCTACCAGGTAGTTCACCTCGCTGGCCGGATACTTCCGCAGCGCACCAGAAATCGCCGTCGGCGCGAAGTCAAAGGCCGTGGTCCGAAATCCCAGCGATGCGAGGAACTCGGCGTCGGCTCCGTATCCACACCCGACCACCAGCGCCTCGCGGCCACCTCCCACTAGGTCGTGCGCCTCAGCCCACTCAACGAGCTGTGGACGGGGGGCGCCGTAGTCCCAGGGCGGCTTGGCCCCACCCGCCTCCGCGCCCGCGTACATCGCCTCGAACATGCCGGATGGCTCGCTCGTCACGGCTCGAGGTTACCGATCACCCTTTCTCGCGGCACCAGCCCAGACCAGAGAGGAGGCATGAGGGACTGCTGCACGAATCGGTGTCAGGTCTGACCTATCCCACTCCCCGCGCGAGCGACTCCGTAGCTCCGCGGCAGCTGACGTGACACGTCATGCTGACTCCCGCTTCGACCGAGCCCGTTAGCGGGCGGGCTCGACCGCTGCCATCACAGAGCGTGGTGCGGCAGCGCGACTTTCGTGCTGGCTAGACGTTGCCGATAGCCACGACGTTGCCGTCCGGGTCTTTGACCCATGCGCCGACGTAGGCGTCCATCCGTGCTAGGCCCTTGTCGTCGGTCGCGAAGGGACCCTCGCTGTACTGCTCGAAGCTGACCCCCTTGGCGATCAGATCGTCGACCGTGCCCTCGACGTCCTCGATCATGAACCCCGCGGCTGTGGCTCCCGAGGGCCGGGCGATCGGTGAGGGGAAAACATGGAGGCTGGTCCCACCGCCACACTGGTAGGTCCGACCGCCGTCGGGGTCGTCACCCTCGCTCCGCAACCCGAGCTTGCCCTCGTAGAAGTCCACTGCCCGCTCCATGTCCGTGACCGCGATCGCTGCGCCGACCCTGGCGTCACTGAGACCCATGACTCCCCTTCTGGTTGTGCTGTGCCGCGCCTGGTCGGCGCCTTCCACCACGTCGGACGCTACCGCTCAGCACAGGGGCGCGCCAGGCGCGAATGCCACCGGAAAGACCAGTGGCAGCCGCGGAAGTTGCGCGCCTTTCCGCCGCAGGTGACGTGCGAAGCGCACGCTCGTGCCGGGTTCCGGGCTCCTCCGGGCGTCCTCGCGGGCGGACGCCCGCGACCTCCGCGGACCAGCGTCACACTTGCGGGGTCACGAGGGCGGCTTTGCAACCCAACCCCCACCTGTATGGCCTGGCGTGGCTTCAGATGGCAGCGGACGAGTGGTGGCGAGCCGGCTTGCGAATGGGGAGCGCGGCAGCGCGCGCAGCCCGGAGATCTCGACGTTTCGAGCCGCCTAGGAGTGGGAATGACTCCTGTGGAGTTCGATGGGCGCCGAGTTGGGTGGTCCGCTCGCTAGACGACTCCGCAGCTGACAGCACCTGATCATCAACCGGACGGAGTCACACCATGCTGTGGACGATTCTCATCATCCTGGTCATCATCGCGCTCGCGCTGTTCATCTTCAGCCGCATGCGCGGCGGACGCCGAGGCCTTTGAGGCGCCGGTCCGGCCGACGGACGCACCTGAAAGGTCGATTCGATCAGGCGGGCGAAGCACGTGCACGACATAGTGGCTGTCGTCGGTGAACGGCCGTAGGTCGTAGCTGGCGAACCGCGTCTCGACCTCGAGTCCGGCTGCGGCGCAGTCCGCGACGAACTCGTCGACGGGATACTCGCGCGAGCTCTCGGAGGGAGCGTCGGAGAGGTTGAACCCCACCACGAGGCGTCCGCCGGGCGCGAGCAGTCCGGAGAGGTTGGCCAGCACCGTCCGTTCCGTGTCCGGCGCCAACAGGATCATCACGTTCCCCACGCAGACGATCACGTCGTAGGCCGTGGGAAAGCCGGCGTCGGAGAGTGTCTGCGGTGTGAGCTCGTCGAGTCGGGAGTCGACCACGGCGAGGTCGGGGAACGTTCGGCGGGACTGGTCGAGCAGCTCTGGGTCGAAGTCGACACCGACGACGTGGTGGCCGCGCGCCACGAGGGCCGCGCCGACACGGCCCATGCCGGAGCCCGCATCGAGAATCCATGCGCCTCGGGGTGCGAGCGCATCCGCCAGCCGGGCCTCCCCCTCGACGTCCACACCCTCGGCGATCAGGCGCGCGAAATGCGCGCCGTACCCGCCCTGCCCCGCTGCCCGTTCCTGGGACCGCGCCTGCTCCCACCTGGTCTGCGCCACGCCGACACCCTAGGAGCCGAGGAACCGGTCGGCGAATGGAGCCGCCCGGGCTCAGCGGCTCAGCGGCTCAGCCGCTCAGCGGCTCAGCGGCTCAGGATCGCCCCCGGGTTGAGGATCCACTCGGGATCCAGCGCGCCCTTGATCTTCCGGGTCAGCTCCATCACGTCCGGGCCGAGCTGGTCGGGTAGGGCCGTGGCCTTGGTCCGGCCAACACCGTGCTCGCCGGTGATGGTGCCACCGAGCTCGATCGCCGCGGCCATCACCTCGCCGAACGCGGCATGCGCACGGCGTTCGGCGTCCGGGTCGTCGGCGGCGTAGACGATCAGCGGGTGGGTGTTGCCGTCACCGGCGTGCGCCACCGTCGGGATCTCGATGTCGTACGCCTCGGAGATCGCCACGATCCGCGCCAGCAGATCGGGGAGCAAGGGGATCGGGACGCCCACATCCTCCAGCAGCAGGGCTCCGCGCGCCTCGAGGGCATGGAACGAGATACGTCGCGCCTGGACGAACATCTCACCCTCCTCGGCATCGTCGGTCACGAAGCACTCCGCGGCTCCCGTCGCCTCGCAGGCCGCGCGCATGGCCACAATCTCGCCGGAGCACGCCGCCCCCGGCGCGTCGGACTGCCCGATCAACAGGGCACCCACCGTCCGGTCCAACCCCATCGGGCGGAAGTCCTCGACGGCGTTGACGGTGGCCCGGTCCATGAGCTCCAGCAGGCACGGCCGCATCGTGGTGCGGATGGCGACCACGGCCTCGGCCGCCGCGGTGACGGTGCGGAACGTCGCCACCATCGTGGACCTCTTGTCCTGCGCCGGCACCAGCCGCAGGATCGCCCGGGTGACGATACCTAGGGTCCCCTCGCTCCCGACGAACAGCTTGGTCAGCGACAATCCGGCGACGTCCTTGATCCGCTTGCCGCCGAGCGTGACGAGCGTGCCGTCGGCCAGCACGACGTCGAGCCCGAGCACGTAGTCGGTGGTCACGCCGTACTTGACGCAGCACAGGCCGCCGGCGTTGGTGGCGACGTTTCCTCCGATGGAGCAGATCTCGGACGACGACGGGTCGGGGGGGTACCAGAGCCCCTCCGCGGCAGCCGCGACCTTGACGTCCTGGTTGAATGCGCCGGGCTCCACGACCGCGACCTGGCACAGCGGGTCGATCTCGACGGCCCGCATCCGCTCCAGGCTGAGCACGACCCCGTCATCGACGGCGCTCGAGCCGCCCGACAGCCCGCTACCGGCACCGCGCGGCACCACCGGGACCCGGTGCGCGGATGCCCAGCGCACCGCTGCCTGCACCTGGGTGGCGTTCTCGGCTCGGATCACCGCGAGCGGGGTCCCCGCTGTCGGGTCGCGGGACCAGTCGTGGCGGTACTTCTCGACGGCGTCGGCGTCGGTGAGGACGACGTCACCCGGCAGCGCGGCCCGGAGCTCGTCGAGTGCTTCCACGGAGACGCCCATGAGGTCATGCAACCACGGGCCGTGACGCTCGACCCGGTGACGTGACCTGGCGATAGTGTGCTCGGCGGAGTTCCACCCGCCACGAGGAGTGCGCCTTGCCCGACGTGAGACCCCTCCAGAAGGTCCTGATCGCGAACCGCGGCGAGATCGCCGTGCGCGTGATCCGGGCCTGCAAGGACGCCGGCATCGGCAGCGTCGCGGTGTACGCCGAGCCCGATCGCGACGCGCTGTTCGTGCGCCTGGCCGACGAGGCGCACAGCCTCGGCGGAGCGACTCCGGCCGACTCGTACCTGGACATGGCCAAGATCATCGCCGTCGCCGAGAAGTCCGGCGCCGACTCGGTCCACCCGGGCTACGGCTTCCTGGCGGAGAACGCCGGCTTCGCCCAGGCAGTGATCGATGCCGGGCTGGTCTGGATCGGTCCGCCACCCGAGGCGATCGAGAGCCTCGGAGACAAGGTCAGGGCACGGCACATCGCCGAGAAGGTCGGCGCGCCGCTCGCCCCCGGTACCAAGGATCCCCTGGACAGCGCCGAGGAGGCGGTGGCGTTCGCGAAGCAGAACGGACTCCCGATCGCGATCAAGGCCGCCTTCGGCGGCGGCGGCCGAGGCCTCAAAGTCGCCCGCGAGATCTCCGAGGTCGGCGACGCCTACGACTCGGCGGTCCGCGAGGCGGTCACGGCGTTCGGCCGGGGCGAGTGCTTCGTGGAGCGCTACCTGGACCGGCCGCGGCACGTCGAGGCGCAGGTGCTGGCG
>Ga0126310_10000091_pt1 | contig 25108 bp, 23 predicted proteins | sample Plot60_FD_92540 | JGI IMG/M metagenome (GOLD analysis project Ga0126310, IMG submission 92540) | Serpentine soil microbial communities from UC McLaughlin Reserve, CA, USA - Plot60 | ecosystem: Environmental > Terrestrial > Soil > Grasslands | place: USA: UC McLaughlin Reserve, Lake County... | reverse complement strand
GTCGGATGACCCCAGCGCGAGTTGTTTCTTGGTAATGGACTGTCGCCAACCTCTCCTAAAACCGTCATCTTCACCGCGACTTCCTTGAAAGCCGGAGTATGCGTTATCGGATCGGTGTAGCTGCTCGTCAGACGGTTTATCGCGTTCTCGACCGAGTTCATCGGCACGTACAGTTCCTTTCCGCGCACGCGATCCGTGACGACTGCGCGGACACGAATTTTTCCGTATCGCGAAGTGAGCTGGACCCAACTACCGGTCGTGATCTTTCGCTCTTTTGCTAACTCCGGCGAGACCTCAACAAAGGTATCGGGTGTTCTTTCCGCGATACCAGCAGTGCGATAGGTGAGATTTCCTTCATGAAAATGTTCCAGCAAGCGACCGTTGTTCACGTGCAGATCGAATTCCGCATCAGGTTGCTCGGGCGGCTCTTGCCACGTCGTGGGAAATAGACGCGCTTTGCCATCCGGAAAGGGAAACTCTTTCGTGTATAGCAACGGCTGATCGGTGCCGTCGGCGGCGACCGGCCACAGCAATGACTTGTATCCTTCCAGCCGTTCGTAACTGGCTCCAGCAAACATCGGAGTGAGCGCGGCGATCTCGGCCATGACTTCCGAGGGGTGCTGGTACGTCCAGTCAGCTCCCATGTGGTTTGCTACATCGCGGATAATCTGCCAATCAGGCCGGCACCCTTCCAGCGGTTCAAAGACCTTATAGAAACGCTGGATGCGACGTTCACTACTCGTATAGGTGCCGTCTTTTTCCAAACTCGGTGCGGCGGGCAGCACGACGTCCGCGAACCGGCAGACGTCTCCGAAAAAGATCTCCTGTATCACCATGAACTCGAGTTTCGCGAATGCGTCATCAACATAATTGGCATTCGAATCAACGATGCTCATCTCCTCGCCGATGATGTACATGGCTTTGAGCTTGCCGGCGTGAATAGCATCGACCATCTGGTGGTTGTCGAGGCCCGTAACCGGAGGCAATTTGGTCTTCCAGTATTCTTCAAAGCGCCCGCGAATCTCCGGGGCCTCGACAGACTGATAGCCGGAATAAAAATTCGGCATCGAACCGTTGTCGCTGGCGCCCTGCACGTTGTTATGCCCGCGCAACGGATAGGCGCCGGTTCCGGGTCGCATATAGTTGCCAGTGACGAGCAACAGATTTGATATGGCTGTCGAAGTATCCGAGCCCTTACTGTGCTGGGTGACGCCCATGGCCCAACAGATGCACATCGTCTTCGCATTAGCGATCATGTGGGCCACTTTCGTGAGCAAATCGAGTGGTAACCGGCAACGCTCGGCAGCAAACTCGAGAGTGAATGGCTCAAGGCTCTTTCGATACTGATCGAATCCGTTTACCCAACGATCGATAAATTCAGTGTCCGCAAGTCCGTTGTCGATCAAATAGCGCGTCACTGCTGACAACCAAATCAGGTCCGTTCCAGGCTCTGCGTGGAGATGAACGTCGGCACGCCGGGCCATTTCATTTTCACGAAGATCCGAAACGATTAACTTTTGGCCGTGAAGTTTTTGCGCGCGCTTGATGCGCGTGGCGAGCACTGGATGACTCTCGGCCGTGTTACTGCCGATGATCACCACCAGCTCAGCCTGGGCGATATCAGTGAATGTGCCTGAGTCGCCACCGTAACCCACCGTACGAAAAAGTCCGGTCGTCGCGGGCGACTGGCAGTAACGCGAGCAGTTGTCGATATTGTTTGTCCCGACCACGGCCCGCGCGAGTTTCTGCATCAGAAAACTCTCTTCGTTTGAACACTTCGACGATGAAATCAGGCCTATTGAGTCCGGGCCATTCGCCGCCTTGATCTCGTTCAAACGTCTGGCAACGAGACTCAAAGCTTCCTCCCAACTAGCCTCTCTGAACACACCACCTTCTCTAATGAGCGGCTTAGTCAAACGGTCTTCGCTACTGATGTGGTCCCACGCAAACTTTCCTTTAATACAAGTTGAAATACCGTTTACCGGTCCTTCGAATGGTTCGATTTTCAGAATGTGACGATCTTTGGACCACACATCGAAGCTGCAACCGACCCCGCAATAAGTACAGACCGTTTTGGTGCGACGAATGCGCGACTCCCGCATCGCTTCCTCCGCCTCGGAGACGCGCATGATTGGTCCAAATCCGATTTCCGGCTCGACTCCTTTCACTAGATCGATCATGCCGTCGAGAGCGGGCTTCGGCAGTCCTGTTAGAAATCCCGCGTGGCCCAGCATCGACGTCTCCATCAGTGCGTTGCACGGGCAGACGGTTACGCAATGGCCACACGATACACAGCTCGACTCCCCAATCGTGGAGCCGCCATCCCACAAAACACGAGGATTTGGATCTTCCCAGTTGATTGATAGTGTTTCGTTGACCTCGAGGTTCTGACAGGCCTCGACGCACCGGCCACACAAGATGCACTGGTTTGGATCGTAACGATAAAAAGGATTCGTGTTATCTACCGGATAGGGTTTCGTGCGAAACGGAAGGTTCTGGTGCTCGACTCCCAACAACTTTGTCGTGTTGTGTACAGTGCAATTGCCGTTGCTGTTGTCGCAAACTGTGCAGTAGAGAAGATGGTTGCTGAGAATGCGATCGAAAGCTTCGCGTTGAGCTTCGCCGGCGACCGGAGAATTTGTCGTGACACTAAGTCCCGCTGAGACTCTCGTAGCGCAAGCCCTCACCAAGTGACCATCGATCTCCACCATGCAGGTGTCGCAGGTTTGAATTGGACCAAGTTGCGGGTGATAACAAACCTGTGGCAATTGGACGCCGCTGCGATTAATCACATCTACCAGCAGCTCATTGGGAGATGCTTGCTGAATCAGTCCGTCGACTGTTATCGCGATTGTTTCCTCAGGGATTAACTCATGGGTGCCGTGATGACCGTTGGGCTTAGCTTCGCGGGCGGCAAGTTCGACTGTCTTGAGCATACCTGGTGTCTCCTGCTCTAATCTGCCTGGAGACGAGATTGTAGTTGGACCAGTGCCAACGATCTTCTTTGCCTTTGCGCTGAATCACTCTCCTTTGCTGTACCGTGCAACGTCCAGACTCGGAAAGCGCAAAAGCACAAAAGTCATCAACAGACTCTTGTGCTTTTGTGCTTCAGATGCGGAGTTCGCGAGGCCATAACAGTGTGTGGAAGGCCTTTGCTCCGCGTTTTAATGACGTCTGTAATAACGCGGGTGGCGTCGATGGTTCCGATGTCTCTGGATCAGGTAACCTGTTCCCGCACCAGCGCCCGCTCCGATCAATGCTCCCTTGCGACCGCCAATCAGCCCGCCTCCAATCACTCCAGCCGCGCCGCCGATCAATGCGCCTTTCAATTTGCTGTGGCGCGAACCTCGATCACGTCTGCGGTTACGACTTTGTGCGCTCACAGCGCTGATAACTCCAAACATCATCGCCACAATCAGAAGCATGGCCCATGCTCGATTTGTCATACTTCGTCTAATCATGTTCTCCCCCAACTCCAGAATTTCGCTTTATAGATCAAGGTCGCTAAGCCCCGGATGGTCATCCGGACGCCGGCCGAGCGGCCAGTGGTATTTGCGCTCTGTTTCCCTGATCGGTAAATCGTTAATGCAGGCAAAACGCCGACGCATTAATCCGTTATCATCGAATTCCCAGTTCTCGTTTCCATAAGAGCGAAACCAATTCTGCGCGTCATCATGCCACTCGTATGCAAAGCGCACGGCAATGCGATTGCCGTCGTAGACCCACAGCTCTTTGATGAGTCGATAATCCAGCTCTCGCGTCCACTTGCGTTGAAGTAAGGCAATGATCTCCCGACGACCGTTGGCAAATTCGGCGCGGTTTCGCCAGCGCGAACCAGGCGAATAAGCGAGGGCCACTTTTTCCGCATCGTGCGAATTCCAGGCGTCTTCAGCAAGGCGGACTTTCAGAATCGCGCTTTCGCGAGTAAAAGGCGGATACGGTGGTCGTGGTACTTCGACATAAGTTTTATTGCCGGCAACGATTTGAGTAGAACTCATAACAATCACCTCCTCGTATCGAATCATCGCATCGCGCTCGCATGAGAATTAGAACTCGCGCACGATCTCTGTTAAAAACCAATGCCGGCGTTCCGCCTCGTCGATCCAGACTTCAATCGAGCTGGTAGTTGCAACGTCGTCATACTCGTCACAAATCGAATGAGTCTCACGCAGCGAATGGATGAACTTACGGTTATCCTCACGAAGTTCGCCCATCATTTCTTCCGCCGTAACGAACTCCTGATCGTTATCTTTGAGCCGCTGGTTTCTCACAATGTCGCCTATGGACCGGATCGTCGTGCCGCCGATCTTGCGCGCTCGTTCCGCAATGTCATCGGTGATTGCGAAGATCTGATCCGCATGTTCATCGAGCAGCAGGTGATAATCCCGAAAGTGACGACCACTCAAGTGCCAATGAAAGTTTTTAGTTTTCACATAAAGTGCGAACGCGTCGGCCAGCAGTTGACGCAACGCGTTGGAGATTTGCGACACGGCCTCGGTGCTAAGATCGGTCATTAGCTCCTTGGTCTCAGTTAGTCTTAGTGCATTAGTCATCACTGGTTCCTTACGGTCTGCGATACCAAACACAGAGAAGGTAGCAGCAGTTGAACCACACGTCTTATGGTTGCTTGCTCAAACGTGTGTGCATTTGCTGTCACCTCGATCCGTACCGGCATGATATCCGCCGGCAAAGAAGGATGAATTCGAGCAATTGCCAGAAATACCGTGACCGTGTTCGACGCTATCGTGTCGTTGAAAATAAGCAGTACGTCAGGAGATAAGGAAATATGAACACGCGTATCAAGATCATAAAGCGTCACAGCGATGCGCAAGCCGAAGACAAATCGACTAAAAATCGGGCGGTCGATTTTACTAAGGCGCAGCCGGCCGAAAATAAAACGCGAGACATGGTGAACACGGTAAAGAGTTGGATTGCCGAGTTGAATGAGCGCAAGCGTATTCAACCCCACTCGTTCTCGCCTCTTCCTATTGGTCGCAATGTCGCCTGAGCACGGGTAAATGCCGGGATGACTCGAATTCACCGAATGTTGTGAGGTGTCGTATGACTAAAATTTCCGCTATGTTGATTGTCGTGGTAATTGCGGCAAACACGCAGACAGACAGTAAGAGGCGCGATAAGTCGCAACTGCAAGACCAAAACAGTTCTAGCGCGACCGCGAAACCGCAACCTGCACCTGAAATCACGATAGCGGTCGGATCTGAGATAGGCCTGGCAAAGGGTCTCTTCAAAGTTGGCGAAGCAATTCTGGTCACGATCACAATGACTAACTCGTCGACGGACCCGCAAAACGTCTGCCTTTCAGCGAACCTTTACCAAAATCTACCCGTGCTCACGAAGGACGGTAAGCCAGTGCCGATCATGAAGTGGACGTCGGAAGTGCGAACGATTGCGCAACGCGATAGAACATGCCAGGACATCAATCTTCCGGAAAAAATCGTGCTAAGTCCGAAGACGCAGAAGGCGGTTGATTGGTTTACGCTCGTCGATAACACCGTTCCAACTGGAGCAGAGGCCTGGTATGACACGCTGAAACCCGGCAGGTACGAACTCTCGCTGCAACGCCGAATGGACTGTTGTGACGGAGTAATGATGCAATCCAATAAGACCAGCTTCACCGTAGTGCCTTAACCAAGCGGGCGGCGCTCGATCGCCGCCCTCGCTGAAAACACTCACTTAACTTTTGTCACTACCAATGTAATGTCATCGTGCTGCACCGCTTCACCCTGCCAATCCAGGACCTCGCGAATAATGTTGTCGATAGTCGCTCGCGAGGACAGCTTCGGCGACTCCAGCGCAATTGACTGAAGTCTATCGATACCAAATTCCGCTCCAGCCATATTCATTGCCTCGGTAACTCCATCCGTATAGCCAATCAAAACATCCCCGCTCTGGAGCTGAATCGTCTGCTGCTCATAACGTTGATTCAAAAAGATTCCGATGATCGGGCCTCCGGTAGTCAGAAGCTTTATGGTGGCGTGAGTTCCGGTCGCGCCCGGCCGCACCAGCAATGGAGGATTGTGTCCGGCGTTCACGAAAGTGAGGCTGCGCGTTACGCGGTCAAACTCGGCAAAGAAGATGGTTGCGAACCGATCGTCGCCGGACGAACGTTGTAGTACGCGATTGATTGAAGCGGCAACATCAGGCAACGCGATATGTGAGGAACTCATTTGACAGCGTAGCGAAGCCTGCACGGTTGACATGAGTAATGCAGCAGAGATCCCTTTGCCGGCAACGTCCGCGATAGCGATTCCGGTATACTTGTCGTCCATCTCAAAGTAATCGTAGTAATCACCTCCGACACCGAAAGCCGGAAGACAAAATCCGTAGATGGATACCGCACCGTTTTCAAGTCCCGTCGCGGGAAAAAGGTGTCGCTGTACTTCTGCCGCCATCTGCAACTCACGTGCAAAGAAGCTAATCGGCATGTCCGAAACCTGAATCGCCATTCTCGACTCCCGTCTGGTCCACGCCAATTAATGATCAACGCTTCCCAATTTCGTCCGTTTAGGGAGATTACGCAAAGTTGGCGCGCTGGTCTTTCTGTTATTTGCCCGTCAGAGTCGTTCGTTGCTCTACGAACACCAAACGCCGGTAATTAGGGCATAACTAAAGCCCTTTGCTGGAGAAGATAGTTGATGCGCGACTCGCGATCGCTTTGTTCGACTATCACGCTACTTAGTGACGAGCCTCCATACATAATGTATGAGTAAGAAGCTTTCGAGTCGGGTGTCTGGATAACTGTTACGAATTCGACTGACCTCAGCTTGTCAGGAACCTTTGCTCCAAACCAGCGATCGTCTTCCTCCTGGGTCCAGGTTACGAGCGACAGGGCTGCGCCCGCGGGATACGGTTGACGCGGGTTTGTTCGTGCGTGCATAACGGCGATGTCGTTTCCAAACAACGTGGACATCGTCGAGTCTTGTGTCTTGACCATCGCGGAAATAACTCGCCAGCCAAACGGGTTGTGTGGAAGCGTCTCTGGCAATGATGCTTCCTGGTTGATCAGCTGCGACGGTTGCGGTTTGTGACTCGAACACCCGCCGAGAATCACGACAGCAACGATGATCAAGAGTTTGGTCGCTCTCACGTCAGTCTTCCCTCCCAACTTTTATCGGGCTGGTGAACACAAAATCTCGATCGCTCAATGGGTAGTGACACCCGATGCAGCCTTTGACGAAATTGGCATCGCTTCCAAATGGTTGCAGGTTCGCACCTCGCCACCTCGCAAATCCCCATCCGAGAGTTGAGGCGAATTTTCTGCTGTCCTTGATCATGAACTCTACTTGTCTGAACGGGCCCGTTTGCCCGGAGCCGGACTCATCCGTCAACCGGTTCCACGCGACCTTCGCAAGGATTGCGCCGTCCGGCCAGGGATTGATGGTGTTGTTCGCGATTGCACTGATCGCCACCTCATTGCCGAGGATCAATCTCACTGTTTCGTTGTCCAATCGCTCTGAACTGCTAATTACTTTCCAATCTTTGTATTCGGGAATGAAGCCGATTCCATTTGGCGCCGGTCGAACGTCATGTGCCGGTGGTGCCCCGATCCATTTCTCATACTCTTCAGTTGCCGCGGCAAATTGTGCGGCGCTTGATGTTGGTCTTGTCCGGTAAGGATCAAGATAGGCTTTGAGGATCTGCAGTTTCTCCGGTGTCACTTTTGCCTCGGGATGAAGCAACGTATACCTGCGAGGCGGCATTGCGCCGGTTTGTATTTGGTTCGCAATCTGAAAAAGCAAATCCTGTTGCGGCGAACCCTGCACATCTTGCATTTCAGAAAAGTTCAAATGCCGGCGCGCGGTTTTGACGTCGTTCGCAACGAGCCAATAAGCAGGCACGACTTTGTCGTACCAGGAAAGGCGCGTCTCATTCGAGTGACAGTTGTAACAGGAGGTACTGAAGATCTGCTTGATATCAGGCGGTACATTCAGCTCCGCGATCACCGGCGGGTTCACTAGCGCCGGCCTTATGAACTGACTTGCAACAACCACGGCCGCGATAACCGGCAGGAGTATCCAACGTGTTCGTGATCTTGTCGCCATCGCTAGCTCACCGGGCTGAGAAACTTATGAATAGACGACGCGATTTCGTCAACGTGTGTTTCCAGCGCGAAGTGACCAGCATCCAGCAGCTCAACGTCGGCGTTGGGATTGTCTTTTAGAAACGCTTCGGCTCCCGCCGGCGAGAAAAAGGGATCGTTCCGGCCCCAGATCGCCAGCAAAGGTGGAGTGGCTTCGCGAAAGTATTTTTGAAAGACTGGATACAGTGCGATGTTCGCTGCGTAGTTCAGCAAGAGATCAAGTTGTATTTCGCGATTGCCGGGACGTTGCAGCAAAGCCCAATCAAGTATGTACGACTCGGGGGCAATCGAACCCGGATCGTCGACGCCGATTGTGTATTGCGCGCGCGTGGCGTCGAACGTGAAGAACGCCTGGTGCAGCGCCTCGCGTGTCTGCTCTCGCGGCTCGTCCCAATAGTGCTGAATCGCATTCCAACCACCGTTCAATCCTTCCTCATATGCGTTTCCATTCTGCGAAATAATTGCTGTTACTCGCTGTGGGCTAGCTACCGCAAGACGGAAGCCAACCGGTGCGCCGTAATCAAAGACGTAAATAGCGAAACGTTCGAGACCGAGGCTGTTCACAAACGCCAGCATTGTGGTCGCGAGTGAATCAAACGAATAGATGTATTTGCGATCCGCCAGAATCGTTGTGAAACCAAATCCCGGAAGGTCGGGCGCGATCACCCGGTAATGCGTAGCGAGCCGAGGGATTAATTCACGAAACATATGCGATGACGTAGGAAACCCGTGTAAGAGAAGAATTACCGGAGCATCTACCGGACCCGCTGCGCGATAAAACACCTGCACGCCATCGGCGACAACGGTGTGCAGTGAGGTTCTGGGGATTGAAGTCTTGTGCGACAAAGCTTTTATTGCACTCATCGGTCAATGTCCTTTCGTTACCGGCGAATGGGAGCAGTGTAGGCAATGGACTGGAGAGCGTCTTTTGTTGGTTTGTGAGGATTATCGGTGTATTGCGGAATCGGGCCACAAAGAAGCAGCAACGCACAAACATTGCTTTTTGGTGTGGCCGGGTGGGAAGGGGTACTTCCTGATAACACTTTTGGGGCAGTGCGCTATCGAAGAAAAAGGTGACGAGACATTTATGCTTTTGGGTGTGTTGCAAAACTCGGCAGTCATCTATCTTCACCCTCGACAACAACGCAGATCGCTACGGGGGACGTCATGCTACAAACGGTTAGTCCTACAACACCAACAAGTTGCTTGCCAACGGTCGTTAACCCAATTACCAGGCCTGACAGGTTCGTGGGCAGCGCAGTCGATATCAAGCCAGGGACGCGTCGGCAAACACTTTTTACTGGCGATATTGCCACTGCATATCCCGAAGCCGTAGTGGCTTCGAGTGATGCTTGCGTATGGCAAAACATTCGAGTGCTGCATCTACGCCACGATGGAGGTGAAATCGTGGCGCCCGCTTCTGAGCAGCACTGCATCCTTGTAAATCTTGGAGCGCCTTTGCACATTACAGCTTGCTTCGGCGAACACTCTTTTTATGGAGAAGTGGCTGACGGGCAAGTTGCCATTATGCCGGCTCAAACATCCTGGATCGCGGAGGCGACGGCGTCCCGCACCAGCAATATGGTGCTACTGTTCGTCCGGCCATACTTCGTACGCAACACTGCGACTCAATCTCAACTTGCCTTTAACGATCTGGCTCTCCAGCCCGAGCTCGGCGTCCAGTCTACCCATCTCAGGCACATTGGACTGTCGCTTTTGGAAGAGTTGAAAGAAGAAAATGTGGTTGGCAGACTCTACGCGGAGTCACTTGCAGTTGGGCTGACAGTTCAATTGATCAAACGCAATAGCTCATTACGCAGCGTGCGGCTGGGCCACGGTGGGATGGCGCCACACAGATTGCGAAAAGCCATAAACTTGATCGATCAACACGTGGCCAGCGAACAGGAAGGGCGAGTAGAACTACGCATGGTTGCGAAAGAGGTAGGTATGAGTTACTTCCATTTTTCGCGCGCGTTCAAACAGTCAATCGGTATGACTCCAACCGGCTACATCACGGAACAACGGATTGAACGGGCACGAACGTTGATGAAAGACACCACCCTGCCCATCGCGGAGATCGCACTGCGCTCGGGGTTTTCGAGTCAGAGTCACTTCACGACCTGTTTTCGACGACTGAGCGGAGTAACGCCGCGGAGCTTCAGAAAAGGAATGTAGATTCGCGGGGGAGATTCGTAGCCTCCTCCGGTTGTGCCTCTTGTGCTACTCGGGCGGCTCGGCAATCAGATGAGCGACTTGAGGAGGCGATGCCCCAATGTGATATGTCCAAACATTGTCCTCAATCTCTTTGTCGGCCCTGGTGACACGGCCATGTTGGCGCAGATGCTCCGCCCATGAGTCAGTAACAAAACTCTCTAAATAACGGCCGCGGTCGTTCGTATCGTGAAACAGGTTCCAGTAGAGCGCCCCATCACGTTGCCTGATCTCGCCTAACCTGCGCGCGGCACTCTTAAACGCCTCCGCTTTTTCCGGATCGATGCGGTAATCAACAGTGACGAGAACCGGCCCCGATTTGTCCGGCTTGTCTGAGGGCACGATTTTCGGCTCCGGCCAGTGGAGTGATGGTGTCAGATCCAGGTCCTCACGACAGATCAGCTTAAAACGAAAGGCGGCGGTCAATCCCAGGAGCAGACTTGACGCCGCGATAGACAGCGTAGCCGACACTCCGAAATGATCTGCAATCCAGCCCCACAGTGCGCTGCCGAGAGCCCAGCCACCAAAGAAGGCCAGCATATATGTGCCTAACACGCGCGCACGGACCCACTCCGCAGTTGCCGTTTGCACGGCGACGTTGAAGGTTGAAAGCAACGCCATCCAGGCAGCGCCGCCGGAAAATAATGAAGCCATTACCAGAGCGGGTTTTTCTGTGTAACCCACTATTAGAGTAACGGCAGCAAAGACCAGGGTGGCTACGACCACGAGTGAATTGGTGGATAGCGTCTGTTTTATCCTGGTCAGAAGGGCAGCCCCGGTAACACCACCTAATCCGAAACAGCCCAGGAGCACGCCATATCCGGCGGCACCCAAGTGAAGCTCATGTCGTGCGACCAAAGGCAGCAAAGACCAAAGCGCGCTCGCGCCGATAATGAAAGTCCCGGCTCGTACGAGGACGGCTTGCAATGCCGGCGTGTGCCGCACGTAGCGAATGCCTGCACGCATCGCTTCAAACACGTGCTCAGGGGGCAATGTGCTTTTCTTCGTCGTTCGGGGCCAACGATAGAGCGTAATCAGCACGCCGAAAAACGACACCGCATTCAAGAGAAACACGAGCCCTGGTCCAATCGAGGCGACCAGCAAGCCGCCCAATGCGGGGCCAACCGCTCTCGCAACATTGAATGCCACGGCCCCAAGTGTGACCGCGGCCGGCAAATCTTTTCGGGATACGAGCTCCGGTGTGATCGCTTCCCACGCCGGTGCATTAGCTGCTGCGCCCAGGCCGAGAAGGAATGCAAGTGTTAAAAGCAACCAGGGAGTGGTGATGCCGGCGATAGTACAAACGCTTAGCGTGGCGGCAGCGATCAACATCCATGCCTGTGTAATCATTAAAAGGCGGCGTCGATCAACGAGATCAGCAAAGACTCCGGAGGGAATGGCTAATAGAAGAACTGGCAGACTTCCGGCAGTCTCCACCAAAGCCACCTTGAGTGAGGACGACGAGAGTGAGGTCATTAACCATGCCTCACCTACATCCTCCATCCATGTTCCGATGTTAGAAGCTACGGCAGCGATCCATAGCGCGCGGAAGAGTGGTTGTCGCAGCGGGGCCCACGTTGAAACATGTGTCGCACGTGTTCCATTCACGAGAACTGATTGATCGGGTGTGGCTGACACGCACAACTCACCTTAAATTGACAGAAAATTGGGGGTGTAGCCCGACTGTAACGAGAGCTTCGATTATGTACTAAAGCGCTCGATTACGATCGGACTAGTGTCGCGTCCTAGTGGTTATGCTTATTTACTCGTTTCGAGTCTTTCAGGAATTGTTTGACTAAGTCCTTCGCTGCTGAATTCGCCTGTTTTTCTGTTTGCCCAATGCCGTTAACGGTGTCTTTAACTACACCGCGCCAGACAAGTTCCTGGGTTCGGACGTCGATGATGTCCGCCATAATGCAACCCTGTGTGTAAGTAGTGGTCCAGATGTCTGGTCCGTATCCCCAGCGCCATCGATTGCGAAAGGGAATCCCATAACCCCACCCGAAACCCGGCCCGAAACCAAACCCAGTGCTCTGGACCTGTGTCCGTTCTCTCGTGCGAGAATAGAATGCCACGACGAAGTCCGGGTTGTTCTCCGACGGCATGAAGCCGTTCATTTGCAGTTGCGCGGCCAGCGCGTTTTGGATCCTGACTGCTTCAATCGTGTTAGTAACGAGTGGATCGTTGTCGGCTCTGTCGGTTTTGAAGTTAAAGGTCCGCAAGCGGCCGAAGTCATAATCCTTCTGGTAATCAGACTTGACCGAAGCCAGCGCTGACGTTAGCGCTAATAGAATTATCGGACCAATGAAAAATATACGAGACACTTTCATACAAAACTCCTTTGTTGAAAACTCTTCATCCGCATCAACCGCGAGGTTACGGTTTAGGCAGTTTCACTTCTTTCAACGCATTGCGAGTTTCTGCTGCTTCTTGCTTGGTCGCGGGAAAAATGATCGCAAAGTTCGCGGTAGCAATATTCAATTGGGCCGAGCAAAATTTAGTAAGAAAAACAGCATGAAGACGTTTTAAGCTTCGCAGTGCTTGCAGGAGGTGGAATGCGAATGAAGATCAGTGCACGCAATCAGCTCAAAGGAATCGTCAAAAAGGTTGAGCACGGTGCGGTCAATACCGAGGTTACGATCGAGCTTCCCGGAAACATTGAAATCGTGTCCGTCATCACGAAGCACTCGGCGGAACAGTTACAAATTGCTGCCGGTCGTGAAGTTTATGCCGTGATCAAAGCAACTGATGTCCTTCTCGGTTCAGACTAAGCCACTCCGATTACACAGCTACAAAGGCACAGAGTATGACATTTACGAAAGTCGCCATCTCGGGAACATCTTCAGAGTCCGGCAAGACGACGCTAATGTGTCAGCTATTGCCTGAGCTTCCGAACTGGGAAGCGATAAAGATGACTCGCGGCCACTATCGCTCATGTGGCAAGGATCCACATGCATGCTGTGTTAGCAATTTGCTTGGAGAGCAGCCCCTCATTCGATCCGGTTTTCAACAGACCTACGCCAGCGAAAAAGACACCGGCAGGTACTGGGAAGCAGGAGCAGCAAATGTTCATTGGGTGATTGTGACGGACGATCAGGTTGCGCGTGGCGTCCAACTCGCCCTTGCACGCGTGAAGGCGCCTGGCGTTCTGATCGAGGGAAATAGTTTTCTTAACTACGTTGACGTTGACTTTTCAGTGCTCGTGGTGAACGTCGACGAACAAACGCGCATGAAAGCATCGACCCGGTGGGCGTTCGCGAAAGCGTCAGCCTTGTACACTTCAGACCCTGCCGCCGAGGCTCTCCATCATCTAAAAACGAGGTACTCCGCTGATACCGGAAGGAGCGAAATCCCGGTTTACATGCCTGGCGAATTCAGCAAACTTCTCGCACGTGTTCAGCACGTTCATGAGCTGCGTTCAGGAGTACACGGTCACTGAGGTAAGACGACGATGGCTCTCAAATCAACAACCGGCGCGATCGTGATGAGTTTGCTTTTGACTCCAACACTTCAGTCGCATACTCAGGCACAAACAATCGTCACGAGTGAAGCGACGAGGACCGGCGCAGGAGCGGCACAAGATCCATTGGTAAGGCTGCTAATTAGTAAAGGTTTGATCACAAAAGAGGAGGCGCAAACAATACTCACGTCCGGCGATGCGGGGCAGCACAGAGATCATCTTGCGGCTTTACTGAAAAGCAAAGGTCTTATATCTGCCGCTGAATTCGAAGCACTGCATGGTCCAGCCGAAGTCGCCCTGCGAAATTCCCGAAGCAGTGTTGCGACGAATGAAGCGCTTCCTAAAAGTCCGCTGCCGCCTCGTGTTATCCCGGCAGTTGCTCCCGTTCGACTGTTCACAATAGACCCTCCGCAACGCGAGGGTTTGGTCCCGGATTTGAAGCTGGGCTCAGGCGTGCGAATCAAGCCGTACGGTTATTTCAAAACGAGCCTCGTTCAAGATTCATCTTCACCTCAGGGCAACGACTTTCCGTTGCCGCTGTTGGCTGCTGATACTGGTCCGAATGGATCGCCAGAGTTTCATTTGAAGGCCCGTGCGCTACGGTTGGGAGTCAATTTTGAGTGGCTCGACCCGGCTCCGAAAACAGTGATCACAGGTCGCCTGGAAGTCGACTTCGAAGGCGACTTCACTCGCGTGAATAATCGGAACATCTCATCAATTCGCTCGAGCGAGCCATCTATTCGTTTGGCCTGGGCGCGGATCGATCGACGTTTCAATGAAAAGATTACGGGATTTGCGCTGTTCGGTCAGGACTGGACCCCATTTGTTTCTTCAACGCTGCCGAACACGGTCGAAAATACAAACTTTGGCGGGATCGGTTACGGCGCTGCGTACCAGCGCGCGCCGCAAATACGGACTGGCTTCAACTACAACTTTGGAGGTGCGCGATCATGGAAACTTCAACCCGAATTCGCAATTGTTTTCCCTGCGTTCGGCGACGTGCCGACAAACGTTGCCGATCAATTAGGGTTTGGCGAAAGACAAGGCGCAGACTCAAACCGGCCGGCGTCACAAGGTAGGATAGTTTTGCAATGGCAACTTGATAAAGCAGAAGGAGTCGTGCCGGCGCAGCTCATTTTCAGTTTCGAACATGCTCGCCGGACTGCCATCGTGACTGCGGCAAACGTGCCGGCGCAGTTTAGTGCAGCGTTTTCAGGCGGAGCAGAAGTAAGCAGCAACAGCGATGGTTACAGCGCTGAGTTTCAACTGCCCAGACGCTACGTTACGTTCACTGGAAAATACTACGCCGGTTCGGATTTGCGTTTCTTTCTCAGCGGCCAGCTGTTGTCTAACTTCAACGATACGACGGGTCTCAGTTCAGTCGCAACAGCGGCCTCAATCGACGGAGCGTCCACCGTTGCGTTTGGATTTGTGAACGGCGTGCCAACAGTTGCGCCCCAAAGACCTGCGCGCGCTCAAGGTGGGTTTATTCAGTTGGGCTTCCCACTCTCCCGGCTGTTCGATGCAGATCCTGAAGGTCGTAATTCAGGTTGGACCGGTTATGTGTATTACGGTTTTGATGAGGCGCTGCCACGAGACGCGCGCCGGTTCGCTCCTGTTCGTGGTCGCAGCGATCTTTTCTCAGGAAATATTCAGTACAAGCTGAACGAGTGGGTGACATTCGCTTTCGAAGAAGGTTATTACCGGACCCGGGCCGCCAATCATTCTGCTACTGATTTTGGCGGATTGCCTTTATTCAGGGGCGTTCCCAGTTACACGACTCATAATGTCCGTTCTGAGTTCGCAACCATATTTACCTTTTAGCCTTGTCATGAGCTTTCGTCCCATGCAAATCAGATCCACGCGAGACCCACTGGAATTCAAAATGCGCCCAACCCCGAATGTTCTTTACGTGGAAGATGATGCTGATACTCGGGAACTCATCTCGATTGTCCTGAAAATGGAAAACTATCAGGTTGTGCTCGCGGAGAACTACGATGAAGCATTGCTGCTCGCTCGAGTCATGCGTTTCGATCTCTACATTCTGGACAACTGGATGCCGGGCGGATCGGGCATCCAGCTTTGCAAGAGACTTCGCGAATTCGATGCGACGACCCCGATCATTTTCTACTCGGGAGCAGCGTACGACTCGGACAAACGTGAGGCGTTTGCCTCCGGTGCACAGGCATATTTAACGAAACCAGTGGATAACGACACGCTGATTACTACCATAGCCAGGCTTATCGCGTCAGTGCGAAAAATCGACATGCCGGCGAAAACAGTCACCCTTGAGGCAGTCGGTTATATCCGTAGCAGTTTTCTCGAAGATAGTAAGCAAGCACCCTACTGCCAACCGCCACCCAGGGCCCGGTAGAGTTGGACCAGTGACAGCTGTTCGTCCCGCGTGGTTTGCGCGAGGCTCAACTCGGCACTGAATAGAGAGGTATCAACAACAAGCGCGTTTAGCAGCGTGTCTACACCGCCCTCGTAGCGCAGGTGTGCGAGGCGCGAAGCATCTTGCAACGACGCAACCAGGAGCTCCTGCTGCGTACGAATTTCGCGGATGCGCCGGTACTGCGATAAAGCGTTTGAGACTTCGGCGAAGGCGGTTTGAATAGTCTGTTGATATTTCACAAGCGCAAACTCACGCTGCGCTTTCTGGAAGTCCACGTTCGACTTCAATCGTCCAGCCGTAAAGATCGGCTGTGTGATCTGTGGAACGAATGTCCAGGCTCTGCTAGGTCCGGTAAACAGGCTCGACAAAGAGTCGCTTTGGACACCAAATATGCCCGTGAGACTAATTATCGGGAAGTAAGCCGCCCTGGCAGCTTTTACGAGCGCATTCTGTGCGAGCAAGAGTTGTTCGGCGGACCTGATATCGGGCCGGCGCTGTAATAAAGAGGAGGGCAATCCTGCCGGCACGTTTGGCAATTGCTTTTGTTGGACCAGCGAGGCGCCGCGTGGGATTCCGCCCGGGCTATTGCCGAGTAACAAACTGATCTGATTTTCCGTTTGCTCGATTGCGCGTTCGGTGTCGGGAATCGTCTGCGAGGCCTGATAGGCCAGCTGTTCAGCCTGACGGACATCGAGCATGGTTGCGAGTCCACCGCGTTGGCGCGCACTGATCAGACGAAGCGACTCCTGACGAGCAGCGAGAGTACGGTTCGCTATTTCCAATTCGGCATCCAATTCCAGGAGACTGAAGTAATTCGTTGCTACATCGCTGACAACTAATGTTTGCGCTGTTCGGCGATCTTCTTCAGTTGACCGGAGCTCCGCACGCGCGGCTTTCGTCTCCTGACGACGCCGCCCAAATAGATCCATTTCAAACGTCAGGAGATTAAGAAATGCCTCACCGAAAGATCGTTTGCGGCCGCTCAACTCCGTTACTGAGGCTCCGGAGTTTCCTGACGTTCGGGTCGTGGTCAGATCCACGCCCGCCTCGAATTGTGGAAACTGATTGGACCGCGCGAGGCCGACATTTGCCCGCGCCGCATTGATGCGAGCGACGGCAAGGCGCAGGTCGTAATTCTGAGCGAACGCAGTGCGCACCAGTTTCTGAAGTTGTTCATCCTGGAACACTTCAAACCATTTCAAGTCTCCGATTGAGCTGGTATCACCCGCGGTCAAGGCTCCACGAAATTCCTGCGGCACAGCGACGGAACTCTGTTTCGGCGACTGCGACAAACCATCACCACTCGCTAATCCAGCCACGAGTACCGTGGTAATCAACTCGACGTTAATCTTCGTGAATGTGTGGCTAAATAAGTTCATCGACATCAGCGTTCACCTTGCTCTTGCTCTTCTTGAACGCTCCTGTGAATGTCTCTATAAAATACAAGATCGGTGGCACCAGAAAGATCCCGATACACGTGGCTGCCAACATGCCGGCGATCACCACCGTGCCGAGAATCCTCCGTCCCGCGGCTCCGGACGCTGACGCGATCCACAAAGGCACACAGCCAAGTATGAAAGCGAACGACGTCATCAATATCGGCCGCAAACGAAGACGCGCGCCCTCTAAGGCGGCATCGACAAGTGGACGGCCTTTGGCCAGTTCATCGCGAGCGAACTCGACGATAAGAATCGCATTCTTCGCGGCTAGCCCGATCAGAACAATCAAGCCAATTTGTGAATACACGTTGAGATCGTACCCGCGTAATATAACCCCCAGGAAAGCACCGAGGACCGCCACCGGCACTGAAAGCAACACCGAAAACGGAAGTGTCCAACTCTCATAGAGAGCGGCGAGAATGATGAAAACAAACGCAATCGAAAGCGCAAAAGATCTGGTCGCACTTCCCGAAGCTTTTCTTTCCTGATAAGAAAGATCGGCCCACTCGTAACCCATCTCTGAAGGCAAGGTTGTTCGTGCAACTTCGTCGAGAGCATCCAGCGCCTGACCGGAGCTATATCCGGGCGCTGCGTTTCCGATTACTTGAGCGGCACGATAAAGATTGAAGCGGTTCGTGTATTCAGGTCCGCTGATACGTCGTGTAGTGGCGAGGGCCGAAAGTGGGACCATAGCGCCCTGATTGTTGCGTACGTAGTAACCCTTGATATCGTTTTCGCTCATCCGTTCCGCACCATCACCTTGTACAAACACTCGCCATTGCCGCCCAAAACGATTGAATTGATTGAGAAACAACCCTCCCAGGTATACTTGCAGTGTTTGATACACGTCCGCGATCGCAACACCCTGCTTCAACGCCTTATCGCGATCGACGTCAACATAAATTTGGGGCACGGCGGAGTTGAATTGAGTGCTGACACTTCCGATTTCAGGCCGCGCCCGCACTGCTGCAATAAACTTCTGGACATTCTGATCCAGAAACTCAACCGAGCCTCCACTACGATCCTGAATCCACATCGAGAATCCACCTGCATTACCCAGACCGGGAATGGATGGTGGAGTGAACGCCAGGCAGGTAGCCTCCGGCACCTGCTGGGCCATTCGCGTATTTAACGTCTTAACGATGCCATCAACCTGGAGTTCAGCACTGCCGCGTTCGTCCCATGGTTTAAGCGCAACGAAAAAGAAGCCCTGATAACTCGTCGAGACGCGCGAGAGCAAGCTGAAACCGCTGATGTTGGTGTAGTACTGAATGCCTTGAGTCTGCGACAAAATGTTTTCGACTTTTGTTAAGGCCATATCCGTTCGCTCAGTTGATGCCGCCGGAGGTAATTGCACGTTTATGTATGCATAGCCATAATCTTCGGCCGGTATAAAACTCGTCGGCAGGTGATATCCGACGATTCCATCGGCAACAGCGAATCCAACCAGAATAAGCACCGCAATCACCGCCTTACGGATCAGCGCATGACTCAACCTGACATACCCGTTGGTTGCCAGTTCAAACCAGTGATTGAAATGGTTGAAGAAGCGTTTCAGAATCCGATTCGAATCTCGCCGTGGCCGAAGGAGAAGCGCGGATAGCGCGGGAGAAAGAGTTAACGCATTGAATGCCGAGAGCAGGACAGCGATCGCAATCGTGAAGGCAAACTGCTTATTCAAGCTTCCTTCGATGCCGCCCATCAGACCGATAGGCAGGAACACTGATGAAAGAATCAACGCGATTGCTACGACTGGACCGGACACTTCCTTCATTGCCAGGAGCGTCGCCTCGCGCGGACTCAGACCCTCTTCGATGTGGTGCTCTACGGCTTCGACAACAACGATCGCATCGTCCACTACCAGTCCGATTGCCAGTACCAGGGCAAACAGAGAGAGTGTGTTGATCGAAAAGCCAAGAAACGGAAAGACCGCAAAGGTGCCGATGAGAGACACCGGCACGGCAATCGTCGGTATCAGAGTCGCGCGCCAGTTTTGCAAAAATACGTAGACTACGAGAATTACCAATATCACCGCGATGATAAGAGTCTTAACGATTTCGTTGATTCCTTCGGTCACGGCCTGGGTCGTATCGAGCGTGACTGCGTAATCAAGGTCGCTCGGAAATCGACTTTTCATATCAGCCATCGCAGCCTTGATACCCGCTGCAACTGCGAGCGCATTCGATCCCGGAGCCTGATACACCGCAATTGTCGATGACGGAAGGCCATTCATGCGCGATCTTTGTCGATAAGTGAGACCGCCCAACTCGATACGCGCAATGTCTTTCAAACGCATGATGGATCCATCAGTTTTTTCGAGCACGACTATCTGACCGAATTCTTCGGGAGTTTGCAGTCGTCCCTGAGCACGGACGGTGTAAGTCATCTCCCTTCCTGAAGGCGCGGGATCGGCGCCGACCTGGCCCGAGGGATTGACAGTGCTCTGTTCGCGCACGGCACTGGCAATATCGCTCACCGACACGCCGAGCTTTGCCAACAGATCGGGCTTGACCCAGATTCGCATCGCGTACTGCGCCGAGCCGAAGACGCTCACGTCGCCAACACCGGGCACGCGAAATATCGGGTCGACCACATTGATGTTGTTGTAGTTCGCCAGGAACAAAGAGTCGTAGCTGTTGTTTGGCGAAAAGAGCGAGACTAATAACACCGGCGACCCAACCGATTTGCGCAGCGTCACTCCAAACTGGCTAACGTCGGACGGTAAACTCGACAACGCCTGGGATACGCGATTCTGAACATTCACTTGATCGATGTTTGAATCGGTGTTGATGTCGAAAGTAACCGACAAAGCTTCTGAGCCGTCGTTGGCATTGGTTGACTGCATATAGAGCAGGCCGTCTACACCGCTCATCTGTTGTTCAATTGGGGTCGAGACCGACTGTTCGATGGTTATTGCGTCGGCGCCCGTGAATGTTGTCGAGACATTGATCTGCGGTGGAACAATTTGCGGGAACTGGGCCAATGGCAATTGCGTCATCGTGAGGATACCGAGCATCAGTGTGAGTATGGCGATTGCCATCGCCACAATCGGCCGCTTTATAAAAAACGCTGAAATCATTTGTTATCCTGTAACTCCGCGGCTCCAGTCGGAGTAAACGGTCGCGGTCTCACCGTCGTCCCCGAGTTGACTCTCTGCGTGCCGTCAACCAAGACTGTTTCTCCCCCCTTCAACCCATCCTGCACCACCCACATCTGGCCGACGGTTGGACCGGGAGTAATGGTTCGGATCGAAACCTTGTTGTCACTTCCGATGACGGCGACGCGATACAGTCCCTGAAGTTGATTGACTGCTCGCTGCGGTACCAGCAATGCGTTCTCTTGGATGCTCGTTGCCGCACGCACTCGCGCATATTGTCCGGGCCGCAGAATGTTGTCGGGGTTGGGAAAGATTCCGGCTATCCGGATCGCACCCGTTTGCGCGTCGACCTGACGATCCGCAATGTAAAACTTGCCGGCGTGTGGATAGTCACTCCCATCAGCGAGAAAGAGTTGTAGATCAAGTTGTTTTTGAGCAGCGGTGCGCTGAGCCTCAGTCGGATTCTGTTTTACGTAGTTTAGATATTCCTGCTCACTAACTGTGAAATAAACGCGAATCGGATCCACAGTCGAGACGGTAGTGAGCACCCCGCTGTTAGGACTGACGAGGTCGCCAACCTGAGCAGCAGCTATGCCAACGATGCCATCGATCGGCGAGACGATCTTTGTGAATCCCAGGTTTAATTCGGCTGTATTTACTATCGCCTGCGCCGACTTCACCTGAGCTTCAGCCGCGATGATTGAGGCGTTTGCATTACCGACTGCCGCAGTGCTCCCGCGGATTTGTGAATGCGCTGCATCTACTTGTGCTTTCGACGCTTCGTTCAACTGGACCGCATTGTCGATGTCTTGCTGAGTCACCGCTTTCTCCGCGAACAGTGGAACAAACTTGTCGACGTCCAATTGCGTCTTCCGCTGATTCGCCTCCGCCTGGAGTAAGCCGCTGTTAGACTGCGCTAACTGCGCTTGCGCCTGTTCGAACTGACTCACTGCCTGTCCGACTTGTGCTTCTGCCCGTGCCAGATCCGCTTTCGCCTGGTTGACGACTGCTTCGAAAGGACGCGGATCCATTTCAAATAACAGTTGACCCCTGCGCACGAAGGCGCCTTCCGTATAGTTGCGGCGCAGCAGGTAACCGGAAACCTGGCTGCGAATGTCGGCGTTGACCAGTCCGTCTGTAGTGCCTATCCATTCGCTGTATATCGCTACATTGCTTTCCCGCACCTGGACCACGTCCACTTCAAGTGGAGCCGGCGGCGGCGTGAGGCTCTTTCGCTCTCGCGCTCTAACCACCACGAAGATGAGTGCCAGTCCGACGGCGCTGATCACTACGATCAAAGTGGATTTCCGCTCCCGCAGTGCTTTCATGGCGCTCCAAATCGAACTCACAACGTCATACCTCCTCGCGCAACCAGAATAGACAGCCATGGTTCGTCTTTCTTTTGCGATGTTGCTGGTTCTCGCGGAAGGTTGCTCCGTTATGAGAAGCGAAGGGCGATCGCAGCGGTCCGGACAGCAAAATCGAAACGCTAAGAGCAAACCAGCGAAAGATGTGTCGCGCTGTATTCATGTACATGCTCAACATGAGTTAGGAGGAAGATTCATGGAATCAATTGATGAGCTGTTGGAAAGATGTGAACAATCTCATGGGCACTTGTGCGCCGGTCAATTACTGGGTGTACGAATGGCGCTGCTCGGCTGCGAGCGTCTTGGCATTCAGAATCCACGCGGCGCAGATCGGAAGAAATTGATTGTCTGGGTCGAGATCGATCGCTGCATGACGGATGCGGTGGGAGCAGTAACGGGCACGCGACTTGGTAAAAGAACACTCAAATTCCTGGATTATGGAAAAGTTGCGGCAACGTTCCTGAATCTTGACACTGGTGAGGCGGTCAGAATCGTCGCGCGCGAGTCAGCCAGAGAATTGGCGGACCAAAGGCATTCCGAGATTGCAAGCAAGAAACAGCGGCAGATGATTGCCTATCGCGAAGCAACTGACGATGAACTGTTTTCAACAAGTGAAGTTGACATGACTGTCAATGAAATGGATTTACCAGGGCATCCTCGCTCTCGTGTGATTTGCCAGGAGTGCGGTGAAGGCGTCAACGATGGACGCGAACTAAACACAGTGGATAATGGCGCACTGTGCCAGGCGTGCGCCTTCGGAACTTATTACCAGACGAAACAGGCGCCGGCTCTTATGTTCGTGCCGGGGTTTCTGGCGGGCCACAAAGAAGCGTAAGAGCAATTACTCTTTTGTGTCTTTGTGCTTCTTTGTGGCCTGGCTATGCAATCGGCGAGAAATACTCATCGACTTATGAGAGAAGGAAATTAAAGGTGACTGAAATGATCAAAGTAAGACCGGCGCGAGAACGAGGTTTGACGCGGACAGGATGGCTCGATAGCCGTCACACGTTCTCATTTAACCGCTACTACGATCCACGTTACACAGGCTTTCGCGATCTCCTCGTCATCAACGAAGACATCGTCGCGCCCGATCAGGGGTTTGGCACACACTCGCACGACAACATGGAGATTCTCTCGTACGTAATCGAAGGGGCGCTCGAACATCGAGACTCGGCCGGAGGGAGCGGTGTGATACGTCCCAACGAGCTTCAACGCATGAGCGCGGGCACCGGCGTCAGTCACAGCGAGTTTAATTCGTCTCAGACTGAGCCCGTACACTTCCTTCAAATCTGGATCCAACCTGAAGAGCGAGGGTTAAAACCCGGCTACGAGCAGCGCGCCTTCCCCGAAGGCGACCGACGTGGACGCCTGCGCTTGATCGCTTCGCGTGAGGGACGCGACGGCTCGGTGACGATCCACCAGGATGTGAAAGTATTCAATGCCTTACTCGGGTCAGGTGACGAAGTTTCATATCAACTCGACCGCCATCGGCACGCATGGATACAGGTGATTAAGGGTACGGTTACAGTGGACGGCACGCGCCTCGGCGCGGGCGACGGAGCTGCCGTCAGCCTTGAGGACTCCCTCACCATTAGTGCAAGCGAAGACGCGGAGATCTTGCTTTTCGACCTTGCATAGCTACTGGCCTTCGAAACGTATGCATGAGCCGAATGATAGGATTGACGTAGCTTGCTTTGACGGCTGAAACGTCGATAATACTGCCTGGTGTCATGTAGCAGCAGATAGTGAAGTGACGGTCAAGGGACTTAAAATCCGCAGCGAGGGGCCGCTCCTGCCGCGGTGCGGCGATGAGGGCGAAGCTACCGATCATCACACCCTTCACAACGTAATCGAGTTCGCCCAGGGGCGCTGCCGGACATTGACCTTTTAAGACTTGAAAGAAGTAGCCGCGGTAAGGCTCAGTGCGGCTGGTGTAACCACGGGCAATTGCTTTGGCTACATTCTCGCCGATTGGACCATCCCAGGTCCCATCAGAGTTTTGCCATGCCGGGCCGTCCTGCGTATCAGGAGTACTGATAGTTCGCTGCGCGTATTGATTGACACCCGCGTGGCCGGAAAATCCCATGCACATCGAATAGCGGATGGTTACAATCGACAATTCTTGTGAGTACTCCGGCAAGGATCTGAGAGGGTTGCGCCGGTCGCGTACATCGTCCCAACGCGAGAACCCACCGCAATTCCGCCAGGCGGAATGTCGGGATGACCTGGAACGGCAATTCGATGACACGCAACCCGTGCCGAATGAGGATTGCATTTCGGTGCTGCCCGATGTAACAGAAAGGGCAAAGGAAGTCATACCAGGTCAGCACTGTTCCCGTATCCATCTGTCGCCGCCGCATAGTGACGCTGTCCTGCCTTCGCGATGGTCTTTTACAACTCACAACAAATCACACTAACCGTCCACCGCTCGGGTTCTTTCAGAACCCTGCTCGGTTATTACATCCTTTTGCTTCGCTTCACACGAGTGCGAAATCTCAAGCTTGGTCAAGCCCTGATCCAAACGGCGCAATCTTTAATCGGTATCAGCAAGATTGTGAAAGATACGTCATGCACCAATGATTAAGCTCCCGTACGGGACATGGAAGATTTCGCCGGCAAGTGAAACCTGAGCGGGGGACTTCAAAGGTGAACGATTCTGAAAGGACAAGAGATATGCGGTGATGCTTAAACCGTTGCGCTTCCAAACGTAGCTCGAATACGGGCTGCTTCCAAAGGCGCAACAGCCGGTGAGTGTGGCCTATGACTGAACAGTCACTCGCCGGCATCTTTAAGGATGGCAAGGAACTAATGAGAAAGAAGCCCGACAATAAAAGATGCGCCGTCCCCCACACTGAAATGACCACAAGACTCTCTTTTAACGGCCGCCGCTGCCCTCAGCAGTCATGCATCCTGCCGAGCATGTTGGACCATGCACCACATCGTTCGAACAGAGAAATAAATTGACACCATATAGGCCTTAGGAGTAGAGTGCGGCGCGTTAAGGTAGTCTCCCGCGCTCACGTGCGATTTCCTCTTAT
>Ga0126310_10000090_pt1 | contig 25148 bp, 34 predicted proteins | sample Plot60_FD_92540 | JGI IMG/M metagenome (GOLD analysis project Ga0126310, IMG submission 92540) | Serpentine soil microbial communities from UC McLaughlin Reserve, CA, USA - Plot60 | ecosystem: Environmental > Terrestrial > Soil > Grasslands | place: USA: UC McLaughlin Reserve, Lake County... | reverse complement strand
CATCATCTTTCAGTATCAACAACAAAATCCAATGTATTATCATTCATATCAAACTCTACTCTTTTCAGTCCAAATTCTTCAAACACAAATCTGTATTGTTCTGCCATATAAAGAGACCAATTCCTTCCCATATCATGCTGTATAACATATGAATGTCGAGTATAATTGACTTCATGTCTATAAGGATGACCAGAAATTTTAATCCAGGTTTCAATCACATCTAAAGCTGATTCAATATTATATTCATTCCTTAGAAGCAGTACAAAATCTTTGGTTTCATGCTTTGCGATATATTCTGCAATGGAAGATATCTCTTTCTCTGGAAGTCTGTTTATGAGATCAATTAGCAATCCTCTCCTTATAGTAACAAATCCAGCTTTTGCTGCATTAGAATGCCAATCAATATGCCTTCTTATGAGATGACTTACTAATGTATTGACACTGACATCCTTTTGCTCTGCTTCACGATATAGTTTATTTAAAATAATACTGTCTAATCTAAAGGTTATACTTTCATTTTGGTGCCGCTGCTGATTATGATCATTTTTTTCTATTATGTTAGTTATGGTAACTCAAATTTTGTATGGCGTAGATAAATAAATTATTTTAAACCAATTTATTATTGTATTATTTTATGTAATTTAGTTGCAGTGCAATTATTTGTTTACGTTGTAACTATTATGCTAATACTGGTTCCATATTTAACACATATATAGAAATAATTCCGAATTTAAGACATTCTGATAATGTTGAAATTTGTTAAGAAGTGCAAAATATAATTGCAGTGTACCAAAGTCACACAAAATAAAACCTACTGGATTTATTCTAGTCATACCATTCAACATATATGGTAAAAATAAAATTTGCAGTTGCAATGAACAAAAATGCCAAGTTTATGTTTTTATTTTTAATGATTGGGATAGGTCTACTACTTTCATTATCTGTATCTACAAATGCACAAGCATCTTCTGGCTTCGCTTTCGTAGGTGGCAGTGACAGCAATACTGGCGTTACACAGATGGGGATTTGTGTTATAGGTGCAGAGAGTCCTTGTAATGGCGTAAAGTGATTTACAGCTAGATACCAGCAGCATATATTTCACAATGGCAATCAATAATTCCTCCCATAACAATGAATACAAGTCTTTTTTCTAGAGCTGTTGCAACAAACCAACATTGAGTAAAATTCCAGTAAGTTGGTATGAGAAATAAAGCTACACCCCCGCACTGATATAATGTCAATTTTTCTATAACAATTTGGCCAGGCAGGTGTGCATATTCGATATGGTGGGGGCATGTTATCATGCTAGTCAATCACTATCGATCGCAAATGATAATGTATTTTCAGTTCCATTAAATTTTATTTTTGAGATGGAACTGGAATACTATATATCTCACGCTTGTATAATTCCAATCCATTCCAAATTCCACGTGACGAAGATTTGACGAGCAACTGACGAACTAGTTTATAATATTGTTATAGTATAATTCTATATGATATGACTGTAGATGAGATAATTAAAAGACAAGTAATTCAGCAATGGCTTAGCAGGGAAGCTCGCGATAGAGTCGCTGTTGACAATAACACCCAGAATTCATCATTCACTTTGGGGGAGGAGGAAGCTAATTTAAAACTTGGTTCATCCCATGTTCTTTGTTGGAGCATTTAGTTACAGCAGTATAGATGGACAAGCCCTAGGGTGTCATATACATACCATTTAGAACCTAATCACCCTCATCACTGAAAAACTTGTCTCCGTCAAAAAAGCTATCTCCACCTTCGTAACTGCTATCAGAGTCTGCAGAATGTTTCGGATTGAAGCTTTTCACAATGACTGATGAAATATGATCATCTATTGGAGATGATTTGCTGCTATCAGAGTCTGCAGAATGTTTCGGATTGAAGCTTTTCACAATGACTGATGGACTATCATTTTCGACGATTGATGATGATTTACTAGACGACGTCGCATCAGAACTATAGTCATTGGTATTGTCATTGATATGTTTTGAATTACCATGATCATCTGATTTAGTCCTCTTCTTCCAGCTAGAACCACTATCTACGGCATGATCGCTAGACGATTCAGTATTAGGTCTGCTCTTATCTTTTGAACTGCTTTCGGCTTTAGTAGTATCAGTTCTATCTGATTTAGTACTACTAGTTTTCTTCTTTGCTGTAGAATCATTATCAGTAGCAGTAATTTTAATGTGAGGAATGGTTGGTTTAGTATCTTTATCTTTTGAGCTAGTATCACTTACACTTTTCGTACTACTATGGGTACTAGGTTTACTATCACGGCTGTCATCATGTTTTGAACCACTATTGCCATGGGCTGGATTAGCAGTACCATGATAGCCAAGATACAACAGCTTATCATATGTGGCTGCTGGAGAGGTTGCAGCAAACGTATAATTTTGTCCAGCTGTACTGTTGATTCCTGCTGTACTATTGATTCCTGCTGTACTATTGATCAATGTTATTGGTAGTGGCGCTGCTAGGGGCCCCTGTTGTCCATTTACAGCCTTTACCTGTGGTGCTGTAGCATTGATTCCTCTTATTGATGGCAGCAGCTGTTGATTTACAGCTTTCACCTGCGGTGCTATACCTGCCTGGGGCTTGGACATAGGTTGATTAACTGGAGATACTGCTGCCCCTGAAGCACCACCGGTCGGTCGTGAAATGGCATTAGTATTATTATTTGAAGTTGTTACCTGTTGTTGTTTTGGATGAGGGGCAGCTGCTGTTGTTGGTTTTGTTGTTACCGTTTGTTGTGTAGGTGATGATGGTGATGATGATGATACAACTGGTGTCGTCTGTGGCGTTGCTGCTGATGCTATGGGCGGTTTTACTGTTTTTGGAATACCGCATATACGTGCTTCAGTTGTATTAACTACTTTTAGACTAGGGTTACTAGGATCACACATTTTTGCTTTGAGTTCTGACGATATTGGCTTGATAAGAGAGCTACTACCGCTTGGTGGCGATGCAGGTGAAGAGACCTGTTGAGCGTATACGTGGATATTGCTCCAAATACCGAAGAGCATTACGCCAACTATAACTGAGAATAATGCAAAAATCGAGCTTATATTGCTCATATTAAAATATATGGATGCAATATTATTATTTATACGAACCAATTAAAAACTAAGTAATTTTTTATACTATTATCGTAGAAGTGTGAATTCTAGAAAAAAGTTATGATAGATTAGCTTTAAAAGCTGGCTGGGATGATGCCATGCATATAATTATCGCTCCAAAAATACGCACTTGACCAAACCTGCTCACATCAAAGCCAATCTCTTATTGCTCTATCCAAGCTAAAAAGTTATGGAAGTACAAAGTAAACATGTGTTGCCCCCGATTCGCTCATTTGCGGGAAGCCTTGACCCGGAATTATGACAATTCTTCTTATTTGTCTACTTCTCCTTTACCATGGCATGTAGGACAGTCACCAATTGTCTCCTCACCATGAGATTCAGCCTTTGGTTGTTGTACAACTGGTAATTTACCAGAACCTTTACAGATAGGACAAGTTGTCTTCATGTCATTCATTATCATTATGTTGGTTGGTAGTTAAAACTTATCATGCAGAGTTAGAACTATGTCAAGCTATTACCTCGTCTAAGAGGAGACTTTGCATTTATTGAAGCCAGAGTTGTAAGTGTTTCCCCAACTTTGTTCTATTCTGTCGCGTATAATAATGCTTTTGCATAAACCATTTATTTGCTCTTATATTTACAAGATGTAATATCATGATTTACCTATCGTGTAGATTTAAAAATATCCCATATTATTTCCATTACAAAATCTATTAAAGCAGGGTTTTTATTCAAGTACTCAGCAACAGGCCTAAGCCATACCTTTCTATTCTTCTCTCCTGTGGTCTTTTTATTATTTCATAAATACCGGGAATCTCCCTTAATTCGCTAAGGTTATCGAGTCTTATATTATCATCAAAATATTCTATTCCTGATGGTGTAATCTTAACTGGTATAGAAAGCCACGGTAGCGTTAACTTGATATCATCAATACAAACAGATCTTATTAGAGAATTTGAAAAGATGTCGAATCTTTACTCAAAATTTTTTAATTATATTAAAAAATGTATCTCTTTGAGCAGGCTCCATTTTAATCTCTTTTATCAAGTTAACTAGCTCTTGAATAGATATTCCTGATTCTTTGCCTGCGGCCTTGAAGATTTCCTCAGAAAACGCAGTTCCAACCATATCGTTACCGCCATATGATAATGCTACCTGAGCAAGCTTCTTACCTAATGCCACCCAGTATACAGATATGTTATCTAGTACATTCGCTAACAATAGTCTCGATAATGCAATAACTCGCAGATCATATGTTGAAGGGCTTTCTTTAGAGATCATGCTCTGCCTTTCTAGTTCCGTATTATCCAGACTGAACTTGAGAGGGATAAATGTAGTAAAGCCCTTTGTTTTCTTATGAAGTTCTCTTATTTTTAAGATGTGATCTACGATATGCTCAGGTTTTTCGATATGGCCAAAAAGCATTGTACAATTGCTTTTTAATCCCAAATCATGTGCACAGCGTGCGGTATCAAGCCATTCTTCTCCAGAACATTTTCCTCTTACAATCAAATCTCGCGATTCTGGATGGAAAAGCTCTGCTCCCCCACCCGGAAGAGAATCTAGTCCGGCATCCTTTAACCTAAGTAATACCTCTTTCACAGAATTTCTTGTTATTCGAGCAATAAAGAAAATCTCTGCAGGGGTCAATGCTTTAACTGTAATGCTGGAAAACTCCTTTTTTATCGCCTTAATCATGTTCTCATAATAATTAAGATCTAGTTTAGGATGAAAGCCTCCAACTATATGAATTTCGGTTGCCCCCATTTGTTTTACCCCCAATCTAGCCCTTGCTACAACCTGTTCGACAGTTAGGGTATAAGCATCAGATTCATTACCTTTTCTATAAAAGGCGCATAATGGACAACTTGCTGCACAAACGTTAGTATAGTTCAAATAATATGAAGAAACAAAAGTAACAATATTTCCTGTACGGTCCTTCCTAATCTTATCTGCTACAAGACCTAACAAAAATAAGTTTTCTTCCTTCATTAACTGAACCCCATCATAGTATGATAATTCTTGGCCAGCAAGTGCTTTTTCCAAAGATGGCGTTGCCTTTACAATACTCTTTAGCAAATTAACCATCTTACGTGGAATATCAATATAAAATAAGTGTTGACATATCAGCTAAATTGTAAGAAAATAAATATTATTAATAAAGTTATTTTAGTATTGCGAATAGCCCTTTGTAGGAGCTAATCGGTAAATCGGACATTGGCGATATTCTAAATAGTGCTCTATGCGGACAGGATTTTGGGCTAAATGAATGTATCAAGCTCATAAAGTCTGATTATGTATATCCTATAGGGCTTGTCGGTAATGTACAACGAAGAAGGCCCTATGGAAATACCATTACATTTGTTAAAAAACATTATATTAAAAATTGCTAGTAAGACATATTATGAAAATAGCACGATTGCAGAAAAACAAGAGGATTTATTGCGTTTATTTCTTGTAGTTTTGAACATAATAGAACTCAGATGCATCAGAAGGATCGAGAATATATCCCGTATGAAGGATTACAATTATTGAAAATGATCGCAACTGCAAGAATAATCTATTATGGCCTAATTGATCATATCTAATTGTCTTGGTTGACAAATAGCATAGGGTTAGCGCAATTGGCACTAAGTATGTGCTGATGATTTTGGTGGCACCCTTCTTGGTAAAGAAATAGTAAGTGCTACAGGCGCCAGATCAACCGAGCTAACAACAAATAAAATTATTTCTGCTATCAAAAGTTGCTTATATTAATGCAGAAAGAGATAACATTATCAGATCATCGGGGTATCACTGATAACAACTGGAATGTATAGTTAATTTGCTTACTATATTCATATACAATATAATATTCTATATGCATATGCAGAGAATAAAAATAGTCAGCCTGTAATGCATTTACATCTAAGGACTGCATATTTCACGAAACTTATGTATAATTATAAAATATACATATAAGTGCACAAAATCATCTATTTCTCTGAGAATATTTATGTAGATAAAGATCATTTACTGTAGACTTTGTTATAATATTTAGGTTATTACGTCAATACTGTTAATTAAATTACATTATTTGAGTTAGATCAGAAATACCTTTAAATGGCTATATACATAGCCTGTGTAAAATGCAAGTAGGTATTGATGATCTAGCAATATATGTTCCGAAGCTTTACGTAGACTATAAGGACTTTGCTAATGCGAGAGGGATTGCTCCGCAGAAATTGGAGTATGGAATAGGTATAAAAAAGATGGCTTTAGCCGATACTAATCAGGACCCAGCTTGCATGGCTGCTAATGCATGTATGAAATTAATGCAAAGAAGCGATCTGCGTCCTCAAGACGTGGGAAGGATGTATGTTGCTACAGAGTCCGCCCTTGACGAAGCTAAGGCACTGAATTCATTTATCATAGGTATGCTAGAGCAAGTATATGGAGAAAAGTCTTTTGAACATGCAGGTGGGATTGAGTGTAAATTTGCATGTGTAAGTGGATCATATGCGCTCTATGATAATGCAAATTGGATTAGAGCTCAAGAAAATGACGGTAAGGCCGCTGTTGTAATTGTAAGTGATATTGCCAAATATGATATTGGTTCTTCTGGTGAATACACACAGGGTGCAGGAGCTGTTGCCATGTTGATTAAAGAGAATCCAAGACTATTGGCATTTGATCAGAAAGTTACTTCCACAATCATCAAGAATGAGTATGACTTTTATAGACCGTTTGGAAAAGAGACTCCCCTTGTTAATGGGAACTATTCTAACTTACTATACCTAATTCAAGTAAAGAAAGCATTCGATAGCTATAAGGAAAAAGCAATCAAAACAGGTTTGGTTCAAATTAGTGAGGGAGAATCTGTTACCGATTATATTGATTTGTTCTGTGTTCATCTTCCATATAGAAAAATGGGTGAAAAGGCATTAGCATATTTATTAAGACATGAATGGCGCCATCTCCCTCGCTGGAAACAAGTTATAAAAGAAGTTGGAATGGAAGAACCATTGCCAAAAGATCCGAGAGGCACTATTGAGTCAATTCTTGCTGATACTGAATTTATGCAAGCTGATGAAAAGTTCAGACGAGCTTTTATACGATCATCCTTCTATAACGAAGTTTTTGAAAAGAAGGTAGCAAGTTCACTTGAAGCATCTACCATAATCGGAAATCTATACACTGCTTCAATGTATATGGGATTTAGAAGTTTACTTGAATTTGAATACAAGAAGGGAACTGATTTGGAAGGTAAGAGAATAGGCTTTGGATCATATGGCAGTGGCAGTAGTGCCATGGTCTTTAGTGGTGCAATACAACCAGGGTACAAACAATTAGTAAAGAGAATGAACCTTGAAGAAGAAATGGGATCGAGAAAAAAGATCTCTATGGAAGAATATATGAAACTACATGAAAATGGAAGAAACCTTAACGACTTCCTCTCAGAGCCTCATGAAGGATTCATATTAGTAAAAATTGGTGGCACAACTGCTGATAAAGCTGGATTAAGAGAATACACATATATCAACTAGCACAATATTAACTACTATTATTTATTAGACATCTCATTTTATTCTGTACTATAATTGCGTTATGATAATTATTGCTCTAGATCACATGTAAGAAGTTAATCTTAATAATATAGCAAGAGTGTAATTTGTTTCATTATATCCACGTTTTAAGCTGATAAAATTGATACTTATGATTATGTGGAAAAACTTCGAGATCGATCATGCTTAGGGCCTCTAACATTTGCAGAATTGTAAGCGCATTAAAGCCCAACAATAGATCTGATCAACCATTTCATAACTGTGAAGGCATTAAGAACAAGGAATACATCAATGTCGCTTGGTTCCTTTTTTGGATTAGCATGTGTAACTACCATACTTAATCCATCTGATATTGATATGGACTCATTCGGTGGCGCTCTTGCTTTTGATACTTGTCTTCTTAGGGATTCTGATATATTCACAGGAGATTCAAATATGTGTAAAGGAGGCTGTTCTATCTTGGCGTCTGGCTTCAGGACTCTCATTTCGCTCTTATGATCATAGGTGGACTTTTTGGATTCGACTAGTTGCTTGATTTCTAAAATATGTGGACTAATACGCGTGTTTCTTTTCTTTTTTCCGTTTATTTCTTTTGGTTTGGTTACATCAAAATACATTTTCAGTAACTCACGGTTACTAGCAATCGATCCATAGGTTCCTCCAAAAGAATCTCGTTTTGGTCCTTGCTCTGAAGCTGTCACTTTCCTTAACCTCTGATCGCAATAATCCTTATGAAGAGCGCGTCTGATATCATCTAGTTTGTTTGCTTCACAATAGGCCCCTGCTTCTATCATAAAGATCAACCTGCAACGATCATCATGAGATAGTTCTTCCAATTCAAGCCATTATAATATTGATCGGCAAGTGCATCGGCTTCCATTGACAAATTTAGACCGTTTAAGGACAGTATTTTCAATTAATTCTACTATAAGTTGTGTGATGAGGCTAATCAAATACAAGTGTTAACTATGATGTTTCATAACTAATAACGAATTTAGCATGTCAATAACCAATCCAGTTCTTAAATCGAAATTCGTTGATTACTTAAATGAAATACTGTCTGCTGAAAATGCTGCCATAGATAGATTGCAAACAAGAATCCAAGAAACGCCAATACAAGAAGCAAAACAGCGATTGCAGCAACATCTGCAAGAAACAAGGGGACAACAAGGTAGATTGGAAAAGTTAATTACTGATTACGATGGTAGCCCAACAAAATCCAAAGCTGACTTGCCAATGCTAAAGCCACCTGCTACATCTATGATGAAAGATACATTAAAAAATACTGTAAAATCTATGACCAAAGGTGCCGAAAATCCTACTACCGAAGAAATGGAGATAAGAAACATTAAAGAAGACGCGATAATAGAAAATGCAGAGATAATAGCATACAAGATTTGCTCACAATTAGCAGGAAAGCTGAATGCACAAGATGCGATTTCGGTATGTCAACAAAATACGGAAGAAGAAGTATCCATGTTTAATTGGATAATGACAAACACCCCTTCGATGTTGAATCAATTATGGCCAAAGATTGAATCATCTATAACCACTAACAGTAAGATGTAGAAGCAAGAATTTACACAGATGATAAAGTTAAGGTCTGTTTCTTGACCTACCATGGTTGAATGCAAATGACAGAAGTAAGGAAAGTCTCCAGTAGTATCGAATTTGTGGGAGAACGTTTGATTTTGTGATAAAATGGAGGAATCAAATTCTTTTCCCATGTTTGGATCATTAGAGTCTGTACCTGATGTTACTGTATGAATTTGACTGTCATCATTAGTCCATGTTACTGTATCTCCTGACTTGACTTTGACTGGATTTGGATCATATGGCTGGTCACCCATTTCAGATGCTTCTTCTATTATTGAGACTTTGGTTCAAGCTGCTGCTGTACTACTAGTGATGTTGCCGCCAGTAGTGGTGCCATTGCTGCCAGCTTGAGAAGATTGTTGCTCTGTAGAATTATTCTGAGCTGACACCGACCCAACAACTGTCAATGCAAGCACTGCAAGAATGCTAAAGATAGCTATTCTTTGTCTTGTAGACATGCTAACGCGTTAATAGCAATACCATTTATAACAGCTTCTTTTGATTCATTCGTTTATGTATGTCTCTGATATCCTCATATTTTTGTTCAAGTCTTTTCAGTTCTTCATATAATTCGGGATCTTCTTTTGCAGCAGTTTGCATAAAGGACATAAATGTAATTTATCTCATAAGGTCTTGATTGATTTCAGAGTCGTCTAAAACATACTCATTTTTCTTTTTGTTCCTTCTAATCAAGTCATCAGTTTTTGGTTCTAGCGGTTCTACTTTCATTTTATTTCATTCTTCTAGTTCCTTGTAACGCTTTTCACTCACATAAACTAAACTAGTCTATATACGACACACAAAAATTTGAATAACGTTTTAACTAAAATCCCTGAGAAGTTATAGAAGAATCATACCGCAATAATATGTCTAACCTCTAACCATCTTCCACAGGCAGCAATTGAAATGGGTAGGAGATATGATCCAATCCATGTTATTTTACTCCAAGATCAATGGGTATAGATCCTGCATATGGTAGCTCTGCATTTGGTATAGTAGTAACACAATTGGTTGATGGAAACAGATACTGCATGCTGAAGAGCATCACAGGCCTGATTACAATGAGATGCTATCTCTAGTCTATGGATTAATATCGAAATACGGCCTAGACAAAGTATACATAGATGGTGCTAATCCATCTTTCATCAAATCGCTAAAGCTGCAGATAGGTGAAGAAGCAGATTATGATAAAGTAATTGCCAGATACAGAGCAGAAGGACTAGGTGATAACTGGGCTGAATATATGAAAATAGTCCCTGCTAACTTCAACAAAGAGCACAAAGCAATGTCAGGACATTGCAAAATGGTACTGGAACAGGATCATGGAAATGAAAAATTGCTATCAATCCTAACAAGTTTGATAAGCTAATTACTTCGCTTAGAACTGCAGTAGATAATGATGGAACACTAGATAAAGAAGTAACTTCTTATAACGATATATTTGATGCTTTTAGGTTGGCACTAAAGTTCTACCACTTCAGAGATAGCAGTGATACTGATTAATATTAGAACAAAAAGAATGGCGGCTTACCTTACACATAGACGAATGCTTTCATAGATGATTTAAAATTAATGAATTAGAAATTGTAATAATGTTGCTGCACTTACAATCTACGATGCCTAGTAGATTCGGTTTAGAGACAGCGAAACTCGTCTTCCTGCTCTAGGACTATGGCTTATCGTTACGTATAACTGACAATGCTTCAAATGTTTTCTAATCATAATACTTAAGTATCATTCATTGTACTCTGTTAGAGGAATGCAAACTGAATGTATGTCGTGATAACGGTGGGTAAGTTGAGTATTACTCATTTCGCGCATTGAAGAAAGTAATACATACAAGAATATATCGTCAAGGACGAGTGACTCAGCAGAAACAATTGAAATTATAAGAGATAATCCAAAGAAAGTTCTAGAATTAGAGCTTAAGTTAATATCCTCTGCTGTGTCTACGATAGAACTTCTATTTTCCTCTACCAAATCCTTTCATAGCCAACAGAGATTAGGAATTATCCAAGCATTGGAGCATGTGTTGACAAAAAATACGGTTAGTGCTAGAATTTTAATGCCAAAAGCTGATGGCTATAGTGAAGAGGATTTTCAGAGGTTAAAAAAAATAGATGGCATCGATATAAGATACTTTAATCATAATTGTGATATACGGAATAAAACTTTGGTTGTTGATAGGGTAAAATCATTGGTTATAGAGATAAAGGAAGAAGAACGAAATCAAATAAATAGAGAGGACAAAGAAAAAATACTTGGTAATTCAGCCTCAAAAACAAAAATAAAAACAAAATCAGAATCCGAAGAATCCGAATCAAAAGAACAACAACAGCAAAGAGAAAAAGAAATAATTTCATTCAGTAAAATAATAGGTTTATCCACTTATTCAAACAGTAGATCAACTGTCTTATCTTATGCTGCAATGTTTGAAACACTATGGAATGAGACAGAGTTATACGAACAAATAAGACAATCACATAGCAAATTAGAAATAGCAAATGAGCAACTAGAGCGCCAGTACAAGAGCCAAAGAGACTTTGTTAATATTGCAGCTCATGAGATTAGAACACCAGCGCAGTCTATTTTGGGATATGCTGAGATGTTAGACATGGAACATATCGGAAGCAAAGAATATGTAATCCCAATTCTAAGGAATGCAGAAAGACTTAGGAGACTGACAGAAGATATATTGCACTTGGCAAAGACAGAAAGTCAGACACTAAAACTAAACAAGGAGCAATTCAACTTAGGCAAAACAGTATTGTCTGTAACACAAGATATAATCAACCAAAGTAGTTGTTATAATGGAAAAAAAACAAATGTACGTATGATAGGTGGTAACTGGGAAAGAGGAGCTGATGAAGAGTATGAGATTATAGTTGAAGCGGATAGAGGTAGAATTGTGCAGGTGATTTCCAACATTCTGTCTAATGCAATTAGATTTGCAAAAGAAGGTGATGTCACTATTAGTATAGAAAGAAAGGGCATAAATATTGATTCCGATGATGGCAGGAGCAATAATAATGATGATGATAATGATAATGATAATAACAACAAAAGAGAAGTCATTGTTAGTATAAGAGATACAGGTACAGGAATTGATCCTGACTTATTTCCAAAGCTATTTTCAAAGTCTGCTATAGCATCCGAAACAGGAGGTAACGGTTTAGGCTTATTCGTATCAAAGAGTATTATTGAAGCACATGGCGGCAATATATGGGCTGAGAATAACAGTGATGGTAAAAAAGGGGCGACGTTTTACTTTAGTCTACCGCTATGCAGATAGGTTAACAACTATCGGTCTATACGCCCGCGTCTTGATTTCAACTAGATAAACAAGCAATCTCATATAATGACATGATGCTTTTAGACTTGCATTGAAGTTTTATCATTTTGAAGATAGCAGTGAATATGGGTGATATTGAAAGAAATACTGTCAGAAATGCTAGCAAATCCTGATAAAACTTTTCGTTTTGGACTAGTGTTGTTATCTATCGTGTACAGTCATCAAGGAAAGGTGTTATAGAGTGGATAGATCTACAGTCGATACACGATATCATTGGATGGACTAATGTCTAAAAGATCTATATGTTCTTAGCATAAAAGTTAGATGCCTCGATTACATATTAAAGTACAAAGTTGTACTATGATTAATAGCAATAGGATTGTTATCATTGTTTAACATTTAACATAGCTGGCTCACGCTCAAATAGATTACCATATTCCATTGGCTTGTGCAGAAAAGCTATTTTGGTGCCACAATTATCATTACGACAGTATTATTTGTGATTGTTCTTTATCCGCTATTACCGATCGTAGCTCACGGTCAGCAGGATTTATTTCCATTTTCATATCCAACAACAGCTACTACAACAACATCAAAAAATCAAACTAATAATGATATAAACAGTGAATCTACGACCTCTCATACTTTTTCAGCTCACGATAAAAAAGAGGAGAATTACAATGATAATGCTAACGATAACGGTGATGATAATGCTCCTGTAGATGTTAACAATAATGATAACGTTGCTGTTGATGTCAACAACAACAACAACAATAATGATAATAATAACCCTTCTAGCGACAGCAGTAGCGATAACAATACCCCAAAAGCAGTTATTTTAAATTTCTATGACAACGATATAGGCCAATTCACAAATGCCAAACCAATACTAGATAAATATGGATTTAAGGGCACTTTCTTTATAGTTTGCAGGTGGGCTAGTTCAGATAATCCAGACCGTATGACTTGGAATGAAATAACACAATTGTACAGAGAAGGACATGACATAGAATCTCACTCCACCTCACATAAAGTACTAAGCAAACTATCTGCCAGTGATTTAGATCATCAAGTAGGCCAATCAAAGCAATGTCTTCGTGAACACCTTGGTGTTGAACCTACGGTTTTTTCTCCTCCACATGGTAGAGGATGGAATAATGCAACTGTGATCAATACTATTTCAAAATACTATGACCTTTCTATTGGAGGATTTGTTAGTAGTACTATGTTCTTGCATTGCTACGGCTGGAAACAAAACTCACAGCATTCGCCCCAAACTGATTGTAGCACATATTCTAATGACGGTACATTAAATTATGCCACCAGATATACCATCAAAGAGGTTTCTCATAACGGTCTAGATACTCGCTACTCACATGATGATACTCAAATATTTCAGAAATTCATTGAACTAGTAAACAGCCAGGCTAATTCCAACAAAGACAGTACAATAAATGCAATTCCTATCATAGGATACCATAACATAGAAGATGATAAGGCTATTACTAGTACTGACATAAGTTTATTTGATGCAGAAATGAAATACCTGCACGATAACGGGTTTAAAATCTTAACCATGTCTGACCTAGGATATGATGAAAATAGAAATTACTTGTATGTAAAAAACTGATAACTGTATTGAGAACTGCAGTAGATAACGATGGTGTATTAGATAAAGAAGATACATCACATAACGATATATTTGATGCTTTTAGGTTAGCACTAAAGTTCTATCGCTTTGAAGATAGTAGCAGTGATTGATATCAAAACAAAGAACGAAAGGAATCGTAGATTGGTCCCCCTGCTACATTTTAGATACTTTCAGATTTAATCCTGAAGAGATCCAGAATTCTAATGTATTACAGACATCTTTTGTCTTTTACCAAAAGTGTCAACACATTAATGTAAGACTTTTTAGCCTTACGATGATGTCTTTGTTGTAGTTGGTCAAGTTAGACGATAAGTCGCGTATAGAAGCAGAACAGATAATAAAGAACGAAGTACCTGTTGTAACTGACAATCCTTCTATCATAAAGGGCAATGGTTGTGCTGCTTGTCATGTATTATTCAAAGTCAAAGAGCTTATGCATGTGAGTGAGCAGGACGCAGCCGACTTGCTTTCGGAAGTCCTGCTCGACAACAGGCCTCTCAATGATGAGTTCATTTCAATGGTCGAGGAGATACATATGAAAACCCGTATGATGGGTGAGATATTCGCAATCAAGACAAGAGAGGCCAAAGACCGCTACATCGATTCTAATTTCAAGAACACACTTAGCGAGTTAACTAGTGACGCCTCCGTATATGGAACAGAGATAGTGATGAGAAGGTTGATCTTATCTAACATCGCTCTCAACATCGCTCAAAATCTAGGAGTTGACTATCATGCCGCCATGGAGGAACTATACTATTACATGAGAAAGAAAGACATACAGACGCACGAAGAGCTGATGCAGTCAATAAGGTCTTTGCTGACTAAGAGAGGTATTGAGAAGCCATAATGCTGATGAAAATATCTCTTGTATATGCAATGTACATACAGACAGTTGATGCTTTTTGAAATATCGTCAATGCTTATACATTTTAATATTCTTGATAAACGATTCATTCGCGTATAGTTCGAAAAGTTAAGTTTATTCTGGGTTGGGTCATGTTTTTAGATTTGGGTAAGCTATGTAACCAATTGCTTTGCGTAGTACCTTTCATTACAAGCAAACTGCCATGTTCAAGTACTAGTGATACAGTTTGTTTAGTTTGCTTATGCTTGAATGAGAATTTTCGTTCTGCTCCAAAGCTCAACGAAGCAATAGTATTGTTCTTTCCTAGTGGTTTTTCGTCATCGCTATGCCATCCCATACCTTCATTTCCATTATGATACAAGTTCAACAAACAGGAATTAAATTTTGTTTCTGCATATTTTTCTACTATTTGCTTAAGTTCGAAAAGGTCCTTCGTCCATGTTAATGCTCGCTTTGTAGTACTTGAATAAGTATACAAGTATTCAGAATCACCATACCATGCAACTTTTCTCTTAGTAGTAATATTTTTACCAAAAATGATAACTTGGTCTTTTTCCCAATGGATATTTTGCATTAACAAATCAAAGTATTGATTTGCCACTACAGATGATAGTATTTTGTCGTAATAGTTTACTATGCCGTCTTTATTCAGAATATTATTACTTACTTTGGATTCATTGAATGTGATCATTTGTTACATATCTTTCTTGGTTTATTCTTCATACTATTTCTTGATGATGGAAAAACTGAAGGAAGTATCGATCATTCCTATAGTCATGTCATAGCAAATGCCACTGGTATATTTTGACATACAGTCTACTTGATCTTTTTATATGCTTCTGCAATTGGAGGTTTAACATTTTCAACATCTTCTACAGTTTTAGCTGTATGGTCTGTTGTAGACTCATTTCTACTTTTTCTCAACGAAATTGTCAAAGAATCCTTTCTTGGTTGTATATCTAAGAATGTTCGAAACGTTAGTGATTTAGCATATGTTATCCTGTGTGGCCTAACCTCTTCAATAACATTGTCACCAAGACTTTTTACAAAATTTCTTAAATCCAGAAGTAGAGTTTTTGTTTCTTCTTCCAACCCTTCTAAATGGCTTTCAAACGGAATGCTCGCTGCCGAATTGTCAGAATAAAGCCCAAATTTGCTCATACATTATAAGTATTACCTAAGCCTATTTTATAGATATTCAAATCGTTTTCATAGAAGCAAAGTATATGCGTAAAATAGAACAACAATAGACAATATGCCAGATATGATTAGACCATAATGCATCAGTTTTTTGTACTTGATGCTTATGACATAAAGACATAGAGAGAGGAAACTACAATGAGTATCATGGGTAAGGAAGGCGACTACTACCAATTGGCTCCTGATCTGACAATATGCAGAATAGTCAATGGCATGTGGCAAGTTGCAGGTGGACATGGATATATTGATCACAAGTTGGCAATCGGAGATATGATACGGTATCACGACGGTGGCTTTACTAGTTGGGACTTGGCTGATATTTATGGCCCGGCAGAAGATTTTATCGGACAATTTAGACATAAATTATTAGCACTAGGAAAAGAAAAGGAACTCAATAAGATTCAGGCATTGACAAAGTGGGTGCCACAGCCAGGAATAATTACACGTTCTATGGTTAACGAAAGTATTCAAAGGTCACTTCACAGAATGGATGTTAATTCGCTAGATTTACTTCAATTCCACTGGTGGGATTACAACAATCCCTATTACATGGATGCTCTCAAATACCTATCTGACTTGAGGGGCAAAGGGATGATCAAGCATTTAGGGCTTACAAATTTTGACACTGGACACATGCAGATCATGGTAGATTCAGATATACAGATTGTGTCAAACCAGGTTCAATATTCAATTATAGATCGTAGACCAGAAGTAAAAATGATACCATTTTGTCTTAAGCACAACATCCGTCTTCTTGCTTATGGAAGCATCTGTGGAGGGCTGATGTCAGAGCGATACTTAGGAAGAATACAGCCACCATCTACAGCTGACCTAGATACACTAAGCTTAAGAAAATACAAGAAAATGATAGATGCGTGGGGTGGTTGGGCTTTGTTCCAAGAACTTTTATCAACTTTGAACAGAATAGCACAAAAGTATAATGTTAGTATTGCAAATGTAGCAACCCGATATATCCTTGACAAGGCAACAGTAGCAGGTGTTATTATCGGTGTTAGACTTGGAATATCTGATCACATAAACAATAATGCAAAGGTATTCAACTTCAGTTTGGATAGGTCAGATTATGATGATATCGACGCGATATGTACAAAGTCAAATAACTTGTTTGAGATAATTGGAGATTGTGGTGATGAATATAGATGATAATTTCAAGTGTTATGAAAATAGTTTCATATCATACTTGCTATGCTAATTGTTTACATACTTAACATAATTGTATTTGTATAAAAAAATTTAAAAACCCCAAAAGTTAAATGGAGTACCAACACAAAAGCAAAACTATGTACAATGAAATATTACAGATTAGCAGACGAAGAAAAAAATCAATGTCTTCTCTTTACCATCTGTTTTTGTCTCGCATAGTACGCTGAATCTTATCTTTTAGCGTTAAAACATTTCAGTTTATGTGTCTATTGTTAGCTGTTCTCTTAATTCTTCATACTATCTCCATTTCCTTTTCCCATTATTTTGAAGTTGCTTTAAGTGGTCGTATCAAAGCTAAAAATCCTAGAGCTGTTTGTGCACCATTAGTGATTTCTTTGTACTTTTCCTATCGTTTTGGGAAAGAAACTGTGTTGTTATCTATGGGTGTCACTCTACATAAAAGGTTGTTATGCTTTGAATCTGCATAGATGTACTGAATTGCATCATATTGTATGTCTAACACAAGAACGAAAAAGTATCAAGCAAATAGCAAGCGAGGATTTTGATAATAATTTGGAATTAGTATCTGTCTGGGTAGATTATATGATTGGAATAAATTGGATACACAGCAACACTGATGTCAATACCAAAAACCCATGGATAGCAACATACACCGGAAAGAATTGGGAAGAAAAAGTATTTAGTGTATGATGATGGATGGATAATCCGTATCTATGTGATGATATATAAACTACTAGCTAATGTATTGAATAATATAGAAGCTACACATTTAACTTATATACTGCTATTCGGATCCATGCAGTGAATGTCAAAACAAGAAGCATCTTTAACCAATTATAATTCCCAAAGCTTAATTGATAAAATACGTGATCACTCTTCTACATTGTCGCCGCCAATATTCGTTTTATGTGATGAATGTTATTGGTGTGCAACTTACTTTGATAAGACCAGAACGCCAGTAGATAATACATGTCCTCAGTGTGGCGCCAACAATAGCGAATTAACTAGCTTTCCTATCGTATCTAATGAGTCATTTACTTTTGATTATAATAGCAAACGTGGAGTAGAACTCGAGTTTAGGCCCAGACCTAAGCACTCTTAATCAAGATTCAGCTACAGTCTCTGATTTTGCATCTTCGCTAAAGCAATAAGAGCCTACTTTGGCATGAGCAAGCTTCAGTAATTGCGAATTTTTGCAGCGATAGTTTCTGCAACTCCCTCTTAAGTCCGCCTATTGTACTTTTTTATTTCATCAATTAGTCGCAACGTAGCAGTCAAAGGAGGTAAATTATAACGTGATGAAAATGTGAAATGAGTAAATATAGCTGAATCTATTTTTGTGCTCTTAACGCAGTTTAGACATAGTACAGTTTGTACTCTAGATGGGTTAAACCATCACTAACGATAACTTTGCTTGCACTCTTCCATAAATTCCTGCTTGATAGCTTCTACCAAATCGCTATTATGTTACTTATCTTTTAATTCATTATCATTACTTTATCTACACCGAGGGATTCTAGTTCGTTTATCCACCAACTATTCTTCTCTCGATGTTCCTCCTGTCGAATATTGTCGAACATTTCACTACCTAGTTAGAATAATATAAAAAAGGTTTCTTCAAGCAAGGGGTGGGAGTGGATTGACCATTTGGACTTCTTTTTAGGTAGAGAATATAGATACTCGTAGCTATCTAACCAATAATCCCTCTCTATTCTTCTTATTTGGTATTTTACAAACAATCAGTACTTTTCTCTATCTGAAACAATGCCGTATATATATAATCATCAGTAATTAATGAGGGTATGTTAATACGACATATCTTAGGAAGTAGCAAATTTATTTTGTACAGAATCTGAACCTTATTATCTATATCTGATTCATTATAACAGTCTTCGATTGATTTTGTGATTATACTGCTTGTAGTAGCCAGTTTGTTCATGTGCTGGACTCCTTTGCCTTTCTATTTTAATATGCCAATTTGTTTGTATAAACAAGGCTTTATTGATTTGTCATTGATTTTACAGGCTGTAAAATGCCATGCTGCTTCAAGCGCCAGGAAGACGGTTGCAAATCCAACGCCTATATATGCTATATTTTCTAACATACCCTGTATACTTTATTGATAGATATAATGCTATCTACATTTTTGATAAATATTCGATAGAATATTTTAATTTAGACTTAACATATGATAACAAATAGCTCTAAATATTCTATATATTGTTACAGACGTAAAAAGCATATTTTATTAGCGGGGGAGGCTGATGATAGTTTCTATATGCATAGGTAACAATATTATTAACTAAAGCAGCTAGAATAAAATATCGATTCATCATTTTACTTCCATGAATAAAGATCACGATAGTAGATTTACCAGCAATATAACATTTACCATTCCTGAAACTTCTCTAGAGGTTATTATTAGGAATATTAAGGTAGACGATATAGATAAGATTCTTCAATTACAGGAAGCATCGTTTGCAGATATGGCCGCTTACGGTATGGTATGGCCGGCCTCTTTTTTGAAAAAGCATATGCATATCTTCCCCGACGGACAACTTTGTACAGAGATAAATGGTAAAATAGTTGCATCAGCTAGCAGCTTAGTAGTCACACTCAAGCCTCAATATTCAGAGCATACATGGCATGATATTACAGGTGGTGGTTTGTTTACAACACATGATCCAAAAGGTGATACTCTTTATGGTGCAGATATCTCCACTCATCCAAAATTCCAGCGAAAAGGTATTGGAACGATGTTATACAATGTTAGAAAGAATCTTGCCATTAGAATGAACCTACGACGAATAGTAATTGGAGGGAGACTATTTAACTATTATAAATACGCAAATAAGCTATCAGCTATTGAATATTCAAGAAAGGTAATAGAAGGAGAAGTTGAAGATCCTGTTCTTTTGTTTCAGTTAAAAAACGGATTTAAGTTTATCAAAGTTCTTCCAAACTATCTTTATGATCGTCGCTCTATAAATTATTCTAATTTTCTTGAATGGTTAAATCCACATTATCATTAATGTTTGATTTGCATTTACTGTAGGTTTCTGATAGATCAGAATCGTTTTGGGGATAAGCAGGTACTGAAATTGTATATTTTAGAAATTCGGGGGCAGCATTTGTATTGGGTATCAATGTTCCTCTTCATGTCTCTTTTTTCTTTTATCAAATATTACTTTAGCAAATATACCTACAAATCCACCCGCGAATAAACCTATGAACTGACCATTGGTTCCCCAGAAATCTTTGAATTGTTCGCTAAAGGTCATAGGAGCTATTACTGATACTGTAAAGTTTATGGGCTTTGTTAGATAGATTAATGGTTGTCAAGCACTTGCCCCGCAAATATGGGTTTGATGCAGTAAATGATTTAATTTGAAATCGCCGATGCAAGTCAACCATTGATTTATAAGAAATAACACCTTATTCTGACTAATAACACACCATTTTTACTGAAGCTAATTAACAGCAGTATCTATTATACAGATAATGATTGAAAACCTTCTGTATGTGATTCTCGGATTCGCTATCACCTATCTATTCCTTGAAGTAGCGTGGCATTTTACTGCCTGTAGACTCAAAGACTATGGTAAGATAAAGCCATGTGTGTTCAAGGAAGTAAAGACAGTATTGATCGCACATAAAACACGTGGAGGGCGATTATACTAAAATGTCCGAGGAAATACAAGAATTAAGAAATGTCTTTCATGGTCTGGAAACAATGTATAGCACATATCTTCCAAAAGTAGATCCAGTACTTCTTAATGATCTTTTATTACGCGAAGAGCAAAGCGGAAAATCTGAACGTGCGCCATTTTATATGGTAGAAGTTTTTACCAAGCCAGGCACCAATTCAGAATGGTGTAAACAACATATAACCGAAACTACAGGCTTTATTCCAGCAATATATGATAAAGGTACTCACTATGTAACAAATATGAGGCTGACACTTGATATTCTCAAAAGATTAGATGATTTTGATTTCGTAGAAGAGGTTTCAGGGGACTATACTGGTACTTTGACAGGTATGGGGGCGTCACACGATGTCCGACGATATCGAGATTAATTCTACCTAAGCTAAGAGAGAATAAAAAAACTACCAAATTTTGAATCAGCAGTTGGAAATCAATGGCTCCCCCAACAAGGAGTTCGGGGAAACGTTCTTCATACAAGATTTAAGGAAAAGGAAGAATTCTTTACCTCTATATCAAAAGCAAGTCTATAATCAAACATAAGTATTAGATTTACACCAAAATATAATATCTCGTAGCTGTGAGAATTTCCAGCAGGTATGTTAAATTCATTGATGTTTCTCATAACGTGGGGAAGAACTTTCATTAGTAGGTAAAGAGAGTAGGTATGTTAATTATCTTCTACTTTCATAACGAATCCTGAAGTGATCTCAAAGGGAGTATTTTTCTTAGTGTTGGCTATAATTTTAGTATCTGTAATCATTTGGATTTTTAAACAAGTAATCATTTTTGAAAGACATGAAAACCAACCATCACTTAGAATGCGAGCAATGATAGTAAAAAACGAAATTAATAAAGAATAGCCGTATTCTGCTGGCTTCCACATTAGAAGGCATTGCGTTAATGCTGAATTCCTTATATCGACACTAAGCCAACCAGAAATAATAGTGCGTACAATCAAACAGCTCTACACTACACCACAAGGACAACTGCTCTAAATATCACACAATGGTTTTCGAGATAGATCTGTGTATCTAGTCTGGGAAGCATCGAAGCTGCGGATAATGGCTATATTTATCTCTGACAGATGGGAAGCTTTTAGATCATGATCGCAAAGAATAGCTTGCATTCCGGCTTCATGTGCTGCTTTTACTTCCTTTACGGTATCAGAGATAAATAGTGCATTGGAAGGACTATATACCAACGATTCAGCAATTTTTCTATAGCTCTCAGTTTGGATCTTTGAGCCAATCCTTGTATCAAAAAATGCAGCAATATAGGGTGTCAGATCGCCGGAAGCAACAGTACTGAAAAGGAGCTGCTGTACCAGAACGCTGCCAGAGGAATAGATACAGATTTGTCGTTTCTGCAGCCGCCAGTGCTTGAAGGCCGGGGGAACATCTGGATAAACTGTCCCACGGAGATCTCCTTTGTTGTATCCTTCTTCCCAGATCTTGCCTTGGAGAGATTTAAGAGCAGTATACTTGATGTCTTTGAACATGAGCCATTGGCAATATGCAACTGCTGAACGTAGCTGCGATTCATGAGTCCCGTCTACCCAAGATGGTGGTTGCAATTCTTCTTGTTCTTTGTCATTCTGATATTGCTCGTGTAACTGTTCAATCAGTGACATAATCTCCTGCTCTCTAAAGTGCTTATGTAGAAAGGATTCTACCTTGGCATTAGCATATGGAAATGGCATTTTATACACAAAGTCAACAGGTGTAGTTGTGCCTTCAATATCAAGTAGAATGAAATCTAGAGTATATAATGCTAAAGTTGCCACGTTCTATTTCGCTGCGGTTGTTGTTTTTTGTAGAGGAATGTACCACTGACCCCAACAGACAGGTTCGTATTTTCTATCAATTCCGCTGCCGGTATGGTGGGGTGTCCAGCCTGACATATCTTGGAATAAACGTATTGCGCGAATTCTTCTATCACCGCAAAGATCAAACCAGTGAAGCGTTCCGCGGGATACTCGGATCAAGTCTCCTGGCTCCACTTCAATTGCTACAACAGAAAGAGCAAACAAAGTAGTAGCAGGTGTTATCATTAATGTTAACCCATTTAACGGCGGTCATATTGAATGTGACAAAAGTAAATTAATTGCAGCATAACGAAGTAAAAAGTTTGTATGATGATGGCGGATTGGATAAGGATGATATTGAGCGATTAAATAAATTGAAAGATAGTATTGCGGATGAATATACAAGAGGTAAGATAACTAACTAACAATATGATAAATTAGGAGACGAAATATCGATAAGCTACAGAGAAATTTATAGCAAAGAAATAGATTCACTAAATAATTTCCATGAAAAAGATATAGTAAAACAATTGTCTGGAATTAAAAGTAATATAGATGATATGCATGCCAGTGGAAAAGATAAGTGACCAGCATTATACAGATTTGAAAAAAAGAATTTCAGTGTTTTATGAAGAAATATTGAAGAATGAAATAGATTCTTTGAATAGCTTACCAGGAGGCGATAAAGTAACAGGGTTGGATAGAATAAAAAATGAAATATCTGATGCATATTCAAAAGAGATGATTAATGAATTGCATTATTCTTTATTAAAAGAGAAACTTTCAGACTAATGAGAAAACATAATTAATAGACAAAAGATGTTTCCTAAGAATCTGTACATAGGCGTAACGGTAATCAAAGACAAGATGACTGCACTAACATTCGATGGACTTACTGAGCATAAATTAGCCGTGGAAATAGCTAGTCTTATGAATACAAAATATGCATGTAGCGATGGCTTGATTGTAGAGTTGACGCCATACAACGAAGTTGAAAGGTGAGTATCTTCAATTCAACTTTAACGACTTCATTACATATAATGACTATGGTTGATGTTCTTTAATTTTAGGAGAATGACTTTCTGACCATGTTCTTCCTCTAGCTGCAAGTAATTCAAAATTCTCTCTAAACCTAGGATAATTCCATTCTCTTCTTATGCCATAAATAACTGACTTGCTCATTTCCCATTCTGTTTGTACATCGCCATATCTATCAAAATACAAGTTATCATTAAGAAAACCATATTCTATTAATACGCCTGCTAACTCAAATTTTGATGTAAACCTTTCAAATAATTGAGCTCCCTTACTTCCTTGTGGATACTTATCTCTGAATTCTTCATACTTTGTCGTTTGTTTATATTGTCCCCAAAACCATTCCGTTGCTTCAAAATCATAACTTGTGTTGTATAGCTCAGCTACCTTTAACAGCATGCTGACCTTGTCTACAGTTACTGTTGATGTGATTCCTTGTCTTGTTTTTCTTGCTTTGTTCTTTCTAGAAGATAATGGTAATCTTTTGCTAGCTTTTGCCATAATTTGTAATCACCATAATATATGTAATAAACTCGTTGTTATAATGAGGAACTCAGCAGTATATGTATTTGCACTTGTATTAACTGCTAGTTATGTATCCATTGTTCTCCAAAATGTTATTCAGCTGTAGTATCCTCTCTTCAGACATTCCCAGCCCATTCACCAATATAGAAGAAGTATAGAAATTTATAAACGACGCGAAAGGTACAAACATTGAATCACTCTATAGGAAAGCAAAAGATATTGTTCTAAAATATGTTGAACAGGAAGAACCTATAATCATTATACTTGCAGCAGATATAATTTGGTCTGCAGAACCTATAAGATGTGATGAATGTGGGCAGGAGTTTGATACAATCGGCTCGCTTAAGGAGCACCGAGAAGTAGAAAGGCAAGAAAAAGAATTGAGAAGTAAAGGAATAGATGATTGATCTATGTCATGGAAGTCTGTGCTTATATAGAGCACATGGTTGCTATAATGACATTTTAAGAAAGATATCCTTAATTACTGTTGAATATGTGATTTACTATTTTACTTAATTCGATATTTGGCAATTTCTGAAGTCGCTTGCTTTCTTTTTGTTCTTTTCTTATTGTACGCTCTAGTTTAGATAGCTTGTCGTAGTGATACGTTTTTACCTTGTATAGATTTCCATCTTTATCT
>Ga0126310_10000089_pt1 | contig 25356 bp, 23 predicted proteins | sample Plot60_FD_92540 | JGI IMG/M metagenome (GOLD analysis project Ga0126310, IMG submission 92540) | Serpentine soil microbial communities from UC McLaughlin Reserve, CA, USA - Plot60 | ecosystem: Environmental > Terrestrial > Soil > Grasslands | place: USA: UC McLaughlin Reserve, Lake County... | reverse complement strand
GAGGGGATCCTCGTTGCGCGTGCCGACGGGGCGCGCGATCGCCTCCTTCGCCAGGTGCATCGCGTAGTCGGCCGAGCCGCCGATCCCGACGCCGACGATCCCGGGCGGGCACGGCTTCCCGCCTGCGCCGACGATCGACTCGAGCACGAACTGCTTGATCCCCTTCACGCCGTCGGCGGGGACGCACATCTTCAGGAAGCTCATGTTCTCGGAGCCGGAGCCCTTGGGCACGCATTTGACGTCGAGGCCGTCCCAGTCGGGGACGAACTCCCAGTGGACGATCGGCACGCGGTAGCCGACGTTGGGGCCGGTGTTCTCGCGCGTGAGCGTGTGGACGGTGTTCGAGCGCAGCGGGTGGTCGAGCGTCGCGCGCACTGTGCCGTCGTAGAGCGCCTGGTAGATCCGCGCCGGGTGGAGCGGGAAGTGCTCGCCGACGCGGCAGTAGTAGACGGCGATCCCGGTGTCCTGGCAGACCAGGTTGTTCTCGCGCTCGGCGACCTGCACGTTCTTGAGGATCGTCTGGAGCACGCGCTGGCCCGGAACGGACGTCTCCCGCTCCGACGCGTCGGCGAGGGCGTCGCGCAGGTCCTGCGGGATGTCCTTTAGCGCCCAGACGTAGAGGTGCGCCGCCGCGTCCTCCACCGCCTGGTGGATGTCGGTCTCGACTGTGCTCACTGCGATGCCGATTTCTCCATGTTGTGTCGACTGGTCATTTCCGACGGCCGCACGAGCCAAGGCCGCACCTGAAAGCGGCGTCGCACGCGACGCCTCATGCGGCCGCCTTCTCCGCCGCTGCCTTCCCGGCGCGCCGGCCGAACACCGTACATTCGAGCAAGCTGTTTCCCATCATCCGGTTGCGTCCGTGGGTGCCGCCGGCGATCTCGCCGGCCGCGTAGACCCCCTCGACCGTCGTCTCGCCATCCTCGGCGATCACGAGTCCGCCGTTCTGGTAGTGGAGCACCGGATAGGTGAGGATCGGCTCGGCCAGCGGGTCGATGCCGCCCGCGCGGTAACGGCGCAGCATGTACGGAAGTGAGACCTCGGCGTCGGCCTCGGGGATTCTGGTCGTGTCGAGGTAGACGGCGGGCCGCCCGTCCTCCGTCTCGACACCTCTTCCGTTCTCGACCTCGTCGAAGATCGCCTGCGACACCTCGTCGCGCGGGCCGAGCGAGTCCGTGAACTCTTCGCCGTCGGCGTTCAGGAGCACGGCCCCGTACGCGCGCGTCGTCTCCGGGATCGAGTAGCCCTGCATCGTCGGCGGCCAGGCGCCGCCGTTCGGGTGGTACTGGAGCGCGTCCAGGTCGCGAGGCTCGGCGCCGAGGTCGATCGCGAAGTCGGTCACCTCGCCCGTCGCCCCTGGATGGTTCGTCGAGAGCTCGCCGCGCTCCTTGGCCTCGCGGAAGCAGCGGCCGCCTGCCGCGAGGACGACGGTCGCCGCCTCGATCACGTGCTCACCGCAGCGGGCTTGCCAACCGCTCTCGATCCGCGCGAGCTCGGTGAGCGGCGACTTCGGGAAAGCCGTGCCGGAGCCGGCTTCGAAGGCCTCGCGCAGCGCCGTGGTGATCGCGAGCCCGGTCCGGTCGCCGACCTGCAGCAGCCGCTTTCGCGACGCGCCGCCGCAGCGGGCGAGGCGGTAGCCGCCGTTCTCGCGGGTGAACTGGACGCCGAGCTCCTCGAGCCAATGGATCGCCGACGGCGCCTCCGACGTGAGGACCTCGACGAGTCGGCGATCGGCCGTCTCGTGCGAGCTGCGCCAGACATCTTCGGCGTGGATCTCGGCTGAATCGTCGTCACCGAACGCCGCCTGGATCCCGCCCTGTGCCTTGGCGGAGTTGCACGATTGGAGCGCGCCCTTGGTCGCGAGGGCGACACTTGCGCCCGCCCGCTCGGCGGAGACCGCAGCCGCGAGACCCGAGGCCCCCGAGCCGATCACGAGCACATCGAAAGAGGCGTCGGCGCCCACGGCCAAAGCGTACCACCGCAGCACTAATCCCACTCATTAGCGTTCATTATTCCTTTGGAGCGTGCCGATACCCGGGACGTGGTCAAGCTCTTCGGGATGCTCTCGCTCGTCGCCGGCCTCGCCGCCGGCGGCGTTTTCTGGTCGCAGCAGGCGAAGACGGTGCAGCAGGAAGCCCCCAGCGCGATCCTCGGCGCCGCGACGACGGCGCTCGAGCTGAACCACCGTATTCGCGGCACGTACGCCGGCGTCACGTTCAGCGAACTGAAGGTCGTCCGCGCCGACGCGAGCTCGTACTGCGTCGAGGCGGCGGGCTACTTCGTCGCGGGCCCCGGCGGGAAGCCGCAGCGCGGCCGCTGCTGACAGTCGAAGAGGACGGCCGCGTGGCCGCCCTCTTCGCCAGCTCGTCTTAGCTCAGCGCCGACACGAGGACGTTGCAGAACGCCTCGAAGCCGCTGTCCAGGTCAGGATGTGGTCCCTTTTCGCCCGTCACGTCGCGCGACACGAGCGTGAGGCTGCCGTCCGCATTCTCACGGAACGTCGTCCTAATCGTGACATTGCCGGCATCCCGCAGCAGTGTCGGCCCCTGGAAAATCGAGAGCTTCTGCGGCATGCCCTTGAAGGTCGCCACGAATGTGATCGTCCCGTCGCCGTTGTCGATTGGCTGGTCGAGCCCACGCGTCTGACCCGCCGAGAAGATCTGCACCTGCTTCCCCGAACCGGTGGCGGTGAAGACGTTCCTGAATTGCGCTGTGTCGAGAAACGTGCCGTCGGCGTAGAGCTTGAAGTTGTCTACGCCTCTGACCTCGCTTGTGCCCGGAATTCCACAGAACTCGTCAGGGAACGTTTCGGCGAATTGCGAATGCTCGTTGACGATCGGCCGCGCCGCAGCAGCGAGACTCGGCAACGCGACGAGGAAAACAACGACGAAGAGCCCGGTGACAAACGAGCCGCGGAAGCGCCGCGTCCGATTCGCTCGGACCGCCATTTGCGCAACCTCCTTCTCCCCCTCTTGGATTGATCTGCCGCTGGTCGCACGCGATCGAGCTCTGGCAACACTAGTAGATCGAGCGCAACAGTTCGGCTATCTGCGTCGGCGACGCCGGACGTGGATTCGCCTTCGCGCCCGCCCTCGCCGCTGTCGCTTCCGCGACCTCGTCCAGCTCGTCCTCCGGCACGCCGAAATCGCGTAGTCGCGTGAAGCCGCCCAGGCGCGCGAGCGCTTCCACCCTCGCCGGCGGGTCGTCCGTCGCGATCGCCTTGCCGAAGTGTTCGATCTCCTGGCCCGCGACCGGCTGGTTGAACCGCAGTGCGGGCGGTAGGCAGAGCGCGTTCATCGCGCCGTGCGCCAGGCCGTAGCGGCCGCCGAGGGCCTGCGCCATCGCGTGGCCGAGGCAGAGGCCCGAGCGCCCGAGCGCCTCGCCCGCCTTCGCTGCTCCCTTCAGCAGCGTTGTCCGCGGGCCGAGGTCGTCGTGACCGTCCTCGAGCACGGCGGGCAGCGAGCCCACGATCAGCTCCGCCCCTTCCAGGGCAAGGCGATCGGACTCCGGCGTTCGCGCCGGGTGATAGAGCGCCTCGGCGGCGTGGGCGAGCGCGTTCAGCGCCGTTCCTGCGGAGACGTCGCGCGGCAGCCCAAGCGTCAGCTTCGGCTCGTACACGATCCCCGCGAGGTGCGACCCACCCCCGCCGCCTCGCATCTTCCGGCCGGGGTCCCGGACGCCGAAGAACGGTGTCCACTCGGCGCCGGAGTACGTGGTTGGAACGGAGACGAGCGGCAGGCCTCGCGCGGCCGACGGCGCCTTCGCGGTGTCGATCGCGCTGCCGCCCCCGACGGCGACGATGCCGTCGACGTCGTCGGGTGCCTCGATCCGGTGGGACGGGATCTCCTGCCACCGCGCGGCCGCGTCGATGCCGAGATCGTCCCAGCGGCGCGGTGCCACGAGGAACGGGCGCTCGATCCCGAGCTCCCGAAGGAGACCCGGAAGCTCGTTCAGACCCCAGCGGACGATCACGGCAACCGCTCGCGGGCGAACTCGACGAACGCGTCCGCGATCCGGCTCGGCGTTCGCCCTGTCGACCGAACGAGCGAGATCTCGCGCGTCGGGTCGAGTCCTTTTACCCGTGCCGCAGCCAGGCTGCCCGCCGTGAGCTCGGGCTCCATCGACGACCGTGAGATGAACGTGATGCCGTGGCCGGCAGCGACGGCGGCCTTGACGGACTCCTGCAGGCCGAGCTCGAGCCGGACGTCCAGGTCACGCACGCGGAGGCCGGCGTGCCGCAGCTCGTCCTCGACCATCTGCCGAACCCCTGCTCCCTCCTGCATCAGGATCAGCGTCTCCTGGCGGAGGTCGTCGAGGCCGACGGTCTTGCCCGCGAAAGCATGCTTCGGCGGCACGGCGAGGACGACCTCGTCGCGGAAGAACGGCTCGAAGCTGACGCCGCGATGTCGCGTCGCGGCGCCGACGACTCCCAACTCGAGCTCACGGCGTGCAACGGCGTCGACGACGTGCTGCGTGTCGTTCACCGACAGCGAGATCGTGACGGCGGGATTCGCCTCCCGGAACTGGCAGAGGAGGAGCGGGAGAACCGTTGCGCCCGGCCCCGTCGAGCAGCCGATCTCCAGGCGCCCCTTGAGCTCGCCCTCTCCATCGCCGGCGACCTCCTCGAGCAGCTGCTGCTCGAGCGCGAGCAGGCGCTGGGCGCTCCGATACAGGCGGAGGCCGGCCTCGGTGGGCTCGACGCGCCGCCCGGACCGGTCGAAGAGCCGCTGCCCGAGCCGCTTCTCGAGCGAGCGGATCTGCAAGCTGACGGCCGGCTGCGTCACGCCCAGCTGCTCCGCCGCCTGCGAGAAGCTGCGGCGGTCGACCACCGCGCAGAACGCTGCGAGCTGACGCGTATCCATAAGGATTCATTATGCAGATGCTTCTCTGAATCGCACTCAGGATTAGCGGCGGCCGCAGTGAGAAATACTTCCCGCTGCAACCAACAGAAGGGGAGAGACAATGAAGAAAGCAGTCCCCGCGGTGGGTGCGCTCTTCGCGCTCGCGGCGATCTTCCTCGTGAGCAGCGCGCTCGGCTCACATGCGGGAACAGCGGTCAAGACGGCCAAGCAGCCGTTCCTGGTTCCGGTCGCAGCGGGAGTGACGGTCGACCCGATCCTGTCGGTTGGCGACGTCGTCCCGACCGGGCAGACGCCGCCCTACCAGATGTCCGGCATTCCGGACGGGCTCGGCGCCTACGGCAACAAGAAGCACGGACATGGGGCCCACAAGGGCAAGGGGAAGCTGCCGGAGACGTTCACGGTGATGATGAACCACGAGCTCGGGCGGTCGTTCCCGGGCAACCCGCCCGGCGTCGACACCCGGATCTCACGGCTCCGGATCGATCGCGAGACTCGCGACGTCAAGGAGGGCAAGTACCTCTTCACCGGCCTCGAGGGCTACGAGCGGTTCTGCTCCGCGACGCTCCGCATCATCGGCGGGAAGCCCCTCTACTTCACAGGCGAGGAAGCCGTCCCGATGGCGAACCAGCCGCCGGGACCCGCCCACGACGGCAGCTCGATCGTGATGGACCCCGAGACGGGCGCCTTCCGCGAGACCGCACACTTCGGCCACCTGCAGCACGAGAACGTCGTGCCGATCCGGCTCTCGAAGTGGGTCTTCCTGACGACGGAAGACGACTTCCGACCGGGCGCTTCCTATCTCTACGCGTACATCGCGCCGTCCTTCAAGAGGGCGATCGCCGGCACGCAGGGAAGCCTGTACGTCTGGAAGGCGGACAACCCCGCCGAGACGGGTGCGGCGACCGCGACGAAGGGCGAGTCGATCCCGGGCCACTTCGTTCCGGTCACGCAGGCCGAGAACGCGAACGACAACACGCTCAAGGCCGGGGCCGCGGCGAAGGGCGCGTTCCAGTTCGACCGGCTGGAGGACGCAGCAAACCTGAATCTCCACAGCAGCCGTGTCTACATCGCCGACACCGGCAAGGGCACGCGCCTGCGCGGACGCGTCTACCAGTTCGACATCTCGCGTAGCGACCCGACCCGCGCGACGCTGGAGCTGATCCTGAACGGCGACGCACCGGACAACGACGACATCTACAACCCCGACAACATGGACATGTCTGACCGGGTACTGATGATCCAGGAGGATCGTGAGGCGCCGTTCCGTGGCGCTGCGATCGGCGGCGGCTACAACCGCGTCTTGGAGTACCGGTTCTCCGACGGGCAGCTTCGCGCCGTGGCGCGAGTGAACACGCCTCCGGGCACCCCGCCCGGCTCGAACGCGGAAAACTGCGCAGGGTGCCTGCCCGGGACGTGGGAGTCCTCGGGAATCATCAACGCGGGCCACGTGCTCGGCCGCGGCTGGTGGCTCCTCGACGTCCAGGGCCACAACAGCACGGCGCCGCAGCCTGGGCCGTCGCTGGTGCCGAATTCCGCCACCGGCGAAAACGGCCAACTGCTCGCGCTCTTCGTGCCCGACAGCCAGGGCGGAAAGCCCGACCACGGGCACCACGGCGGCAAGAAAGGCGGGCCCGGCAAGAAGAAGGGCGGGTAAGCCGCCGCCACGACGTCGACCAGCGAGGGTCGGCTGACGCCGGCCCTCGCCCTTACTAGGATCGGTCGGTGCCTTCGTCGCTCTCCGAGAGCTTCATCCGGCGAGCACGCGAGAGCCCTCGGCGCGAGCGCGTCGACGCCGCGCTGAGGACGCTCGACATCGCTCTGTCGCTGCTCTTCCTCGTCGTCACCGGGATCCCGATGGTCGTGATCACGCTCGCGATCCTGGCGACGAGCGGCCGGCCGATCCTCTACCGCGGCGAGCGCGTCGGACGGGGGGGCGAGTTCTACACGATGCTCAAGTTCCGGACGCTCAGCGCGGGCGCTGAGGATCGCCTGGGCCCGTTCCTCGGCGAGGAGCTCGTACGCAGGACGCGCGAGGAGCGCACGACTGTCGGCCGCTGGCTCCGCGCGACGCAGCTCGACGAGCTCCCGCAGCTCCTGAACGTGCTCCGCGGCGACATGAGCCTCGTCGGGCCGCGACCGATCAGGCCGATCTTCTTCGAGCAGCTCGCGGCCGAGCTTCCGGCCTACTGGCAGCGTCTCGTCGTCCGCCCCGGCCTGACCGGCTTTGCGCAGGTCCGGCGCGGCTACGAGACCTCGATGGCCGAGAAGCTCGCGCATGACCTCGAGTGGATCGCGGACCGTTCGGTCGGGCTCTATCTCAGGACACTCGCGGTCACGGGCTGGCGCGTCCTCGGCCAGTCGGTGCGCGGGGCGGTCCGACCGACGAAAGTAGAGTAGGTCGGCGTGTGTGGGATCTGCGGTCTCGCAACTAGGAGCGGGCCGGTCGACGAAGGACGCCTCCGCGCGATGAGTGCGACTCTCGTCCACCGCGGCCCCGACGCCGACGGACAGGTCGTCAACGGTGCCGCGGCGCTCGCCTCGCGCCGCCTCTCCATCATCGACCTCGAGACCGGCGACCAGCCGATCGCGAACGAGGACGGCACCGTCCACGTCGTCCAGAACGGCGAGCTCTACAACTACCGCGAGCTGCGTGGACGCCTCGAGCGCGCCGGCCACCGCTTCGCGACTCGCTCCGACACGGAGGTGCTCGTCCACCTCTACGAGGAGCACGGGGACGTATTCGCCGCACAGCTGCGTGGCATGTTCGCCGTCGCGCTCTGGGATTCGCGCCGGCGGCGGCTCGTGCTCGCGCGCGACGCGTTCGGGATCAAGCCCCTCTACTACCGCGTGGACGGCGACGGCCTTGCCTTCGCCTCCGAGCTCCGGGCTCTACCGCGCGGCGAGATCGATTTCGACGCGCTCGAGGGCTTCCTCGCTTTCAACTCGATCCCGGCGCCGTACACGATCTTCCGGGACGTCAAGAAGCTGCCTCCCGGACATCTCCTCGTCTGGGAGGACGGGGAGGTTCGAATTTCGCGGTTCGCGCGTCCGGCGCCGGTACCGGCAGGCGAGGTTCGCGCGGACGACGACGACGAGCTCGCCGAGGAGCTGCGCGCCCGCTTGCGCGACTCCGTCCGAGCCCACCTGATCGCAGACGTGCCCGTCGGCGTGCTGCTCTCCGGCGGCGTGGACTCTTCGGTGCTCGCCGCACTCGCGGCGCAGGAGAGCTCGGAGCCGGTCCACACGTTCTCGATCGGCTTCGAGGAGCGCTCGTTCGACGAGCTCGACGACGCGCGGACAGTGGCGCAGCGCTACGGCACGAGGCACGAGGAGCTCGTGCTGCGGCCGGACGCGGCGCTGCTGCTGCCGCAGCTGGCGGAAGCATTCGACGAGCCCTTCGCCGACTCGTCCGCCCTCCCGACCTACCTCATTTCGGAGCTTGCTGCGTCGCACGTCAAGGTGGCCCTCTCGGGCGAAGGCGGCGACGAGCTCTTCGGCGGCTACTACACCTATGCGGCCGACCTGCTCGCGCTTCGCGTCGGCGGGCTTGCCTCTCGCGCCAGGCCGCTCGTCGAGCTGCTGCCGAGCTCCAGCCGCAGGGCGAGCTTCGACTACAAGGCCAAGAAGTTCGTACGCGGCGCGGGCTTGCCGCCGCTCGAGCGGCACCACGCGTGGAAGGAGATCTTCTCGGCAGAGGCGCGAGCAGAGCTGCTCGGACGGCCGTCGAGCTTCGAGCCGGTCGAGCTGCTGCAGGCCCGCTTTCGCGAGACAGAGGGAGCCGAGCTCCTGGCCCGGCTCCAGGACGTCGACCTCGGCACGTACCTCGTCGACGATCTGCTCGTGAAGACGGATCGTGCGTCGATGGCGCACTCGCTGGAGGCGCGCGTGCCGTACCTCGATCCACTCGTCGCCGGGCTCGCCCAGGCGCTGCCCACGCGCCTCAAGGTCAGCGGCCTGCGCAAGAAGCGGCTCCTGCGGAAGGCCGCCGCCCCTCTCCTGCCGCGCCGCATCGTCTACGGCCGCAAGCGGGGCTTCTCGATCCCGGCGGCGGCGTGGCTGCGCGGCGAGCTCGAGCCGTTCGCCCGCGACGTGCTGTCGCCGGAGAACCTCCGCCGGCAGGCGTTCTTCCGGCCCGAGCCGGTCACGCGCCTGCTCGACCGGCACGTCGCGGGCAAGGACGACCTCTCGCGCCAGCTCTGGGGCCTGCTCGCCTTCACGCTCTGGTACGAGCGCCACGTGGAGCGTCAGCCCCGAGCCCTGCGCGAGCCGCGCATCTCGGCAGCCGTCGCTTGACCCTCCCGCCGTTCGAGCTCGGCTACGCGAGAACCGAGCTGCGGCGCAGGCTCGTCGACGCCGTGCTCGCCGGCCGGAAGACCGCCACTGCCGGCCTCGCGGAGCCCGGCGAGGTGGCGGACGAGCCCGGCACTCGCTACGTCCTGCACGACTACGACGACCGGCCCGTCGGCATTGTCGAGGTGACCGACGCACGGATCCTCGCTGCGAAGGAGGTCGACGTCGATTTCGCGCGCGATGAAGGCGAGGGCTTCGAGTCCGTTCAGGACTGGCGCGAGGCGCACGAGCGCTTCTTCAACCGGACGATCGATCCCGAAACCAAAATCAGCGCGATCCGCTTTCGGCTCGTGGAGCGCCTGTGAGGGTCTGGATCGACATCACGGCGCCGGCCCACGTGCTGGTGTTTCGGCCCCTGATCCGGATCCTGCGGGAGCGCGGCGACGAGGTGGAGGTGACGGCGCGAAGCTACGCGCAGACGCTCGAGCTGCTCGAGCTCCACGGGGTCGAGGCCGAGGTCTTCGGGCAGCACGGCGGGCGCTCCCGACTCGCGAAGGCGCGGGCGCTGAGTTCGCGGCTCGGCGCGCTGAGGCGCTGGGCGAAGGGCCGCGGTTTCGACCAGGCGCTCGCGCACGGATCCCACGAGCTCACGATCACCGCCCACCGTCTCGGGATCCCAAGCTCGACGACGTTCGACTACGAGTTCGCGTGGCTCCAGCACCAGCTCGGCCTGCGGGCGGCGACACACGTCGTCGTCCCCGATGCCATCCCGCCCGAGCGGCTGGAGCGCTACGGCGTCATGCCGCCGAAGCTCCGGCAGTACCAGGGGCTGAAGGAGGAGTACTACCTCGCGGACTTCGAGCCGGACCGGACCGTCACCGAACGCCTCGCCCTCGATCCCTCTCGGACGCTCGTCCTCGTCCGCACGCCGCCGGACGTCTCGCTCTACCATCGCCGCTCCAACCGACTGTTCCCGCAGGTGCTCGAGCACCTCGGGCGGCAGGAGAACGTGCACGCGGTCGTGCTCCCGCGGACGAAGGAGCAGGGGGACTACGTCCGCTCCCTCGCGCTGCCGGCGCTCGTCGTCCCCGAGCACGCGGTCGATGCTCAGAGCCTGATCGCGCTCAGTGATCTCGTCGTCTCAGCAGGTGGGACGATGAACCGCGAGGCGGCGGCACTGGGCGTGCCGGTCTACACGACCTTCGGCGGACAGCTCGGCGGGGTGGACGAAGAGCTCATCCGCCAGAGTCGGCTCGTGCCGATCACGGATGCGCGCGCCCTCGAGCTCAGGAAGCGCGACTCAGGCGAACGGACGCGCGTCCGGCGTGACCCGGCCGAGCTCCTCGACCTGCTGCTCGAGAGATAGCCGGCGGCGCGGCGCCTTCACGATCGTCGAGAGGCGGGAGACGACCTCGAGCGTCTCGCCGTCGTGGACGAGCCGCTCGAGCTCGGTCAGCTCGTCGTCGAGCCATTCGGCCTCGATTGGCACCCGCCGCGCGCGCTGGATCTTCAGGTGACCTGTGTCGGCCACCTCCTCTCCCTCGCCCCACAGCTCCTCGTGCAGCTTCTCTCCCGCCCGCACGCCGATGAACTGGAGCGGGATCTCGCGCTCGGGCTCCTTGCCTGAGAGGCGGATCATGTCGCGCGCAAGCTCGAGGATCGAGACGGGCTTGCCCATGTCGAGGACGAAGATCTCGCCCGCACCGCCGATCGAACCGGCCTGGACGACGAGCGAGGCAGCCTCCGGAATCGTCATGAAGTAGCGGGTCATCTCGGGGTGCGTGATCGTCACGGGCCCGCCCTTGGCGATCTGGCGCTTGAAGATCGTGATCACGCTGCCTGCGGAGCCGAGCACGTTCCCGAAGCGGACGGCGACGAAGCGGGTGGGGACGTCCGGACGGCTGCCATAGGCCTCGACGATCCACTCGCAGAGCGCCTTGCACTGGCCGTAGACGGCCTTCGGGTTCAGCGCCTTGTCCGTGGAGATGAGCACGAAGCGCTTGGCGCCGAACTCGACGGCGGTGTCGGCGACGACTTTCGTCGCGAGCACGTTGTTCCGCACCGACTCCAACGGGTTCGCCTCCATCAACGGGACGTGCTTGTAGGCGGCGGAGTGGAAGACGACCGCCGGCTGGTAGCGCTCGAAGACGTGCCGCATGCGCGTGCGGTTGGAGACGTCCGCCAGCACCGGGATGCTCGCCGTGAAGTCGCGCTCGTCCACGAGCTCGCGCTCGATCTCGAAGAGCGGCGTCTCGGCCTGATCGACGAGCACGAGCCGCGCAGGCCGCGCGCGCGCGATTTGGCGGCAGAGCTCCGAGCCGATCGAGCCGCCGGCGCCGGTCACGAGCACCGTCTGGCCGCGCAGGTACTCGGAGATCGCGTCCAGGTCGACGTCGACGGGCTCGCGGCCGAGAACGTCCTCGACCTCGACTGGCCGGATCCGGCCGGCGAGGTTCTCCTCGTCGGCGATCAGCTCATACAGCCCCGGCAGAGTCTTGACCGGAACGCTCTCGCGCCGCGCGATCTCGACGACCTTCTGGCGCTCCTCCCCCGACGCGGACGGGATCGCGATCAGCAGTTCGTCCGGACGGTTGTCGCGGAGGATGTGCGGCAGCTCGTCGGTCGTGCCGAGCACCCGGACGCCGTGGACGCGGAGGTTCTTCTTCCGTCGGTCGTCGTCGACGAGGCCGATCGGGGTGTAGCCGAGCTGGCGTGACCGCTGCATCTCGCGGATCACGAGCTGCCCCGCATCACCGGCGCCAACGACGATGACCTCCTTGCCGCGCGCGACGAGGCGCGAGGCGGCGGGTCGCTCGAAGATCGTGCGCGCAGCGAGGCGAGTCCCGGCGACGAAGCCCAGCAGGAGCACGAAGTCCATCAGGACGACACCGCGAGGCAGCCGCCGCTCGAACGGATCGCCGAAGTAGACGGCGAGCGCGGCCAGCGCGGAGGCGATCAGCACGCCGAGCGCGGCGCGCCACATGTCCTTCGTGGAGACGTAGCGCCACCAGCGGTTGTAGAAGCCGAGCGCCACGAAGACGGCGAGCTTGATCGCGACGACGAGGATCGTCGTCGCGATCAGGCCGTCCTGGAAGGTCGGCGGGACGTTGAAGTCGAAGCGCAGCTGGAAGGCGAGGAACCAAGCCGCGCCGATCAGGCCGGCGTCCGCGGCGAGCTGCCAGAGACGATGGCGGTTGACCATGAGGCTCATCCGACACCTACCCCGACGGCCGAGCGAACAGTCTCGACGACCCGCACTTGAACCTCGCCGGGGATCCCCGGCCAGAGCGGGATCGAGAAGTTCTCCCGGCCCGCCTGCTCTGTCTCCGGTAACGACCCGGCGCTCCAGCCGAGGAACCGCAGCGCCGGCTGGAGGTGAAGCGGCGTCGAGTAGTAGACGGCCGAAGCGATGCCGGCCTGCGACAGCGCTTCGCGGATGCGGTCGCGCTCGGGCGAGCGGCAGACGAAGAGGTGATACACATGCCCCGCCTCGTCCTCCGGGATCTGCACGAGCTCGCCGAGGCCGAGCTCCGCATAACGCGCAGCCGCCTCACGCCGGCCGCGCGTCCCCCCCTCGAGCCGCGTCAGGAACACGCGCAGGAAGGCGGCCTGGAGCTCGTCGAGTCGGGAGTTGTAGCCCACGAAGTGGAAGTCGCTCTTGTCGCGCGAGCCGTGGAAGGCGAGCATCCGGATCCGCTCGGCCAGCTCTTCGTCATTCGCAGCCACCAGTCCTCCGTCGCCGAGGCAGAAAAGGTTCTTGGTCGGGTAGAAGCTGAACGTCGAGACCGTGGACTGTGCAATCCCCGGCGAGCCGAAGGCCTGGGCTGCGTCCTCGATCAGCGGGTGTCCGAGGCCGCCGAGTTCCGCGATCGGCGCCGGACGGCCGAAGAGGTGCACGGGCATGATCGCGCGCGTCCGCTCGGTGATCCGCGCTCCCACGTCCTCAGGATCGAGGTTGAGCGTGCCGGGATCGATGTCGGCGAACACCGGCGTCGCGCCACGGCGCGCGATCGACTCGGCGGTGGCGTAGAACGTGAATGAAGGGCAGATCACCTCGTCGCCCGGACCGATCCCCATCGCGTCGAGCACGAGGACCAGCGCGTCGGTCCCGTTCGCGACGCCGATCGCCCGCTTCACACCGAGGTACGCGGCCGCCTCCTCCTCGAAGGCGTCGACGTTCGCGCCGCGGATGAACGACGAGGAGTCGAGGACGGCCTCGAACCGCTGCCGCAGCTCCTCGATCAGCGGCGCGTACTGCGCCTTGACGTCAATGAGCGGGATCTTCGGCACGGCGGCTCAGTCTAGTGCTACGCCTATGACGGACTATCGCCGCCACGACGAGCAGCACGATGGCAGCGACGACGGCGTACTCGGTGTAGCGAAACTCGTGGTGGAACTCCTCCCACTTCGAGCCGAGGGCGAAGCCGATGCCGGCGAGGCCGAAGCACCAGACCGCCGAGCCTGGGATCGTGAGGAGGGTGTAGCGGCCGAGCGGCATCCTGACGACACCCGCCGGGATCGAGATAAACGACCGCACGACCGGCGTGACGCGGCTGATCGCGACGGCCCAGTCCCCGAAGCGGTCGAACCAGCCTTCCGCGCGGTGCAGATTCTCCGGGGTGAGATGCAGGAAACGGCCTCGGCGCTCGATCAACGGCCGACCGCCGTAGAGGCCGATTGCCCAGCCGAGGATCGAGCCCACGACGTAGCCGAGGGCCCCGGACGTCGCCATGGCGACGTACGCCCACGCATCCGAGTCGATTGGTTCACCGAAGAGCACGACGCTTTGTCCCCCGAACGCTCCCGCGGCCACGGCGCCTGCGTACACCATCACCAGCTCGCTGGCGGCGGGGAAGACCGCGTCGACCAGCATCAGCACGAAGACCGCGTAGAGGCCGTGATCGCCGACGAGCTTCGTCAGCGCGTCGGTGATCGCCTCGAGCACGAGCGGAGTGTAGGTATCCGCCGGAAGAAGCTGTAAACATTCTGCAAATCGCGGGAATTTCCCGCGTATAGGGCTGTCTGATCGGGCATGGTTAGCCCGATGACCACGGCAGTGACAACGCCGGAGGAACGTCCTGTCTTCGTCGCGACGGATGATCGCCGCGCGCGCCGGCTGCGGTACGCCGCGGCGCTCGGCCTCGCGATGTCGTGCGCTTGGCTCGTCGCCCTCGCGATCGGCACGCTCGGCGTCGGCCGCCTGCCCGATCTCTCCCTGCCGCTGGTCGCCCGCGGCGCCGACAAGGCTCCGGCGATCAAGGACGACGTGGCGGCTCCGGCCCGGGCGCTCGCACCTGCGGCGGCAGGCCGAGCGACATCACGCGCGGCGACCACGGTGACGCAGCGGGCCGCGGCGGTCGAGGTCACGCAGCCGCGGCGCCCGGCTGTCGCCGCCGAGCAGAAGCCTGCGAAGAAGGTGCACGCGGCGAAGCCGAGGACGACAACGTCGGCGGCCATCCCACCGTCGCCGGCGTCGGCCCCAGCGGCGACACCGAAGCAAGGATGGGCACGGCGTGGGTCAACCGCTCCGCCGGGACGGACACGGCAGGCTGACACCACGCCGAAGGCCGCTACGCCGCGCGGGCACGCCCGCCGCAGCTCCACCGACACGACGACCGCGCCGGCGACGCCGGTGACGACGCCTGTGCCGCCCGGGCAGCAGAAGAAGCCTGACGACCTCAAGCAGAAGAGCTAGCCCTCGATCCGGGCGCGCGGCGGCCCGTTGGGCCCTCTTCGCGCTGCTCCTCTCCCCTCTGGCGATCCTGCTCGCCGTGCAGGGCCTGTCGACGCGGACGACGGGCCGCAGCGCGACCCCACAGCGGGCGGCCGGCGGACCCCTCGAGAGGGCGGGGCCGATCCTGATTTGGAACCACGGTCGGCTGGCCTCGCGCGCGCGCCTCCCCGGTAAGAGGATCGCGCTCAGCTTCGACGACGGCCCCGACCCCCGATGGACCCCGCGGATCGCCACGGCGCTCCGGCGCCTGGACGTTCCCGCGACCTTCTTCGTCGTCGGAAGCCAGGTCGTCCGCCACCCAGGCATCGTGCGGCGACTCGAGGCGCAGGGCTTCGAGCTCGGAAACCACACGTTCACGCACTCCGATCTCACGGCACTGCCGGGGTGGGAACGCACGCTGCAGATCGGCCTCACAGAGAACGCGCTGGCCGGAACCGTCGGGCTGCGTCCACGCCTCGTCAGGCCGCCGTACTCCGCGACTCCCGCGGCTGTGACCACACGTCAGCGCCGGACGCTCGAAGACCTCGCCCGGCGCGGCTACGTGATCGCCCTTTCCGACCTGGATGGACGGGACTGGAGCCGGCCCGGGGCCGCCGCGATCTCGCGAGCGATCACGCCGCGGGGTAGCGCCGGCGGCGTCGTCCTGCTCCACGACGGCGGCGGCGACCGCTCGCAGACCGTCGCAGCCCTCGAGCTCGCGGTGCCGCAGCTGAAGGCACGCGGCTTCCAGTTCGTCCGCGTCTCCGATCTCTCGGGCCTGCCGCCGTACGAGGTCGAGCTGGCCGCGGACGACTGGGGCCACGTCAAGGGCCAGCTCCTGCTGAGCACGCTCGCGGTCGCGCGCGGGACGACGTCGCTGCTCGCGGCGCTGCTCGTCGCGGTCGTCTGCCTCTTCCTCGCCCGGATCGTGATCCTCTTCGCCTTCGCCCGCCGCCATGCGCGTCTGACACGGAACCTCGAGCGCCACGCGAACTTTCTGCCGCCCGCGTCCTTCGTCGTTCCGGCGTACAACGAGGTGGTCGGGATCGAGCAGGCGGTGCGATCGTTGGCGGCGAGCGACTACCCGGAGTTCGAGGTGGTCGTCATAGACGACGGCTCGACCGACGGCACCGCCGCCCTCGTCGAGCGGCTGGGGCTGGAACGCGTCCGCGTCGTCCGCCAGGCGAACGCCGGCAAGCCCGCCGCGCTGAACCGCGGCCTCGCGGACGCGCGCCACGAGGTGATCGTCATGGTCGACGCCGACACGATCTTCGAGCCGGAGACGCTGAAGCGGCTCGTCCAGCCGCTGCGCGAGGACGAGGTCGGCGCCGTCTCCGGCAACACGAAGGTCGGGAACCGCCGGCGCCTGCTCGGTCGCTGGCAGCACATCGAGTACGTGATGGGGTTCAACCTCGACCGGCGCCTCTATGACGTCCTCCAGTGCATGCCGACCGTGCCGGGCGCGATCGGGGCGTTCCGGCGTTCAGCGCTGGCAGAGGTCGGCGGCGTCTCGGGCGCGACGCTCGCGGAGGACACCGACCTCACGCTTGCGCTCGGGCGCGCCGGTTGGCGGGTCGCCTACGTGGAGGATGCACGGGCCTGGACCGAGGCGCCCACCTCCTTGCGTACGCTCTGGCGCCAGCGGTTCCGCTGGAGCTACGGCACGCTGCAGTCGGTCTGGAAGCATCGGGCGGCGTTCTGGCGTCGGGGCGAGGAACGCATCGGCCGGCGCGGGCTGCCGTACCTCGTGCTCTTCCAGATCGCGCTGCCGCTGCTGGCGCCGCTGATCGACCTGTTCTCGATCTACGGGCTGCTCTTCCTCGACACGGCTGCCGTCGTTGCGTTCTGGGCTGTGTTCACCACGCTTCAGCTCGCGCTCGGCTGGTACGCGTTCCGCCTCGACCGCGAGTCGCCGTGGGTGCTCTGGTCGATGCCGCTCCAGCAGTTCGTCTACCGGCAGCTGATGTACCTCGTCGTGGTCGAGTCCGTGCTGAGCGCGATCCGCGGCACGCACCTGCACTGGCGGCCGAGCCCGCGCAGCGGCGACGTCGAGGTCGCGGGTTAGCGCCGCCGAACGCGGAAGGTGCGCGCGAGGTCGGCACGGCCGGCGCCCGAGATCGCGGTCACCTTCGCGACGTACGTCCCCGAGAACACGGACTTGCCGTTCGGGTACTTGCCGTTCCAGACCGCAATGACCCTGCCCGCCGGCGCCTTTGCGTTGCGCACGACCCGCAGCAGCTGCCCCGCCTTCGAGGTGATCGTGATGCTGACCCTTGCCGCCCGCGTGAGCTGAAAGCCGATCGTGACGCGGCCGCCGCGCTTGCGGCGGACGACAGCACGGAGGGGCTTCACGCTGATGAAGCCGAGCGTGTTGTTGAGGTTGAAGCTGCGCTCGGCCCGCGAGCTCTTGCCCTCGAAGTCGGTCGCGTTGACGGCAAAGCGCCAGCGGCCCTCGGGCTCGCTCGCCCCAGCCGACTTCCCGGACCAGTCGAAGCGGTAGAGGCCGGGGCGGCGCTCGCCGACGTCGATCGAGCGGGTCACCCCGCCGGGACCGGTCAGGGTCGCCGTGACGTTCGACTGGCGAACGATCTTGAACGAGAGCTCCTGCTTGTCCCCCGCGCCGTCGCCGTTCGGTGAGAACGAGGGCTCGGGCTGCGGCGCATAGACGCCGTAGTAGCTGACGAGCAGCGAATCCGCCACCATCCGCTCACCGCCCCTGTCGGACGGGCGGTTGAGCACCTGTCCGTCGAACGCCATCGTCGACGAGCCGCCCGAATCGAGAGCCGTCGCGGTCACCGCGCCAAGCCGGATCATCGTCTGAGCGAGCTCGAAGTTCGTCAAACCGGCGGAGTAGCCCGGGCGGCGGCCGTCGACGACCAGCATCACGATCCTTCCGTCGGCGCGCTGGCCGACGGCGGTACGCGGCTCGCGGCGGTTCAGCTCGGAGCTGCCGAAGTCCTCCGTCGCGTTGAAGATCGGCTTGCCGCCGCGAACGATCAGCGGACCACCGCCGACCGCCTCCGGGACGTCACGCCACTCGGGCGCGAGCACGAGGCGAACGGTCACGACCTGGCCGGCGCCTGCCTCGATTGCAAGCCGCTGTGCCTGCGACCCCCTCGCAGCGAGAACCGCGCCGCCCGGCGGGATCGGCGTATTCCCGCGGCGGTTCTCCGTCACGAAGCCGACGAGGTCTGCGTTCGGCGTCGCCGCCGGGAACGGCGAGAGGACGACCTCAGTCGCCCCGTTGCTCGCGGGGGTGGCGATGCCGTAGGCCGGCGTGTACAGCGTCGTCCCGTTCGGCCCCGGCGGCCGGTTGACGAGGTGGACGGGCCGCCGCGGGCCCGATCCCTGCCACGTCGCGCGCAGCGAGACGCGGTCGACGCGGAGGTTGCCGGCGGTGTCGACGCCGACCATCGACCGCTTCGGATGCGGCGTCGTCTTCAGCACGCCGTCCTGGATCAACCCGCTGCTCGGGATCCCGTCGGCCCAGGTGAAGCGGTCGGCGTTGACGCCCGCCGTCGTCGAGCTCTGCTCCGCGCGCCGCTGCATCGCCGTCACACGCTCGCGCCCGACCACGGCGCCGTTCGAGAGGACGGGCTGAAGCTTGTAGAGGACGCCGTCGGGCTTCGGCGCGGAGAGGATGTGCAAGCGCATCGGACCGAAGCGCGTGAACTGCAGCCGCTGCTCGTATGTCACCCCCGGCATCAGGAGCTTGGCGGCGCCCGCGGCTGGCGACGCGAAAATGCCTGCAACCAGGCAACAAATAACTGCCTTCCGAAGCACGACCCGGCGGTCAGGCTACCCCAACGACCAGCCCTTTACACGATTCGTACACCGGAATCTCCCGGGTAGGGTGCGGCCGTGGTCAGCGCGATCGAGATCCGCGGGCTCGTCCGCGAGTTCAAGGGGGGAATCACGGCCGTGGCCGGCATCGATCTCGACGTCGCCCCCGGCGAGATCTACGGCTTCCTCGGCCCCAACGGCGCGGGGAAGTCCACGACCGTGCACATGCTCACCACGCTGCTGCCGCCCACCGCCGGGAGCGCGAAGGTCGGCGGCTTCGACATCGTCGACGAGGGCGCCAAGGTGCGGGCGACGATCGGCGCGGCACTCCAGGAGGCCGCACTGGACCCACTCCTGACCGGGCGTGAGCACCTCAAGCTTCAGCTCGCGCTCCACGGCATCCCGCGGGACGAGCGCCCCCGCCGCACCGACGAGCTGCTCGAGCGGGTCGGCCTGCGTCTGGCCGCCGACCGCAAGATCGGCGGCTACTCCGGCGGGATGAAGCGCCGCCTCGACCTGGCGCTCGCGCTGGCCCACCGGCCGCGGATCCTCTTCCTCGACGAGCCGACGACGGGCCTCGACCCGCAGAGCCGCAGCGCGTTGTGGGACGAGGTCGTCCGGCTGAAGCGCGACGAGGGCGTCACCGTCTTCCTGACGACGCAGTACCTCGAGGAGGCCGACCTGCTCGCCGACCGCGTCGGGATCATCGACCACGGCCGGATCGTGGCCGAGGGGACGACGGCGAGCCTCAAGGCCGAGATCGGCCGCCCGACGGTCGAGGCGCTGCCGGCGAACGGGACCGAGACCCGCTCGCTCGAGGACGTCCTCCGCCGCTTCGGCGAGCTCCAGCCCTCGACGGCGGGTGTCGCCGTGCGGCTCGACGGCCGAGGAGATCTCGCCGAAGTCGTCCGCGCGCTCGACTCGGCGCAGATCCGCGTCGCGGACCTGCACCTCCACGCTCCAACCCTCGACGACGTCTTCCTTGCGAAGACCGGACGCTCGCTCGAGGGCTCGGAGGAGGAGCCATCGGCGCCGGAGTAGCCAGCCAGGTCTTTTACCTGGGGCAGCGCTCGGTGATCCGGACGCTGCGCCAGCCGGCGAACTGGATCACGCCGCTCGTCTTCCCGCTCGCGCTGATGGCGGTCAACACCGGCGGGCTCGACGCCGCAACGAACATCCCCGGCTTCCCGAGCGACTCGTTCCTCCCCTTCTTCCTCGCCTTCCCCTTCATCCAGGGCTCGCTCTTCGCGACCATCAACGCCGGCGTCGACCTGGCCCGAGACATCCAGACCGGCTTCCTCAACCGCCTGTCGCTGACGCCGATGAGCGGGACGGCATTGCTCGTAGGTCACCTCGGCGGCGTGATCGTGCTCGGCTTCGTCCAGGCGCTCTGGTACCTCGGCGCGGGGCTCGTGATGGGCGTGCGGCTCGAGTCAGGCTTCGCAGGCGCCGCCGTGCTTTTCGTGCTCGCGGTGCTGATCGTGCTCGCCTTCGGGTCGTTCGGCGCCTTCGCGGCGCTGAGGACGGGCTCGACCGAGGCCGTGCAAAGCCTCTTCCCGGTCTTCTTCGTCTTCCTCTTCCTCTCGTCGATGAACCTGCCGCGGAACCTGATCGAGACCGACTGGTTCCGGCTCGTGGCGTCCGCCAACCCCGTCTCGTACCTGATCGAGGGGATCCGCAGCCTTGTCATCTTCGGCTGGGACGCGGAGGCGCTCGCTCTCGCGTTCTCGATCAGCATCGGGCTCGCGATCGCCGGGCTGGCGCTTTCGTCGGTGGCGATGCGAGGGAGGTTGGCGCGGACGTGAAGAGGACGGTCGATGTTGCGTTTGCCGTCGCCTGGCGGATGTTGCACAACAACTTCACGAACCCGTCGCTGCTGCTTCCGGGGCTCGCATTCCCGCTCTTCTTCTTCACGGCCTTCGCCGGCGGGCTCTCGCGCGTCAACGACGTGCCCGGCTTCCGCTTCCCGGTCGGCTACACGGCTTTTCAGTTCGTCTTCGTGTTGCTCCAGTCCGCCGCCTTTGCGGGCGTGTTTACCGGCTTCGGCATCGTGCGCGACTTCGAAAGCGGCTTCGCGCGGCGCCTGATGCTGGCGGCGCCCGACCGGCGCGGGATCCTGCTCGGCTACGGCATCGGGGCGCTCGGGCGGTGGTCGGTGACGGCGACCGTCCTGACCTGCGTCGCGCTCCTCGCCGGGATGCAGGTCGGGGGCAACGGCGTGGACGTCTTCGCGCTCTACGCGCTCGCCGTGCTGGTCAACGCCTGCGGCCTGCTCTGGTCCGCGGGCGTCGCGATGCGGCTGCGGACGATGCAGGCGGCGCCGCTGATGCAGCTCCCGATCTTCCTCAGCCTCTTCTTCGCGCCGGTCTTCGTGCCGGTCGACCTGCTCGCCGACTGGCTGCGGGTGATCGCGCACCTGAACCCGGTCACGCTGCTGCTCGAGGGCGGCCGGAGCCTGATCGCGGGCACGCCGACCCACGTCGCGTACGCGTTCGCCGCGGCGCTGGCGCTGGTCGCGGGATTCTCCGTCTGGGCGGTCCGCGGCCTGCGGAACGCAGAAGCGGCCGGCGGCTAGCCCAGCGCCTCGCGGACGCGGGCCTGGAAGCCCGCGACGAGGCGCTCGCTCTCCGGGAGCAGGCGCCCTTCGGCAATCACGCCCGCGCCGGCGCCTCGTTGCACGAGCTCGACGAGACGCGTGTCCTCCCGTCCGACCTCGTCGTCGAACTCGAGCAGCTCCGCGATCCACTCCTCGGCGGCGTCGGGCGCGAAGAAGTAGTCGAGGAGGCGCCGGGTCCGGTCGGGAGCCAGCGGCAGCATCGGCCCGATCGAGAGGTTCTTCCGGCCTGGGAAGATGTTGATCCCGGTGTTCGGCCAGAGGAAGTGGAACTGGCCGACGGGGAGCTCGGCCTCCCCGCGGCTCCGGAGCTGCCCGAACTGGCTCCAGTGCCACTCGCCCGTCTCGAGCTCGTACTCGTCGGGCGACACGTCGACGACGCCTGAGAACCCGGGATGAGCGACTGGACAGTGGTAGCACTCGAGAAAGTTCTCGCACGTGATCTTCCAGTTCGCGGCGACCTCCCAGTCGGCCCGGTGGTGGAAGGCAAGCGCATCGACGTCGATGCCGGCTGCGGCGACGCGCTCCGGGACCTCACCGAGCAGTTCGGCCAGCGGCTCCGCAGCGCCGTCGAGGTTGACGAAGCGGAACGGTCCCCAGCGCTCCAGGCGGACAGGAACGAGCGAGACGTCGGAGACGTCGACGCCCTCGCGCTCCGACCTCGGCGCGGCGTGGAGCGACCCGTCGAGCGCGTACGTCCAGGCGTGGTACGGGCACTGAAGGCTCTTCCGGCTGCCCGGCTCCTCGATGACGATCGAGCCGCGGTGCCGGCAGACGTTGACGAACGCGCGCTCGTTCCCATGCTCGTCTCGCACGACGACGACCGGCACCCGCCCCGCCCACCCCGGCACGACGTTCTGCTCGCCGAGGACGCCGACGTACTGCCACGACCGCCGGAAGATCGCCTCCTCCTCGCGCGCCAGCACCGCCGGCTCGCGGTACCACCCCCACGGCGTCGTCGGCGCGGCGTTCAGGCGGCGTCGGCCACGATCGCGATCACGTACCCCAGGATCAGCAGCACGCCGGTCGCGAGGTGCAGCTGGATGTTCTTCGCCATCGCGGGCATGAGCGCATAGGGCTGGTCGTAGAACTCCTTCAGCGCCCGGTACACAGGGACGGCCAGCGGCGCCGCGAGGACCGCGATCAGCGCGAGCCGGACGATCCAGCCGGCCACGGCGAACACGACGATCATCGCAAACGCAAGGCCGACCGCGGCGGCGTAGCCGTTGACGATCGCTTCCTTCGAGAGCCGAACCGGGAGCGTGCGCTTCCCGGCGGCCTCGTCCGCCGGCCGGTCCGGGACCTCGTTCACGTAGAGCACGAGCGCGATCAGGATCCCCACGGGCAACGAGGCGAGTAGCGGCTCGAGGTCGTACTCCTGGGCCTGCACGAAGTACGCGCCCAAGGTCATGATCGGCCCGAAGCCGAGCGCGACCACGACCTCGCCGACGCCGCGGTGCACGAGTCGGAGCGGCGGAGCGGTGTAGAAGAGGCTCAACAGCACGCCCGCCACCCCCAGCCAGAGCAGGTCCCAGCCGCGCGTGGCCGCGAGCACGACTCCGATCGCGATCCCGAGGGCATAGAAGCCCGCCGACAACAGCGTGATCGTCCGCAGCGACATCAGGCCGTAGTGGACGACACGCGAGCCGCCGCTGAACTGCGTCGGGTTCACATTCGCCGCGTCGGCGCCGCTCGTGGTGTCGAACACGTCGTTCGCGACGTTCAGGCCGAGGTGGATGCACGCCCCGCCGATCACCGTCAGCAGCGCGACCCACCAGTTGAAGCCGTCATTCCAGCCTGCGACGGCGATCCCGAGCAGAACGGGAACCAACGTCGCGGTGAGGAACGGCAGCCGCGTCGCGCGGAGGAAGAGCCAGCCGAAGGCGAGCTTGGGACGCACCTCACGGCCCGTCTCGGCCGACACCTGCTCGAGGTAGCGGTGCGCCTGCGGGACGCCGCGCTCCGAGTACTCGAAGAACGTCATCTCCTGCTCGTCCCAGCGCTGCACCCGCTCCGGAGTGAACTCCAAACCGCGCTCCGCCGGACGGAGCGCACCCCAGAGGGAGACGTAACGCCGCTCGTCGTAGCCGATCCCGGGCTGCGGGCGGATGTGGCTGAAGACGACGTTGACGCGCTCGTTCGGGGGCGGCTGGGCCTCGCCGGCGACGGCGTCGAGCACGAGCACCCCGCGCTCCGTGTCGACCCTGAACTCGGTCGCGACCGACATTGGGTAACCCTCAGCGTCGACGAATGCGATCACGGCATGCGCGAAGCGCTCCTCGAGCCGGCCGAGAATCTCCGGGGACGGCTTCATGCGAGCACCCCGGCGACCTCGAAGACCTGCGGCGCGCGGTCGGTCCTGCCGTCCTCCCAGAGGAACGCCTTCCGCGGGCGGATCTCGATCACCGCACGCTCGAAGAAGAGCGGCAGCGCCACGCGCTTGCCGAGGAAGAAGTCGATCGCCGGCTCCTTCACACGCCACAGCGGCAGCACGCGCTCCCACCCCGCGTGCAGGTCGGAGTCGTCGACCGTCGCGTCCCCCTGGATCGTCGCGCGCGCGAAGCGCTCGACCTTCACCGCGGCGGGGTCGGAGATCGAGAGCGAGACCTTCGGGTTCGCCTTGATGTGCTCAAGCTTCTTCGAGAAGAGGATGCTCGACGTGAGGTAGATCAGCTCACCGTCGTAGAGCGGGATCAGCGGGTGCGTGACGGGACGGCCGGTGGGACCGACGACGGTCAGCTCGCTGACGAGCGCCGTCGAAAGCAGCGCTTCGACCGGCTCGGGAAGGACGCCCACGCCAGGAAGATAACGTCAGCTGCGACGCTCGACGACGATGTGCGTCAGCGTCTCGAGCTGCGGTCCGTAGCTGCCCTCTTCGAGGTGGGAGCGCGCCTCCGCGGCGTACTGGAGCGCGACCTCTCGCGCGCGCTCGAGTGCACCCGTCGCAGCGACGCGGACGAGTGCGCCGTCCAGCGGCCCACCCGCGAGCGCGGCCCGCACGACCTCGTCCTCGCGGGCCGCGAGCAGCAGCGGCAGGGTCGGCGTGCCTTCTCTGAGGTCGTTTCCGGCGACCTTGCCCGTCTCGATCGTCGAGCCCGTGCAGTCGAGGATGTCGTCGGTGATCTGGAACGCGATCCCGAGGGCCCGTCCGAAGTCGCCGAGACGGGTATCGCGGCTGCCGAGCAGACACGCGGCTCGGAAGAGCTCGGCGGTCTTCAGCGAGCAACGGAGCAGGTAGTCGTCGACGGTCGTCTCGGGCCGGTGCGCCTGCGCGTGCTGGAGGGCCTCGCCGCGGACGAGCGCCAGCGCCGCGTCGGCCAGCAGCTCCACGTATTCGGCGTAGCCCGTCGCCGCGAGCTCCGAGAAGGCTCGCGCGAACAGGTAATCGCCCGCCGCGCGAGCGCCGACGGAGCCATGGGTGCGCCAGGCGGTCGCGTGTCCGCGGCGCAGAGCGGCGCGGTCGATCAGGTCGTCGTGGACGAGGCTGGCCATGTGCACCAGCTCGACCGCGACGCCGGCGGCGAGTGGCGGCTCACTCGGCGCAGCGAGGAAGACGAGGAGCGGGCGCAGCCGCTTGCCGCCTGCGGCGAGAGCAGCAGCGCCCGCCTCGGCGGCCGTCCCGGGATGGCTCGCAACGGTGGTCTGCAGGCGCTCTTCGAGCGCGGCGAGGTAGTCGTCGAGCCCCGGCATCTGGACGGCGGCGAGGGCGCTCACGCCGCCTCGCCGACGAGCAGGACGACGATGCCGCCGCCCAGCAGTCTGGTTTCCACCGTTGCGAATCCAGCGGCTCGGACTTCGGCGCGTAGCTCATCGGGCGCGGGGAAGCGCCGGACGCTGGCGGGCAGGTACGTGAACGCGGCGCCGCCCGGCAGCGCCTTGCCGGCGAGGGGAATCACGCGGTCGAACCAGAGGCCGTAGAAAGGCGCGAGCGCCCCCCTCGGCCGGACGACCTCGAGGATGGCGAGTCTTCCGCCCGGCCGGAGGACGCGGCGAAGTTCACCCAGCCCGCGCCCGAGGTGCTCGACGTTGCGGACGCCGAAGCCGACTGTGGCGGCGTCGAACGTCGCGTCTTCGAACGGCAGCTCCAGCATGTC